>Ga0160459_100354_pt1 | contig 20208 bp, 14 predicted proteins | sample HID1973K_E6MG_FD_108208 | JGI IMG/M metagenome (GOLD analysis project Ga0160459, IMG submission 108208) | Enriched mosquito-associated microbial communities from UW Madison campus, WI, USA - HID1973K_E6 MG | ecosystem: Host-associated > Arthropoda: Insects > Digestive system > Unclassified ... | reverse complement strand
TAAGGCCAACGGCATGGTGCGCGACGTGTTCCGCACGCGCAACATGCGCAGCCTGCCGGGCAACGTGGGCATCGGCCAGGTGCGTTATCCGACCGCCGGTTCCGCGTCGAGCGAGGAAGAAGCCCAGCCGTTCTACGTGAATGCGCCGTTCGGCATCATCCTCGCGCACAACGGCAATCTCACGAACTGGATGCAGCTGAAGGACGAGATGTTCCGCATCGACCGCCGGCACATCAACACCGCGTCCGATACCGAAGTGCTCCTCAACGTGTTCGCGCACGAACTGCAGCTCGCAAGCTCGGGCCTGCAACTCGACGCCACCGCGCTGTTCAAGGCGGTCGCGGGCGTGCATCGCCGCGTGAAGGGTTCGTATGCGATCGTCTCGCTGATCGCGGGCTACGGCCTCGTGGCGTTCCGCGATCCGTTCGGCATCCGTCCGCTCGTGCTCGGCAAGCTGGAAACGACGACCGGCGTCGAGTGGATGGTCGCGTCGGAATCGGTGGCGATCGAAGGCATCGGCTTCGAGTTCGTGCGCGATGTCGAGCCGGGCGAAGCGATCTTCATCGACGCCGAAGGCAACCTGCACAGCCATCAATGCGCCGAGAAGCCCGAGCTCAACCCCTGCATCTTCGAGCTCGTGTATCTCGCGCGTCCGGACTCCTGCCTCGACGGCGTGCCGGTCTACAACGCGCGTCTGCGCATGGGCGATTACCTCGCCGAGAAGATCAAGCGCGTGCTGCCCGATGTGCCGATCGACGTCGTGATGCCGATTCCCGATTCGTCGCGCCCCGCCGCGATGCAGGTGGCGGCGAAGCTCGGCGTCGAGTATCGCGAGGGCTTCTTCAAGAACCGTTACGTGGGCCGCACCTTCATCATGCCGGGTCAGGCGGTGCGCAAGAAATCGGTGCGCCAGAAGCTGAACGCGATGGGCATCGAGTTCAAGGGCAAGAACGTGCTGATCGTCGACGATTCGATCGTGCGCGGCACGACCTCGCATGAAATCGTGCAGATGGCGCGCGACGCCGGCGCGAGCAAGGTGATCTTCGCGTCCGCCGCGCCGCCGGTGAAGTTCCCGAACGTGTACGGTATCGACATGCCGACGCGCGGCGAACTCGTCGCGCATGGCCGCAGCGATGACGAAGTCGCGCGCATGATCGGCGCGGATTATCTCGTCTATCAGGACGTGGAAGACCTGAAGAACGCGATCCGCGACATCAACCCGGCGCTGAAGGAATTCGAAGCCTCGTGCTTCGACGGCAACTACATCACCGGCGACGTGACGACCGATTATCTCGATCGCATCGAAACCGCGCGTCTCGCACCGCAATCGCAGTCGGATCGCGACGCGGCGAGCGACGCGCAGGACGGCGGCATGACGCGCTCGCAGTTGCATCTGCAACTATCGGTCGAGTAAGTTTCCGGCGCTTCATGCGAGCCCGCTTCGTCTGCAAGGACCAAGCGGGCTTTTTACGTCGCGAGCCTGAAAAAAGGGAGAAAAACATGGACGACCACCTGAACTTCGACACGCTCGCCGTGCGCGCCGGGACCTTGCGCAGCGAATACAACGAGCATAGCGAGGCGCTCTTTCTCACATCGAGCTTCTGCTTTTCGAGCGCGGCGGAAGCGGCCGAGCGCTTCAGGAATGCCGAAGAAGCCTACACGTACTCGCGCTTCACCAATCCGACCGTGACGATGTTCCAGAACCGCCTCGCCGCGCTCGAAGGCGGCGAAGCATGCATGGCGACGGCGTCGGGCATGTCGGCGATATTGTCGGTCGTGATGGCGTCGATGCAGCAGGGCGATCACATCGTCAGTTCGAAGAGCCTGTTCGGCTCGACGATCGGCATGTTCACGCAGATCTTCCCGAAGTTCGGCATCACGACGACGTTCGTCGATCCGACGCAGCCCGACGAATGGCAAGCTGCCGTGACGCCTGCGACGAAGATGTTCTTTCTGGAGACGCCGTCCAATCCGCTGACCGAAATTGCGGATATCGCGGCAATCGCACAGATCGCGAAGCATAACGGCGCGCTCTTCGTCGTCGACAACTGCTTCTGCAGTCCGGCCTTGCAACAGCCGCTGAAGCTCGGCGCGGACGTCGTGATGCATTCGGCCACGAAGTTTCTCGACGGTCAGGGCCGCGTGCTCGGCGGCGCGCTCGTCGGCTCGAAACGCTTCATCATGGAGACGGTGTTTCCGTTCGTGCGCAGCGCCGGTCCGACGATGTCCGCCTTCAACGCATGGGTGCTCCTGAAGGGCATGGAGACGCTCGCGCTGCGCGTCGAGAAGCAGTCGGCGAATGCATTGGAAATCGCGCGCTGGCTCGAAGCGCATCCGGCTGTGAATCGCGTGTTTTATCCGGGGCTCGAATCGCATCCGCAACATGCCATTGCGATGAAGCAGCAGAAGGCGGGCGGCGCGATCGTATCGTTCGAGCTGAAGGGTGAGACGCAGGAGCAGCAGCGCGCGAACGCGTGGCGCGTGATCGACGGTACGAAGCTTTGTTCGATCACCGGCAATCTCGGCGATACGCGCACGACGATCACGCATCCCTCCACGACGACGCATGGACGCCTTGCCGCCGAATTGCGCGAAGCGGCGGGCATACGCGAAGGGCTGATTCGTCTTGCGGTGGGTCTCGAAGATCCGGCGGACATACGCGCCGATCTGGCGCGCGGTCTGGGCTAGGCGCCGCGCGGCGACCTGAAGCCGCCGCTGCGCCACTGCCCCGGCGAGATCCCGAAGCGTTTCGAAAACGCGTGAGTGAACGCGCTCTGATCCGCGAAGCCGACATCGAGCGCGATATCGGTCAGCGACGTGCGGCGCGGATCGGCCAGCAGCGTCAGCGCCGTATCGAGCCGCAGACGATGCAGATAGCGATGCGGCGTCTCGCCGAACGCTTCGTTGAATAACTGATGAAAGCGCCGCATGCCGAAGCCGCAATGCGCGGCGAGATCGGCGATACGCAGCGGCTCCGACAGATGCTGACGCAACCACCGGTCGATGCGCGCGAAGTCGAGGCCACGCATCATGTCGATGGAGTCGTCCGTGTCGTGCATCAGCGCGCCGCACAGATGCGCGGCCGCCTGCCATGCGACGCGGTCCGACAGAGATGCATCGCCGATACGGGCATGACGGGCGACGTCCGCGACGGCCTGCGTGACGCGCGGATCGATCGCGATGGCGCGCGCCCGCGCGAAGTAGCGCTCGGGCACCGCGACGGAGGTGGCGGGCAGATCGAGCACGAGCTGGCGGTTGTCGCCATCGGCCCAGTAATCGTGGCGCGCGCCCGCCGGAATGATCCACGCGCCGCCGCAGTCGATACGCGCGCCGTTGCCATCGACGGCCATTTCCATCGACCCGTCGAGACCGAGCACGATCTGATGAAAGTCGTGCACGTCCGACGCCTGCGCCGCTTCATAACGGCGCAGCGATACGGCCGGGCGATGCAGCGGCGCGCTCATGCCGTCGACGCTCAGACGTCCAGCAGTTCCACTTCGAACACGAGCGTGGCGTTCGGCGGAATCACGCCGCCCGCGCCGCGCGCGCCGTAACCGAGTTGCGGCGGAATCGTGAGACGGCGCACGCCGCCCACCTTCATGCCCTGCACGCCTTCGTCCCAGCCCTTGATGACCATGCCGCCGCCCAGCACGAATGCGAACGGGTCGTTGCGGTCCTTGCTCGAATCGAATTTCTGGCCATCCGTGAGCCAGCCCGTATAGTGCACGCTGACCGTCTTGCCCGCGACGGCTTCGGCACCTTCGCCAACGGTGACATCTTCGTATTTGAGACCGGAATCGGTCGTGACTGTCGACATGGTTGCTCCCTGGTTGCCCGGCGATCCCGAACGATGGATCAGCCGGTGGTCGAAACCGACATTGTAGAACGTCGGAGGGAAGCAAGCCGATGCGCGGGCCTCAGAGATGACGCCCGCGCGGACCGAAGCGCGAGCCGATGCGCGCGCCGATTTCCGGCCGCACATGCCTGCCGATCGCCGTGCCGATCGATGCGCCGTCCTGCGCATCGCGCATCGCGCTGGCGGCGGCCCTGTCGTCGACGTGCTGCCGCGCGAGCTTGAGCGCACGCACGCGCACATACGCCATCGCGACCAGCGTCCACGGCGCGAGATAGGCGAACTCGGGCACCGAGACCATCATCATCGTCCAGGTCGCGGCGCAGCACTGGCGCAGCGCCATGCCGCGCGGATCCCAGTCGAGCTTGAACGCGGGGTAGAGCATCATCGCGCTGATGAAGACCGTGCCGACGACGCCGATGTTCACCAGCAGCGTCGAAAAGAGATCGGTCGAGCGGATATAGCCGAAGCCGACGCCGACGAGCTGATTGAGCGGCGCGGCATGAAACCACAGACGCATCGATTCGAGGAACAGCAGCGAGCGATCCGAGCCCGACTCGGTTTTCGCCTCGAGCTTGTCCGTGACCATCTGCTTGAACAGGTCAGCGATGTAGTCCTGCAGCACATAAGCGATGATGCACAGCACGAACAGGCCGATCAGCGCCTTGACCGGATTGATGCCGAGCTTGCGCACGCCGATGAGCGAGTACACCGCGTAGCCGATCAGCACCGTCGAAGACGTGGTCATCAAGAGCGACAGCCCGATGATCCAGACCGGCCAGCGCACCCGCGAAGTCGCGTTGAAGTAGACCCAGAAGGGGAAGATGGACATCGCGTACATCGACGGCTCGCCGGTGAGCGCCTTGAGACGCTGGATCGGAAAGCCCTTGACGTCGATCTGCTGGAACGAGCTGCCGTTCACCGTGCCGTCCGAGCGCACGATGCCCTTGCCGAACTGATCGCCGAAAGCGCGGTTCGAGATGAAGTCGCCCGGTTGCCCCGTCGCGATGTAGTAAGCCACTTCGAACATGCCGTAGAGCGCGAACAGCGTAATGGCCGCGAGCAGCCATTGGTCCCAGGTCGGCTTGTAGTAGTGGTACACGTAGGCCGCGTAGAGCACGACGGCCGCCACGTAGGCGGACTGCGTAAACAGGCTCTTGCGCATGACGAAGGTGAAGGGATCGGTGTCGTCGACGAGCACGACCTTGCTGAAGTCGGGATCGAAAGGCGCCATCACGTCCGCGAACTGCGACGTGAAGAACATGATCAGCCAGACGAGCAGCGCCGCGCCCACGAAGTGCAGCCAGTGCTTGCGTGCGCGGCCGCCGAACAGCAGCACGAGCGGCACGGAGAGGAAGCACATCAGATAGCCGATCGTCGTGCCCTGAATCGATGGCATGACGAGGAACGACGTCACCGGCATCGCGAAGGCCCAGATTCGGTAGTAAAGGTCGGTCAGCGCCGCTTTTTCTTTCATTGTCGAAGGTTATGTTGGATGGAGCGGGCACTGTGGCGAACCATCGGATGAAACCGCCGGTTCAACGCGACAGGAACAGGTGTGTATCGAGTCCTGACTCGCCCAGATAAAGGCAGCCGCCGATCGCAAGCAGCGCCAGCGCGACGACCAGCGCCATGCGCAAGGGCGCGCGCCTGCGCGCTGCTTTCGGCTTGCGATGAAAATCGCAATGCGGACACACGGACGAAGCCGCGGCCACCTGTCTGCGACAGCGCGGGCATTGCACGAGCCGATGCCTGAAGGAAAAACGTCCGCTCATATGCGTCCCTTTCCTCGATCCGGTTGGCGACGCGAAGCGCGCCGAAGCCCCGTGAAACAACGCTCTGATCGCAAGCGCCCAGCGCGCGACGATCACATTCCGGAAGATAGCTCGTCATGCCGCAAATCGTTTGACATCCCGATCGCGCGAGCGTTTCCCGCAACGGATGGAACGTAAAGCGCCGCGTGACGGGCACGCGGCGTGAAGCATCGGTACGATACGCGCGTCATCGCGCGCGCAACATCAGTTCACCGACTTGAACGTGCTCGTATAAGCCGCTGCATAACCGTAATTGCGGCGATTGCTCGGGCGTCGCGGAATCGCGTTGAAGACCGAACCGACCAGTCTGCCGCCCGCGCGTTGCACCTTCTTCACGGTCTCTTCGATCTCTTCCTCGCTCTGGATGCCCGAGCGCAGCACGAGCACCGTCGAGCCCGCATCGCTTGCGACAATCGCCGCATCGGTCACGACGAGGAACGGCGGCGTATCGACGATCACCAGATCGAACTGATCGCTCATGCGAGCGAGCATATTGCGAAAGCCCGGCATCATCAGCAGCTCGGACGGATTCTCCGGATAGCCGCCGCACGACATGAACGACAGGCCCGGCACGCCGACATAACGGATCGCATCGCTGAGCGCCATCTCGCCCTTCAGCACTTCCGAGAGACCGCCCGGATTCGACTGCTTGAAGAACGAAGCGATATGGCCGCGCCGCATGTCGCCGTCGATCAGCAGCACGCGCAGACCGATTTCGGCGAGCAGCACCGACAGATTCGCCGCGACGAAGCTCTTGCCAGCCGACGGAATCGGGCCCGTCAGCATCACGATGTTGTTCGGCGCGTTGGCGAGGTCGCGATACAGCTCCGTGCGTACCGCGCGCAGCGCCTCGACGGCCGGATCGTGCGGATAGCGCGTGGCGAGCACGCGGGCGTCGCGATCGGTGTCGGCGACGTGCGGCATCGCGAACGCATCATGCTCCGGCAGATGAACGTACGGCAGCGCCTTGGGTGGTCCGCCCTGCTCGGCGCCGGAATAGGTGAGCGGCGCATGCTCCGCGGGCGACACGGCGATCTCGTGATCGAGCATCGCCTGCTGCCGGCTGTACAGGACTTCGCCCAGCACCGGCACCGAGAGACGGCGCTCGACGAACATCGGATCGGTCACGCCGATCATCGCGTGGCGGCGCAGGAAGATGAAGAAGGTGCCGATGAAAAAGCCCAGACCCGTGCCCGCCAGGATGACGAGCGGCTTGTTCGGCTTCACCGGACGATACGGGCGCAACGCGTTATCTACGATATGCGCGCCGCCGCTCGTGCTCGCACGGCGCACCGACAGCTCCTGCGCCTTGTTGACCATGCCCATGTAGATGGTCTCGGCCACGCGCGCGTCACGCGTGAGCGTCGCGTTCTGGCGCTCGGACGCGGGCATGCTGTCGAAGCGCTGCTGAATCTGCTTGTTCGATGCTTCGAGCTCGGCGATCTGCTGATCGAGATTGACCACCTGCGGACTGCTCGGCTGGAAGCGCTGCAAGGCTTGCGTGCGTTGCAGCTTCAAGGTCGCGAGTTGCTGCATCGACACGATGCTGCCTTGCAGATACGCCTGCGCTTCGTTGATCGGCTGCACCGACTGCGACTTCGAACGGAACGCGCTCAAATTGCCTTCGGCCTGACGCAGATCGCGTTCGAGGCGCGGCAGTTCTCCGCGGATGAATTCGAGCGTCTTCGTGTCGTTTGCCTGACCCGCCTGCACGGCGGCCGCCAGATACGCCTGGCCGAGCGCGTTGGCGACATCGGCGGTGAGCGCGGGATCGTCGGCATTGAAGGTGATCTGCACGACGCCCGTGTCCTTCGCGGACTCGGCCACCTTCATCGTCTTCTTCATGAGCGCGATCGCGTCGAGCGTATTGAGGCGCGTCACGTCGAAATGCACGCCGGGGCGACCGATCACGCTGTCGACGAGTATCGACACGCCGTTCGCCGATGCCGGTCGGCCGACCGTGCCGCGCAGGAGCGTCTCGCCGTCAGGGTCGCGCAACTCGTACTGGTTGTTTTCGAGCACGACCAGATCGAGCTTCTGATCTTCGAGCGCGGGCGGCACGTCGAGCCGGCCGATCTGCAGCGACTCGCCGCCCCACGCGTACGAATCGAGACCGAACCATGCGGGCGCGAGGTGTCCCTTCTTCGCGAACAGTTCCGCAATCGAGCCGAGCACGGGGAGCGTGTTGGGCTTGACCTTCACGTCGAAGTGAAACTGCTTGACGACAGGCTCCAGCACCGAGCGGCTCTGCATCATGGAGATCTCGGCGGGCGCGAGCTGATTCACTGTCTGCACCGCCTGCGGCATCTGCTGCTGGCTTTGCGGCGCGATGCCGAGTGCGTTCGGATCGGGTGGATCCACGCGCACGACCACGTCCGACGAATAAATGGGCTTGGCAAGAAACGCATACGCGCTCGCGAGCGCGGCGGCGATTCCGATGAACAGGAAGAGGATGCCAAGGTGGTCGCGCAGTAGCCTGAGCATGTCGCTCGCGGTGAATTCACCGTCATCCTTGCCCGGGCGCGAAGGTAAGGCGTTGACATAGGGGGTGTTCAAAGGCGCAGTCCTCAGTCGATAAATTGAGCGTTGTTTCCGGGCTGCGGAAAAAGCAGAGAGCCCGCGCGGCATGCCGCGGTACGTTACGTGTCAGTGGTCCGGCGAGAGAGCCGTTGGAACTTCCAGACTTTAAGACGCGAGAGGCTCTTGAAAAGCGGGCAAAGCGCTCGATGCCTCGCGTCGCATGACGAAGCATGCCGGCTCATCGGAGTGCGATATATGCCTGAAGCACACACCGTGCCTCGGAGCCGCGTCCTGGATTCAGCGGATGAAACTCGCGAATCCGTCTCGAATCGCTTGCCATCAACGATACGATACGCCCGGAAAAAATAGCGTTCAAAACTATCTTCCGGGCGTGAGTTGCTCGCGTCTGTTAAGTAGCGAACGTTAAATGCCTTCCAATGTCGGGCACGCCACTTGCGCCCCCGTGTTTTCGCGCGATAATCATCGGTTCGACGCGCGTTGCTTTCGTCATACAAGTTAAGCCAATCTTCACGGCATCGGGTTCGCCTTGATGAAGTCGCGCACCGTATCGAAGCGCGATTTGCGCGTTTTACCGTCATCGTGAATCACGCCGTAGTTGCCATCGCCGCCGTAGCGTTGATCATCGTATAGCTCGTACAACGTCACATTCTGAATGTTGTAAGTTTTTGCAAGCGACACGAACCCCTTCAACGCATCCTTGCCGACGAGATAGCCCGCCGGGTCCTCATGAGTCGGCCGCACGCCATATTCCGTGATCCAGATGGGCTTGCCGTAACTGTCGCGCAACCGCTCCAGCACGTTGACCTTGTTCTGTCCCGCCGCCGTGATCGATCCCATGTTCGAGTACCAGTGCCACGCAGTGATGTCCCATTGCGGAATCGGATGGCCCTTGCTGCCGTCGGGCTGCGTACCCGCATAGAGCATGTCCGTGAAGCCGTAGTGAAGCCAGCTGAACGATGTCAGCAGGATCTTCGCGTCCGGGTTCGTCTCGCGTATGCCCTTGATCAAGCCGAGGATCGATCCGCGCGCCTTCATGAACCTCGCGTTGTCGTAATCCGACGGATGTTCGCCGCTGCGGTCCGAGCCGAGGATCGTCCAGTTGTCGTACTCGTTGCCCACCTGATAGTACGTGACGAGCCCTTTCAGCATGCGTCCCGCGATCTTGCCGAGCGCATAGCCGCGCTCGAACGTTTCCTGCTCGTTCGCGCGCTTCTCCTGCTCGAAGGGCGTCACGAGCGCGAGCACGCCGATGCATTGCTTCGCCGCCGCGCGCGCGAAATCCGCGACCATGTGCGCGCTTTCCTCGTTCGACACATCTTGCGCGTACATCGTGACACCAAGATCACGCAGTTGTGAAATCTGCAGACCATAGTCGCTCATGCGATACGCGCCACGATGTTCCAGATGTCCCGCGATGCCATAGAACACGCCGGTCGACCCCTTGCCGCAGGAAATCTTCGGCGTCGCGTGGCCCGCGGCATCCGCCTTGGGGACGGCCGAGCGACTGCTGTGGTAGGCGTCGGACGTGCCGCTGCGCGCGAAGATCAGCACCGAAGCGCACAGCAACGCGCCAAACACCAATACCGCAGCCACCAGAATTCGCATCGACGTTCGGCCTCGTGATAGTGCGCGCGGTTATTTGACCAGCGCGTCGGAGTGTCGTGCCGTCGCCTCGACGCCCGCGTTGCGCGCATCGCCCGCTTGCAGCACGACGTTCAGCGCCTGCGCATCGAATACTTCGCGCGAGAAGCGTCGCCGGAATGCGGCCGACAACGCGGCAAGCGGAAAATCGCGCGCGGCGAAGATGCGTTCGACGAAGGCATCGTGGTCGTGCGTGGGAAAGAGCAATGCATCGGGCAAATAAGAATCGAGTCCCGATACGCGCGCGACGACGATCGGCCGTTCCGCGAGCACGGATTCGATCATCACGAGCGGCACGCCCTCGTACGCGGAGGGCAGCACGAGCGCATCGCTGGCGACGATATACGGCAGCACGTCTTTCTGCGGCCCGACCATTCGCACGCAAGCGGACAGTACGGGGCTCGCGTCGATCGTCTCTTGCAGACGCGCTGCGTCCGGCCCTACGCCGACGATCAGCACGAGCGTACGTGCGAATGCATCGGCGTGTCGCTCGATGGCCTGCATCAGGAAGTCCTGACGCTTCTGCTGAAAGTTCAGCCGGCCGACATGCGCGATGATCGTGGTGCCGTCGTCGGGCAGGCCGAGCGACGCGCGCGCGGCCTCTTTCGTGAGCGTCGAACGGCTGAAGCGATCGTCGACATAATTCTCGAGCACCATCGCGCGCGCGTTCGGCGCGAGCGTCTTCAGCTTGCCGCACAGATGATCGTTCAACGTGACGTACGCGTTCGGCATGCGATACAACCGGCGCTTGACGAGCCACTTGAGCTTGCCGGAGCGGCTTGCGTTCGCGGGCGCTTCGTCGACGAGCGGCAGATAGCTGACCGTCTCGATGCGTGCCCGGCGCGCCGCGAACAGCCCCGCGATGCCGGACGCGATCGTGCCCTGCGCGATCAGCACCTTGTCGAGTCGCAATGCGCGCAAGGTCGCGGCGGTCGCGCGCATCGTACGCCACAGCGCGAGCGCATTCCCGCGTATCGATTCGGCCGTGTACGAAAGACCGATCGCCTTCACTTTCGGATGAGCGGCCGCCAGATCGCGCACGTAGCGATACAACGGCTCGTTCCTGGTCGGCACGAGGATATGCAAGGTTTCGACCTGCGTGCTCGGCACGAGCGCAAGCATGAAGCGCTTGAGCATCTCTTCGTGACCGCCATTGATACCCGAGTCGCAGTAGATTCCCAACCTCACCGGCTTCCTCCCTCGCTGCGCGCGTCGGCATTGCTGCTGGCACGCGCCGTCATGGCTTGTCGATGAACTGCATCAGCAGGCGTGCGCTTTCCGTCCATCGGAAGCGCTCGGCATGCGCGAGGCCGCGCCGCTTCAGGTCCGCGCTCAGTTCCGGCGAATCGAGCAGCTCGCGCAGTTTGCTCGAAATATCGTCGACCGAGTAGGGGTCGCAATAGATCGATGCATCGCCGCACGTTTCCGGCAACGCAGCCGCGCGGCCCACGAGCGTCGGGCAGCCGTTGCGCATCGCCTCCAGCGGCGGAATGCCGAACCCTTCGTAAATGGAAGGATAGAGGAAGCACGCCGCATGTTGGTAGAGCGCTCTCAGCTTTTCGTCGCTGACGTAGCCCGCCTGCTTGATGTTCGGCGCGCTCGACAGATCATGCGCCTTGCCAAAAATCGACGCATTCTTCATACCGACGATCACCAGATCGATCGACGGATCGTTCAGCTTCATGAATGCTTCGACGAGACGTTTGAAGTTCTTGGTCGGATTCATGCTGCTCACGGCGAGCACGTAGCGATTATTCGTGAGCTTCAGTTCGTCGATCACGGAAGCATCCGGCGTGATGTGATCGAGATGGTCCGCGGCGAGCGGCACCACGCCGATGCGCTCCGCAGGCACGCCGACATGATGCGCGAGCCGGTCGCGCGAGAAGGTCGAGTTGGTCAGCACGCAACTCGACGTGCGCGCGAGAATCCAGAACATCACGTGATACCAGGTGCGGAACTTCCACGAGAAGTGCGCGGGCGTATCGAACACCGCGGCATCGTGCATGTAGATGATCTGGTTCGTGCGAAAGATGGAGCCCGAGTTGGACAGATTCACGATACGTGAGCGGCCGGCGAAGAGCGGCAGCACGATCTGCTCCCAGAAGACGCCCTTGCCGAAGCCGAGCTTGACGGTGTCGACGCCCTGCACGGGATCGAGGCCGCTTTGCGGCGGAACCGCGAGCCTCACATGCGAGCCTTGCGGCAACTGCCCGAGTGCGGCGACGAGTTCGCGCGCGACACGCTGCACGCCGGTGGTCTTCTGGCTCGTGAAACGGCCGTTGTAGACGAGCTTGCTGGTGGCGAAGGAAGTATCCATGGTCTAGGCGTCAGAACTGTGAATCGGAGCTGGTTTCATAGGCGATCTCGTCCTTGTCGAGGGGCGCGGGCGCGTGCGTGGAGGAGTCGAGTTCGTATATGGAGAGCCATTGACGGAAGATCGCGTCCATCGAAAAGCGCTTGCTCGCCGACGTTCTCGCCGCTGTTCCCATGCGCGCGCGCAGGACGGGGTCGTCGCGCAACATCGCCGTGTACTGCGTCATTTCTTCGACACTCGATGCGACGAAGCCCGTGACGCCATGCTGAACGACATCGCGATTGCCGACCACGTCCGTGACCACGGCGGGAATGCCCGCGACCTGCGCTTCGATCAGCGCGATAGGCATGCCTTCCCAACGGGACGTCTGCACATAGATGTCGAGACTGGCGGTAAGTTCAAGCGCACGGTCGCGCGTGACCCAGCCACTGCACGACACGACGTCGTTGGGCGTCCCGGCGGGCAACTCTTCGGCATGACCGCCGATCCACAGGAACTGCGTCGAGTCGCCGTGCAACGCGGTGGCGAGGTCCACGAACGCTTCATGATTCTTTTGAAACGTGGCGCGCCCGCTCATGCCGATGAGCACCTCCTGTGCGTCTTTCTCGATGCGCGGCGGAATCTCCGGCACGTTCACGCCGTTTTCGATCATGCGGGCCTGTCGCGCGTGCATTCTCGTCTCGATCTCGGAGAGTTCGCTCTTCGAGCACGCGACGATGGTGCCGCCCAGACGCGCCGCGATGCGCTCGAAGCTCAGATAGGCGAACTGCTTCGCGGCCGACACGTCGCGGCGCAGAAACGCGAGGCCGTGCGGCGAATAGAACACGCGGGCACGCGGTGCGGCGATGCGCGCGGCGGCGCGTCCCAGCACGCCGGCCTTCGAGGAGTGCAGATGGATCACCGACGGATCGCACTCCCTGAGCTTGCGAACCAGATTCCACAGTCCGGTGAGGTCGCTCTTCATGCTCACTTCGCGAACCATGTTCACATAGGTCAGCTTGACCGCCGGATGAAAGAGCCTGGAAAAATTGTTGGGCGTTTCCTGCCGGATCGAATGAAGGATCGTGACTCCGACGCCCGCGGCTGCCGCGCGGTTCGAAAGCTGGGTCAGCATGGATAGCACACCGCCACCGAAAGCTTCGGTGATATGGACGATCTCTTTCATCTTGGACTCTTCGTTGGCGTCCTGCCGAGCACCCGCGGCAATACGCAATAAGAAGTTAATGGCCTAATCGTTATCGGTGATCGACGTGACACTTTCGAGAAATGACCGATGCATGAAAGAGGTGCACGGTCGTTCACGAGGAGTACTGATCGAGCATTGAATTGCGCAATCGAAAAATTCGCACGCGATGCGACATAGCATGAGTCGTTCCCGCGCACGGACGCGAGGAACCTCATCATGCTCGAAAACTTCCCCGGAATTACCTGCTGGAAGCCTCTGACCAGGTCAATTTGGCCGTATGGCTCCCGCTAGATCGGTCTTTTTGAGGATTATTCTGCGTCGCGCGGTTGAAAATGCAGTGAAGCCCGGTAAAAACGGCTGCCCTGCAATGGTGCGCGAAGCCGACTAATCGTTCAGATTTTTTGGCGTCCCGGCGTAGGGACTGCGGCATCCGGCGTGGGCACCTTCCTCATTGAAGTGCTCAGGACACGGATTGTTTGAGGTCATTTCGTTACTGAGGCATTCTGCTGAGCAATCGCCGCTTCGCAAATCTCCAGAATTATCTGCAGGTCTTTGAGCGGAACCGCGACCGATTGCATGCGCAGGCTTTGGGCCTGCTGCACCAGCTTCTGGACGTGTTCGATCGACATTTCCTCTGATTCCATTCCACAGGCTCTCTTAATTAAACACTGGTCATACCAATACGATACCGGCTCGAACTGCATCGGTCGGTTCGCTGACTCACATACATGCATGCAACTTTGGAGTAGGGCGTGTGTCGAATGTTGCCACATCAAAATCATGCATCACGTCGTTCCCGAGCTCGCGCCTTCGGCGATTGGACGACGCTTCAGTAACGGCACGCCTTGCAGATGCAGCGTGAATGCCATCGCGGCAGCAACCAGCGTTTCGGTGATCAGCACCGTAGCCCCCGCGCCCTGTTCGCCGAACAGCGTTGCGAGCACGGCGAGCAAGCCGAAGTTCACCACCGCGGACGCCATCAGCACACGACTGAATTGCGCCTTCATGCCGAGCGGAAGCATCGTCTGAACACCGAAGAGATCGGAGAGGCCGGCCATCAACGGCACGAACGCCATCCATCGCAACACCTCTACGGTAGGCAAGAACTTCGGTCCGTACAAGAGTTTTACTGCAAGCGGCGCACCGAAGAAGATGCACACCGAGATCAGTGACACGATCACGGCTTGCACCACGAACATCTTCCGAAGGAACGCGAAGGCATCTTCTCTTGCGTGATGCATGAGAAAGCTCACGCGCGGATACGCCGCGGTCTTAAGAGGAGTCAGCATATTCAGTGCCGCGCGGATGAGCTTGTCGGCCGCGGCGAAGTAGCCCGCCGCGACATTGCCCGCGATGAACGTGAGTATCACGATGTTGCTCGATGCGTAGATGTCCACGATCGCCGTGGCGATGAACACGCTCCAGCCGTCCTTCAGACGAGTGACGATGGTCTTGAACGACACGCGCACGAAGTCGAGCTCGCGCCGGGAGTACAGGTACGTGCAGATCGCGATGCCCGACAGCAACGGCACCAGCGCATTCACGGCCATCGCAATGTACACATCGTCGTGTTCGCGCACGAAGAGATACATCGCAGGAATGCTGAGCGCGCGTCCGATGAATACGAAGAGGCTCAGCATGCCGAGATCTTCGATGCCCTGGAAGTACCACGTGGGGATCAGCATCGCGCCGACAGCCTGGCCATAGCCGATGAGAAGCAGCTCGCGATTCTCTTGCAGAAAAGGGATGGCCGACGTCAGTATGACCATCACGACAAATCCGGCGCACGCGAGAGAGGCTTGCGTGAGGATGGTTTCCCAGAACACGCGCGAGCGCAGTTCGCGATTGTCGCGATTGATCGAGACCTTCGGCGTGGCCGTCAGCGAGAAGCTGTAGTTGGTGAGCGAGATGAAGTAGGCAGTAAAGGCCAGGCCAAACGAAAGGCGTCCATATTCGCCCGGACCGAGGACGCGCGCGAGCCACGGCAGCGTCAGCAGCGGTGCGAGGTATGTGGATACCTGCAACGTCATCAGAATCGTGAAGTTCTTTCGAAAAGATGCCATTGAACGGTTTTTTCCCGGCTTGTGCGAAGCGTGGTGATCTTGATGACTATGCCGCAAGGTTGCGAACCGTGCTGGTTCGCCCGACGCGAGGGGCTCTTGCGTGACAGCTTCTCAGGCGAATAGTTTCGCTTGCGCGCTCTGCCGTCAATGCGGCACGCGGCCAGGAGATGTGCACGTCTGCGCCTTTGGACCGGCGTCGGGTGCGCGGAAGTTGAACGGAATACACCGCCTCCGGACCATCGATTCAAAGCCGGAAAGCATCAGTGTATTGCAAACCTTATTTAACAAAATAAAAGCATATTCATCAGTGGGTTTGCCCACGCAAATGTGCGTCTGACACGGGATCGTTCGATTGCAAACTACTTGAAGTGCTGGTATGGCATACCGGCTTCGCAGGCCTCATTCATTCACCGCTGACGCCTGTCGGGGAACGCGATGCGCACGCGATGCCGCCGCAGGCGGACGCAAATCGAGACCGAGCGCGCGCTTGACGAGGCGCTTGGCAAGGAACACGCGTCGATCCACGGCGATCTTCCCGTGAAAGCGCAGTTCCTTCTGCGTATCCGTGCGATGCGCGGCGAAGTCGCGATAGCGTGCGGCCGTGGCTTCGATGATTCGCATCGATTCGGCGAACGCGTGGCCATCGACGCGCGCGGCCTGAAAGCACGCATACGCGAAGACCTTGTGGAACATCGCGAGCCAGAAGGGATCGAGCGGGCCGCCGTGGCAGCGTCGCATGGTCTCTTCCGCGCAGGTCGCGAGCGACTGCACCGTGTACGGCGTCGCGCGGGTCGTGATGCTGCCTGCGCGGCGGCGATAGAAGTAAAGATCATCGGCGAGACGAAAGAGCGACTGCGCGCGCGCATAGACCAGCGGAATCGCGGCGGCGTCTTCGTAGACGCGTCCGGCCGGAAACTCGATGCCGTCCCACAGTTCGCGCTTGTACACGCGCGCGACCGGAAACACCTGATACACGCGCGCGAAGTCCAGCAGCGCGTCGAGATCGCATGCGCGATGACCTTCCGTGCCCGCATCGATCAGCGTGACCTTGTCGATGACCTTGCCGCCCGAATCGATGATGCCGACATTGAATTCGATGATGTCCGCAGCGTTCGAGTCGAGCAGCGGCATGATCTTCGCGGTGAAGTCCGCTGCCCAGACGTCGTCGGAATCGAGAAAGCCTATGTATGGCGACGTCGCTTCCGCGATCGCGCGATTGCGTGCGGCGGAAACGCCACGGTTTTCCTGATGAATGACGCGGATATTGCGGCCGCGCGCGCTGCGCTGCACGTCGAGGATGCGTTCGAGCGTGCGATCCGTCGAGCCATCGTCGATGATGATCAGTTCGATTTCATCGGAACGCGGTTGCGAGAGCGCTGATTCGAGAGACGCGGCGATGAAATGCTCCACGTTGTACGCGGGGATGATCACCGAGAGCAAGGTTTCAGGGTTGCCATTGTGGACGCGTGTCATTGTGCTCGTGTCACCGGTTAGAGTTGATTCGAAAGCCACCGTGGCCGAGGCGGTCATGCGTGCCGGTTGGTTCAAGCGCTTCAAGCGCTGAACGCCGGAGAGAATGCTATGGACAGGCGTGAAGCGGGGAAAGTTCTGCTACGCCTGAATGCGGAATCGAATGCGTATTCTCCAGATTGAGCGCCTCAAGTCGCCGTCAAGAGAAAAATAAAATCGATGCGCGGCTTTGCGTAGGGAATTTTAATTGCTGAAGGTATTGCATTTTGCCAACTCGAGCTTGTTTGCAGCCGCCAATCCCACTTTGAAACTCGACATGTAAAAAACGTAACGAGAGTTTATTGTCTTGAATATGCGGCTATCAAAAAGCGAATTAATAGCATTCCGATATTTTCGAATCGGGCTGCTTGAGCACGATCGTGCACGCGGATTGCTACGCCGGCGCGGCGGCGCACGGAATGCACCGCTGCCGCATGCGTCGTAGGCGCTCACATATAATGATCCGCAGGGATTCATTCGAGCTGCCCATTCTTCGGGCAGATGCAACCGGCTTCGCGACTTCACCGCAACACCGTTACACGCAAGGATCCATAACCGTGACAACGTCTTTTTCCAGTACGGTCGAGCCGGAAGGCGACAACTCCTTCGGCGCGTCCGTCGCAGGAAACGACGGCGTGCTGGTGCTCGACGCCGCCCAGCGCTGCCTCTCCGCCGACGCCGTCCTGGCGCATCTCTTCGATCTCGATCCCGCCGCGCTCGTCGGCCGCGCGCTCGCCGATACCCCGTTACCCCGGCCGCTTACCGCGGCGTTCGCGTCGGCGGCCGATGCCGCGCTCGCGTGCAACGGCACGCGCCGCGCGCACGTGTCGATCGACGAGGGTGATACCACGCGCGCCTTTTCGATCATCGCGCTGCCGGGTGCGGATTGCGTGACGCTGATCGTGTCGCCGTTGGCGGGGGTATCGGACAAGGAGGACGGCACCGCCGATCGCATCGCGCATCTGCGTGCGGAGGCTGCGCTCTTCATGCGCGATCATGTGCTGTCGGTGGTATCGCACGATCTGCGCGGTCCGTTGAACGCGATCCATAGCTGGGGCTACGTGCTCGAACGCAAGGTCGACGCCAACGATCCAGCCGCGCAGCGCGCGCTCGCGGGCATCCGCTCGGGTGTCGAACAACAGGTGAAGCTGATCGAGCAATCCGTCGATACGACACGCGCCGAGACCAAGGCGCTGTCCGTCGCGCTCGCGCCGGTCGCGGTGCGTCCGCTGCTGGAAAAGAGCGCGGCGCTGGCGCGCGCAGGCGTCGCGCGGGCGCGCGGCGTGACGATCGAGATCGACTCGCCGCTCGCGGAAGAACAACTCGAAGGCGATGCGGAGCGTCTGTTGCAGGCGCTCTGGCTGATGCTCGCGTTCGCCGCCGAGGCGAGCGCGGCGGGCGCGACGGTGCGCGCGTCGAGCAATGTCGAAGGCAGCATGTGGCGCACCGACGTGCGTTTCACGGTATCGGCCGAGGCGCTCAGCGACGCGGCGTCGCCACACGTGCTCGAAGCCTTCGCGCGCCGCCAGGCGCTGGAACCGCGCGAAGGCGGGCGCATCGCGTGGGGGCTCGCGCTGTGCAAGCGCGTGTCCGAAGCGCATGGCGGCGCGTTCGAGCACAGCGATATCGCGGACGGCGCGGAGGTGACGTTGTCGGTGCGCCTGCCGGTCGCAGGGATGTAAATTGACTTTCGATTTCCTGTCGGCCATATACTGACGCTTTCCATTTTCGAAGAGAGTTGCTTTGGCTCAGGCTGTCGCGCTGATCGGCGCATTGTTGCTCGTCGCGTTGAATGGCTTCTTCGTCGCGGCGGAGTTCGGGCTCGTCAAACTGCGGCCCACGCGCGTCAAGGCGCTCGCGCGCACCAACGGCCTTCCTGGCCGCCTGCTCGCCAAGGTGCACGGGCAGCTCGACGCCTATCTGTCCGCATGCCAGCTCGGCATCACGCTGGCGTCCCTCGGGCTTGGCTGGATCGGCGAGCCGGCGTTCGCCACGCTCCTGCATCCGTTGTTCGCGCTGATCGGTGTCGAATCGGAGAAGCTGATCGATTCGATCTCGCTGTTCTTCGCGTTCACGGTCATTTCGTTTCTGCATATCGTCGTCGGCGAGCTGGCGCCGAAGTCGTGGGCCATTCGTCGCGCGGAGCAGGTGGGTCTGTGGCTCGCCACGCCGCTCTATGGCTTCTACTGGGTGATGTATCCGTTCATCTGGGTGCTGAACTCGAGCGCGAACTTCGTGCTGCGGCTTTTCGGCATCTCGGCCGAGCACGGCCACGACGCGCATTACTCCACCGACGAGCTCAAGCTGATCCTGCGCGGGCGTCGTCATGGCGGCGCGTCTTCGTATAACGAGGACGAGTGGAACACCATCGCGCATTCGCTCGATTTCAGCCGCATGACGGTGTCGGACCTGATGCGTCCGGCGCATGAGCTCGTCGGGCTGCGTAACGATTTGCCGATGCGTGACAACCTCGCGGTGATTTCGCGGCATCGTTTTTCGCGCTATCCGCTGTTCGCCGATGCATCGGGCGAGCGCGTGATCGGCATGATCCATCTGAAGGACCTGCTGCTGGCGGGCGATGGCAGCGGGCGCGGCTTCAACTTCAGCTTGTCCAAGGATGCAGCCGAGAAGATCGACAAGCTTTCTCGCCATGTGCGGCCCGTGCAATATGTCGCGCCGAATCTGTCGGCGCTGGAGTTGTTTCGGCGTTTTCGCAAGGGCGCGCCGCATCTGGCTATCGTTGGGCGCAAGGGGGCGAAGCCGATCGGCTTCATCACACTCGATAACCTGCTTGGCGCGCTCGTCGGGCAGATTCACGATGAGTTTCGTCAGGGCGATGCCGATTGGTCACGCATGGACGATGGCACGTTGATGGGCAAGGGGAGCTTGCCGGTTGTTTCGCTCGAGCGCGCGCTTGGGATCGATATCGATGAAGGGCGGGCGGAGTCGGTGGGCGGGCTCGTGATCAATGCGCTCGGTGATCTGCCCACCGAAGGGCAACGGGTGGAGTTCGATCGGTTCGATATCGTGGTCAAGAAGATGAACGGGCCGCGCATCGTACTGGTGCGGGTTTATCCAAGAGAAGAGGCGCTTGAGGAAGCGGAGTGACCTTTTGGGGTTCGGGTTTTGGGTTTTGGTTTGTCGCCGGATGCCGTTGGCGTGTCGGTTTATTGGCGTTGCCCCTGTGCGGGGCGGCAGTCACTTTCTTTGCTGCTGCAAAGAAAGTAACCAAAGAAAGCAGCGGCGGATTCAACCGGTCGATGCAACACCTCTGATCTAATGATCGT
>Ga0160459_100350_pt1 | contig 20413 bp, 22 predicted proteins | sample HID1973K_E6MG_FD_108208 | JGI IMG/M metagenome (GOLD analysis project Ga0160459, IMG submission 108208) | Enriched mosquito-associated microbial communities from UW Madison campus, WI, USA - HID1973K_E6 MG | ecosystem: Host-associated > Arthropoda: Insects > Digestive system > Unclassified ... | reverse complement strand
GCATCTCGTTGTGATCCGGCGAGAGCGGATGCTGCGCGTTGAGAATCGAATCGAGGCCGAGGTAGTCGCCGTAGCTCATCGAATCGGAGAAATCGAGCTTGGCGTCGTGCCAGCCTTTTTCCTCTGCGGGTTCCACGGCGCCGTGGCCGAAGGGACAGCCTTTGGTTTCGTTCATGATCGTCGTCCTCAGGTCACCGATGCGCGCTCGGCGAACTCGGGCGCGCGCCAGCTTTCGGTCGCGAGCACGTCGCGCAGGATTTCGACGGCGTCCCACACATCGGCGAAACGCGTGTACAGCGGCGTGAAACCGAAGCGCAGAATGTGCGGCTCGCGATAATCGCCGATCACGCCACGCGCGATCAGCGCCTGCATCACCTCGTAGCCGTTCGGATGCGCGAAGCTCGCCTGCGAGCCGCGTTGCGCGTGTTCGCGCGGCGTCGCGAGCGAGAGCGGAAATTCGCCGCAGCGTTCCTCGACCAGCCTGATGAACAGATCGCTCAAGGCGAGCGACTTGCTGCGCAGCGTCTGCATGTCGGTTTGCAGGAACACGTCGAGCCCGCATTCGACGAGCGACATCGAGACGATCGGCTGCGTGCCGCAGAGAAAGCGGCCGATGCCGTCGTCCGGGCGATACACCGGGTCCATCTCGAACGGCTTCCTGTGTCCCCACCAGCCGGAAAGCGGCTGCGAGAACGTGTTCTGATGTCGTTTCGGCACCCACACGAACGCGGGCGAGCCCGGCCCGCCGTTCAGATACTTGTACGTGCAGCCCACCGCGTAGTCCGCGCCGACGCCGTTCAGATCGACCGGCACCGCGCCCGCCGAATGCGCCAGATCCCAGACGGCGAGCGCGCCCGCGCGATGAATCGTTTCCGTGAGCGCGGCCATGTCGTGCATGTAGCCGGTGCGGTAGTTGACGTGCGTGATCATCGCGATCGCGGTGTGTTCGTCGATCGCGGCGGGCAGTTCCGACGGATCGTCGACGAGGCGCAACTCGTAGCCGCGATCGAGTTGCTCGATCAAACCCTGCGCGATATAGAGATCGGTCGGAAAGTTCGAACGTTCGGAGACGATCACGCGCCGCTTCGGATCGCGCTCGTTCGCGAGCTTGAGCGCGGCCGAGAGAATCTTGAAGAGATTGGCGGAAATCGTGTCCGTCACGACGACTTCGTCCGTGCCCGCGCCGATGAGAGGGCCAAGCTTGTTGCCGAGCCGTTTCGGCAGCGCGAACCAGCCGGCCGTGTTCCAGCTGCGGATCAGGCCTTCGCCCCATTCGGCGGCGATCACCTCGGCGGCGCGCGCGGCGGACGCTTTGGGCGGTACGCCGAGCGAATTGCCGTCGAGATAGATCACGTTGTCGGCGAGCGTGAACTGGTCGCGCAGGCTGGCGAGCGGATCGTCGCGGTCGAGTGCCACGGCTTCGTCACGATGTTTCATCGAAAAGTCCATATATTTGAAGATCATCAGGAAAGCGTACGCAGGACGGCGCGAACCGGGCTCGCATCGAGCGTCGAGAATTTGAGCGGCAGGGCGATCAGTTCGTAATCGCCGGGCGCGACGGCGTCGAGCACGAGGCCTTCGAGGATCGCCATGCCGTGCGCGCGGATGCGCTTGTGGGCATCCATCGTCTTCGAGTCTTGCGGATCGAGCGAAGGCGTGTCGATGCCGATCAGCTTCACGCCTTTTTCGGCCAGCAAGTCGATGGTTTGCGGCGCGACGGCGGTGAAGGCGCTGTCCCACGCGTCAAGCGGCGAGGTCGCATAAGTGCGAAAGAGAATGCGCGCCGGGATGTCGTCGAGATGCCCGGCGATGTGCTCGGGTGTCACGAGCGGCGAAGCACCGATGCAGTGCACGGCCCGGCAGGCGCCGATGTAAGTATCGAGCGCGACTTCGCCGATAGGCTTGCCGTGTTCGTCGTAGTGGAGCGGGGCGTCGGCGTGGGCGCCGGTGTGCGGGGAGAGCGTGAGTCGCGCGACGTTGACGGGCGAGCCCGCCTCCATGCGCCACACGCGCTCGATGCCGACCGGTGTGTCGCCGGGCCACACGGGAGTCGCAGTATCGATCGGCGGGGAAATATCCAGAAGCGTCATGACGCGCTCTAGCAGAAATTGTGAAGATGCGTCAAATCATAGTCGCGTTATCTCGAAAGGTGCTTGCAAAATAACCACCCAAAAGTGGCGCGCTTAGAACATAATTCGATGAAACGGGCACAGGGGACTCAAAAATGACCGGCTTCACGCTCGATGCAACGGATTGCCGAATTCTGGCGGTACTGCAGGAAGATGGACGGATCAGCAACCTGGACCTGGCGGAGCGCATTGCGCTTTCGCCGTCGGCGTGTCTGCGCCGCATGAGGCTGCTCGAAGAGGAAGGGGTGATCGCGAGCTATCGCGCGTGCCTGGACCGCGAGCGCCTCGGCATCGAACTGGAGGCGTTCGTCCACGTCTCGATGCGCAACGACCAGGAAAACTGGCACGAGAAGTTCGCCGCCGCCGTGCGCGAATGGCCGGAAGTGGTCGGCGCGTTCGTCGTCACCGGCGACACGCATTACGTGCTGCGGGTGCTCGCGCACAACCTCAAGCATTACTCCGACTTCATTCTTTCGAAGCTCTACAAGGCGCCCGGCGTGATCGACATCCGCTCGAACATCGTGCTTCAGACGATGAAGGACGACGCCGGCGTGCCGGTCGCGCTGATCGAGCAGCCGGGGCGCGCGCACACGCCCTGAGCGTTATTCCAGCGGTCCCAAGGTATGGAAGCCGCCCGCGTGGAAGACGAGCGGCGAGACTTGCGTCACGTCTTCGCGCACGCCGCAGCGTTCCACTTCGCCGACGAAGATCACGTGATCGCCCTCGTCATAGCGGCTGCGGTTGTGGCATTCGAACCACGCGAGCGCGCCGTCGAGCACGGGCATGCCGGTGTCGCCGGCCGCGTGTGAGACGCCCGCGAAGCGGTCGCCCTTGACGGTCGCGAAACGCCGGCACAGGTCGAGCTGCGACGCCGCGAGCACGTTCACCACATAGTGGCTGTTGGCGCGAAATACCGGCATCGACGCGGATTTCGTCGCGAGGCTCCACAGCACGAGCGGCGGATTGAGCGATACCGAGTTGAACGAACTCGCGGTGATGCCGACCAACTGGCCGGATTCGGTGCGCGTCGTGATGACCGTGACGCCGGTCGCAAACTGGCCGAGCGCGGCGCGAAACGCGGTCGGATCGAAATTCGGGGTCTTGGCGCGTGTCATTTGGCAGATGAGCAGGCAAATGGGCGGTCGAATGTGTCGTGTGCTACCGAGCCGGCCGCGCGTCGCGCTTCAGTCGGAAGGACCTTTTCAGAAGTCATGTAAAAACTGGAGATTTGCTTCGATTCTATCGGAATCGGCAGCCGGTAGCCGCCAAATCACCGTATTCGGGCGGCAAGTTTCCTTCCGCCGGGGCTTTCTGCGCGGCGCGGCCAAACCCAGTAAGCTCGATTCATCTCGCTCGCGAGATTGAAGAAACGCGCGGGCGCATCCATATGCGTGATCCGCGGCATGGCCGCATGCACTTGATGAGGAGTTGCACATGACCGAACAGGCGAGACTTGAGACCGCGACGCTCGGCGGTGGATGTTTCTGGTGTACCGAAGCCGTGTTTCTCGCGGTGCAGGGTGTGGAGTCGGTCGAATCGGGCTATGCGGGCGGCAAGGTGGTGAACCCGTCCTATGAGCAGGTTTGCGATGGCGCAACCGGTCACGCAGAAGTCGTGAAGGTCGTGTTCGATCCGTCCGTCATCGGCTATCGCGAGGTTCTGGAGATTTTCTTCGCGACGCACGATCCGACCCAGCTCAACCGGCAGGGCAACGACGTCGGCACGCAGTATCGATCGGCCGTATTCACGCATTCGGACGAGCAGCGCAAGATCGCGCTCGAAGTGATCGACGAGTTGCAGCGCGAGGATGTCTACGGCGGCAAGATTGTCACGCAAGTCGTACCGCTCGCCGACGACTACTATCCTGCCGAGGCGTATCACCAGAACTATTTCGCGCAGCATCCGAATCAGGGGTATTGCGCGGCTGTCGTCGGGCCGAAGGTAGCGAAGTTCCGCAAGAAGTTCGTGCATCGGCTGAAGGCGTAAGGCGTTTCTAGCTGTCTCGCGCGCGCTCGATTTCTTCCGCGATGCCGCGCGCGAGTTCGAAGCACGTGAGCGGCGCGGAACCTTCCGCCTTGTTGTTCGCCGCGATCACGACCGGCTGGCCCGCAATCGCATAGCGCGCGGCCAGTTCGGCGAGCGCCTCGCGCGTGTCGCGGTCTTCATCGACGAGCTTGTCGAACGGTTCGTACTTCGCCTTGGCCTGTTCGTAGCGAAAGCCGCTGTGCAGACTGCAGCGCACGATCAGCGGGCCCATTTTTTCTTCATCCAGCAACGCGAGCGCCTTCGCCTGACGGCGCACGTCCGGCATGCGCGCATGCACGCCGATGCAATAGCGCACGTTCGCGTCGCGCAATGCGCGGATGAAGCGCGGCGTGAGCATCACGGCGTCGCGAATCTCCACCGCGTAGCACGACTCGCCCTCGAGCGGCGGCAGCGCGTTCATGAACGCCGACAGCCGGTCGATGAAACTCGCCGGCTCGACCACCATTGCATCGGGCAGCGGCGAGAACTGGAACACGAGCGCGCCCGCTTTCGCGCCGAGCCCGCCGATGCACGGCGTCACGAACTCGTCGATGGCGATCTGCGCGTTCAGGAACGCGGGGTTCTGCGCGTCCGGCGTGCCGCGCTCGCCGCGAATGAAGGCATCGGTGACGGAGGCGGGCGCCTTCACGATGAAGCGGAAATGCGCGGGCACCTGCGATGCATAGCGCGCATATTCGGCAAGCGATAGCGGCGCGTAGAACGAGCGGTCGATCGACACGCTTCTCAGAAGCGGATGCGCGCCGTAGGCGGTGAGGCCGTCGCGGGAAAGCTTCGTGTTGGAGTACTCGTCGCCGTAGACGATGCCGCGCCAGCCCGGAAACGACCATGTCGACGTGCCGAGATGGATTGCCTCCGGCAAGCGCTGCGCGATGGCTTCGAGTTCGGGCTGCAAGAGCGCGGGCAGGATGCCGCGCGGCCTGGGTTGCTTCGGCGGCTTGGGCGGTTCCGCCAGAACGGGCGCGGACTCGCCGAAGAGATCGAATTGATCTTCCGGCTCGTCCGTGTCGAGATGAGGCGAATCGTGGTTCAGAGCGCCTTCTCGTAGATATACCGCCGCGACCACGGCAGCGTCGTTGCACTGCGCCCGGCCTTGCGGCAGACCACCTGATAGATCGACACGTCGTCGTTCTCGAACGCATACGCGCAGCCCGCGAGATACAGGCGCCAGATGCGGAAGTGCTCATCGTCGACGAGCTTCTTCGCTTCCTCGGCGTGTTCCTCGAAACGGTCGGCCCAGATGTCGAGCGTGTGCGCGTAATGCCGCCGCAGGCTTTCGACATCGAGCGCTTCCAGTCCGCCGCGCTGCATGCTTTCGAGCGCGAGGCCGATATGCGGCAGCTCGCCGTCCGGAAACACGTATTTGTCGATGAACTCGCCGCCGCCAAGCGATGTCTCGCCGCTGTCGGCATCCGACGACGTGATGCCGTGATTCATCGCGATGCCGTCATCGACGAGCAGATCGCGGATCTTCGCGAAGTAGTCCGGCAAATTCTTGCGCCCGACATGCTCGAACATGCCGACGCTCGTGATGCGATCGAACTGCCCCGGAATGTCGCGATAATCCTGCAGCCGGATTTCGATTCTGTCTTCCAGACCCGCCGCCTTCACGCGCTCGGTCGCGAGCCTGAACTGGTTTTCGGAGAGCGTGACGCCCACGCACTTCGCGCCGAACTTCTGCGCCGCGCGAATCACGAGCGCGCCCCAGCCGCAGCCGATATCGAGCAGCGTGTGCCCCGGCTGCAACTGGATCTTCGTGAGGATGTGGTCGATCTTCTTCAACTGCGCGGTGTCGATGTCTTCGTCGCCGTTCTCGAAATACGCGCAGGAGTACACCATGTTCCTGTCGAGCCAGAGCTGATAGAACTCGTTCGACACATCGTAGTGGTACTGAATGGCTCTCCGGTCCGACGTCTTCGAATGATTGAAGTAACGCCGCACGCGGGCGAGCTTGCTTGCGCTCGTCACCGTGCTCTTCGCTAGCGAATAGCCGATGTTGATGATGTCGGAGAGCTTGCCCTCGATGTCGATCTTGCCCTTCACGTAAGCTTCGCCGAGGTTGTCGAGACTCGGTTCGAGCAGATAGGGCAGCGCGGTCGCGCTCTTCACGTGCAGCGTCACCCGAGGCGCCGCGAACTGGCCGAAATCGTGCTGCTGGCCATCCCACAGCACGAGCCGCGCGGGCAGATTGGCCCGGTCGCGCACTTCCTCCACCCACTGCGTCAGCTTCTTCTCCCAGAACATGCTTGTTTCTCCGCGCTAGATGAAATCAAGAGAAGGCTTCGCGCCTCCATGTTCGTACTGCTTGCCGCTTCTACGGCGCGAGTCTCGCGATGCGCCACGGCGCGCCCGCGTCACCACGCGTATAGACAATGCGATCGTGCAAGCGCGACGGGCGTCCCTGCCAGAATTCGATGGCATCCGGCACGAGGCGATAACCGCCCCAGTGCGGCGGGCGCGGCGGCGCGTCGCCGTATTTCGCGACCATCTCGCGCTCGCGCGCTTCCAGCGCTTCGCGGCTTTCGAGCGGCTGGCTCTGGTCGGACGCCCACGCGCCGATGCGCGAGCCGAGCGGACGCGATGCGTAATACGCGTCGCTCTCCTCATCGCTCGTCTTTTCGACGCGGCCCTCGATACGCACCTGGCGCTCGAGTTCGATCCAGTGGAACAGCAGGCTCGCCGCGGGATTGGCAAGAAGTTCGCGGCCTTTGCGGCTATCGTAATTGGTAAAAAAAACAAAGCCACGCTCGTCGACGCCTTTGATCAGCACGATGCGGGCGGACGGACGGCCCTCTGCATCGACGGTCGCGAGGGTCATGGCGTTCGGTTCGGGCAACTTGGCATCGAGCGCCTGGGCGAACCAGGTCTGGAATTGGCGTATCGGGTCCGGATCGACGTCCACGGCGTCGAGCGCGCCGCGCGAATAGTTTTTGCGAAGGTCAGCGAGAGTTGTCATTTTTATGCAAACGCTACAATCGGGTCAGTATAGCCAAGGTGAAACGATCTTGCCCTGATTACCCCTGGACCTGTTGCGTGCCGGCGGGTGCGGCGCTCACGGCTATCACGTCCGGGGTTTCGATAAGGCAGAATACGCAATTCGATCGAATTTTGCATGATCGGACACTCAAGTTTTCAAACCCGACAGCCGTCCGTAAGCCTTGATTGACGCCACACAACGAACGCAGCATTTCGATGGCTTTTAGTTTGCTTTCAACCGACCCGGCTTCATCCATCCACACGACATGAACGCTTCATCCGACACCGCTGTCACGCCCTCCGCCGAAGACATCGCCGATCGCGCGCGCCGCTTCGGCGGCATCGCGCGTCTGTACGGCGCGCCCGCGCTCGACGCGTTCGAAAAAGCGCATGTCGCGGTGATTGGCATCGGCGGCGTCGGCTCGTGGGTGGCCGAAGCGCTCGCGCGCAGCGCTGTCGGCAAGCTGACGCTGATCGATCTCGATAATGTCGCCGAAAGCAATACGAACCGCCAGATTCATGCGCTCGACGGCAACTACGGCAAGGCAAAAGTCACCGCGATGGCCGAGCGCATCAAGCTGATCGATCCGGCGTGCGTGGTCGGGCAAATCGAGGATTTCGTCGAGCCCGGCAACTTCGACGCCACGCTCGGCGGCGGCTTCGATTACGTCGTCGATGCGATCGACAGCGTGCGCACGAAAACCGCGCTCATCGCGTGGTGCGTGGCGCGCAAGCAGGCGCTCATCACTGTCGGCGGCGCGGGCGGGCAATTGGACCCGACGCGTATCCGCATCGACGATCTGGCGCTGACGATTCAGGACCCGCTGTTGTCGAAGGTGCGCGGCCAGTTGCGCAAGCTGCACGGCTTTCCGCGCGGCCCGAAGGCGCGCTTCAAGGTGAGCGCGGTGTATTCCGACGAGCCGTTGATCTATCCCGACGCGCCCGCATGCGATATCAGCGAAGGCGCCGAGCATCTCGAAACGGGCGCGGGTCATTCAGGTCCGGTCGGGCTCAATTGCGCGGGTTTCGGGTCGAGCGTGTGCGTGACGGCGAGCTTCGGTTTCGCGGCGGCCGCCCATGTGTTGCGCGATCTGGCGAAACGCGCGGCCAGTTCTTGATGGAACTGGCCTTTTTCCTCAAACGCGTCGATCAGTTGATCGCCGCGCTCAGCTTGCGCCGCCACTGTGACACGAGATCCGGCTGATTCGCGGCAAGCTCGAACACCGAAAGCATCGTCTTGCGGCCGACGTCGTCCATGAAGGCGCGGTCGCGCACAACGATCGCGAGCAGGTTTTCCAGTGCGCCCGCATAGTCCCGGCCCGCGATCAGGCGATTGGCGAGCGCGAAACGCGCGTCGAGATCGTCGGGATTCGCGTTCACCGCGTCGATCAGCGCGTCGGCGGGCGGCAGTTCGGCGGCTGCATCGGCGGCGTCGAGTTCGGTTTTCAGCGCGTTGTAGCGCGCGTCGATGCCCTGCGTCGTCTTGGGCGACAGCAGCTTGTCCTCTTCCTTCGCGTCGTCGATACGGCGCTCAGCGATCAGCCACTCGATCAGGTCGAGGCGCGCGTCGTCGTAACCGGGATCGAGCGCGAGCGCGGCCTTGATCGTGTCGATGGCTTTCTTGCGGTCGCCTGCGGCCCATGCGCTGTGCGCGGCCCTGCGCTCGGCTTCGGCGCCATCGGGCACGAGACGGTCGAGAAACGCGCGCAATTCGCCTTCGGGCAGCACGCCGATGAACTGGTCGATCGGACGGCCATCCGCGAACGCGATCACATGCGGAATGCTGCGCACCTGAAAGTGCGCCGCGAGTTCCTGATTCTCGTCGACGTTCACCTTCACTAGCTTCCACTTGCCGGCTGCCTCGGCTTCGAGCCTTTCGAGCATCGGTCCGAGCGTCTTGCACGGGCCACACCACGGGGCCCAGAAATCGACCAGAACCGGCGCGAGCATCGACGCGTTGATGACATCGTTCTCGAAGGTGGCGAGGGTCGTATCCATTGCGTTTTCTCCTAATGCTTGCGGTCGATCCGATCTACATGGGGACGATCCGCGCGACTCTCAAGCGCTCACGCACGCCTCACGCGTCGGGTGCGCGATTTTCGCGGCGCTGCGGCGGCAGCGGGATGAACTCGGTCTCGCCGGGCACATGCCCCATGCGCTGCTCGCTCCATGCGGTTTTTGCGGCGTCGATCTTCTCCCGCGCGCTCGACACGAAGTTCCACTCGATGAAGCGCGGACCGTCGAGCGGCGCGCCGCCGAGCAGCATCGCGACGGCGCCATTCGCGCTGCGCAATGTCACGTCCGCGCCCGGCGTCAGTACCGCCATCCGCTGTTCGGGCAGCGCTTCGCCGTCGATCGACAGATCGCCGCTCACCAGATAGACGCCGCGTTCCTCGTGTTCGGTATCGAGCGTGATCTCGCTCGCGGCGGCGAACTGCGCGGCGACATAGAGCGTCGGCGAAAACGTGCGCGTGGGAGCCTGCGCGCCGAACGCCGTGCCCGCGATCACGCGCAAGGTCACGCCGTCGCGTTCGATCTGCGGCAACGCGGCGGCCGCGTGATGCTCGAACGCAGGCTCGATCTCCTCGCTCGCCACCGGCAGCGCGACCCACGTCTGGATGCCGTGCATCGACTGACCGGCGGCGCGCTCTTCGTCGGGCGTGCGCTCCGAATGGACGATGCCGCGGCCCGCCGTCATCCAGTTGACGTCGCCGGGCACGATCTTCTGCACCGAGCCGACGCTGTCGCGATGCATGATCGCGCCGTCGAACAGATACGTGACCGTCGCAAGCCCGATATGCGGATGCGGGCGCACGTCGAGTCCCTTGCCGGGCACGAGCGTTGCGGGACCGATATGGTCGAAAAAGATGAAGGGTCCGACGGTGCGCGCCGCGAGCGCGGGCAAGACTCGCCGCACCATGAGGCCGCCGACGTCGTGTTGGTGAGGCTTGAGGAGTGCGCGGATCGTCGATGGCATGGCGGATTTCGCAGGAAGGATCGGGCGCCGGAATGGCGCGCGTGGTTCCATCGATTCTACCGGCCGATGCCGCGCTGCGCAGGCCTGCCACGGGGTTCCTCGTCTTTTACGTCGCCGCGTGCATGCGACCGCGCGCGGCTTCGCACAACTTTCGCAACCAGCATCGGGAGTCTGAACATGAGCAAGAGCAAGCTGTTGATCGCCATCACCGCGGGCCTTTTCACCGCTACTGCCGCGACGGGCGCATTCGCGCAGACATCGTCGGGCAATTCGTCGGGGGCGATGGGCAACGATGCCGCCGCCACCACCGACAATTCGGCCGGCACGATGAAGCACAAGAAGCCGAGGAAGCATACCGCGCAACCTTCGTCGGGCAAGAAGACGCCGGACGTGGAAACCGGCAACAACGCGGCGGCCGAGTCGGGCCAGAGCAAGTAAGCGCGCTTTCCTGGCTTTTCTGAACCGAAGCGCCCGCGCCGCCTTGCGGTGACGCGGGCGCTTTTCGCGTGTTTCGTCATGCCGCGCAGGATTTGACAAGCGACGGCGCGCGGCCCTCCGCTACACTTTCCGATTCGCCATCAACGCGCACGAAAGAAGGGGAAGGGCGATGACGCCAAAGGACTTGCTGATTGCATCGATCGTCATTCTCGCGTGGGGCGTGAATTTCGTCGTCATCAAACTGGGACTGCATGGCGTGCCGCCGATGCTGCTCGGCGCGCTGCGCTTCGCGCTCGCCGCCGTGCCGGCGCTGTTCGTCAGGCGCCCGCAAATTCCGCTGCGCTGGCTGTTCGCTTACGGCCTCACCATTTCCCTCGGCCAATTCGCGCTGCTGTTCTACGGCATGTATGTGGGGATGCCCGCAGGACTGGCGTCGCTCGTGTTGCAGGCGCAGGCGTTCTTCACGCTCATCTTCGCGTCGATGTTTCTCGGCGAGCGTATCCGCGCGGCGAATCTTGCCGGACTCGTGATCGCGGCGGCCGGGCTCGCGCTGATCGGCATGCGCGGCGGCCAGGCGATGACGGTCACCGGCTTTCTCTTCACGCTCGCCGCTTCCGCGATGTGGGCGCTCGGCAATGTCGTGACCAAGCGCATGGGGAAGGTCGATCTGCTGTCGCTCGTCGTATGGGGCAGCCTGATTCCACCGCTGCCGTTCCTCGCGCTCTCGCTGATCTTCGAAGGCCCGGCGCGCATCGAAGCGAGTCTTGCGTCCATCCCGCTCGTTTCCGTGTTCGCGATTCTCTATCTCTCGTTCGTCGCGACGATCGTTGGTTATAGCCTATGGGGGAAATTGCTCGCGCGCTATCCGGCGGGAACCGTCGCGCCCTTTTCGCTGTTGGTCCCGGTGATCGGGCTTGCGTCGGCGGCGGTGTTTCTCGGCGAGGGACTGAGCGCCGCGCAGATCGCGGGCGCGGCGCTCGTGATGGCGGGACTCGCGGTGAACGTGTTCGGCGCGCGCTTCATGCAGCGCATCCTGCCGACGACGCGCTGAACATCACCGCTCACGCGCTTTTCTACGTCATGCGGCCCTTCGCGAGCGGCGGATTCGCCGCGAAGTAGCGCTTGATGCCCTTCATGATCGCGTTGGCCATCTTGTCGCGATAGGCGTCGTCGTTCAGGCGCGCTTCCTCGTCCGGATTGCTGATGAACGCGGTCTCGACCAGAATCGACGGAATGTCCGGCGCCTTGAGCACGGCGAAGCCCGCCTGTTCGACCGAGCCCTTGTGCAGCTTGTTGATGCCGCCGATCTCGTTGAGCACGAAACTGCCGTAGCGCATCGAATCGCGGATCTGCGCGGTCGTCGACATATCGAAGAGCGCGCGGTTCACGCTCGCATCCTGCGACTTCACGTTGATGCCGCCGACCTGATCCGACGCGTTCTCCTTGTTAGCCATCCAGCGCGCGGCCGCGCTCGAGGCGCCGTGCTCGGACAACGCGAACACCGAGGAGCCGCGCGCATCGGGCGAAGTGAACGCATCCGCGTGAATCGATACGAAGAGGTCCGCCGACACGCGCTGCGCCTTCTGCACGCGCACGTTGAGCGGCACGAAGAAGTCGGCGTCGCGGGTCATCATCGCGCGCATGTTGGGCTGGGCGTCGATCTTCGCGCGCAGCTTCTTCGCGATGTCGAGCGCGATGTGCTTCTCGTACGTGCCCTGGCCGCCGATCGCGCCGGGGTCCTCGCCGCCGTGACCCGGATCGATCGCGACGGTGAGCAGGCGCGTCGTGCCGGCGCCTTGCTTGGGCGTGGAGAAGGTGTATTGATCGGCGTCGTCGTCGTCCCTCTTCGCGATGACCGGCGGCGCGGACGGCACGCGCGGTTTCGCGGCGGGCTTCGGCGTCGTCGGAACGGATGGCGCGATCTCGACCGGCGCGTCGCTTTGCGCGTACTTCTGGAAAAAGTCGTCGGTGGAATCGGGCGTGGTCGGCTTCTGCGCGGTCGCAGGTCCCGAGAGCGTCGCGGGCGGCGGCGTGGACGGATTCGGATTGGCGCGGTCGAGCGCCTCCTGCTTGCGCTCGGTCTGCGCGAGCAGTTCCATCAGCGGATCGGGCGCGACCGCCGGGTACAGGTCGAACACGAGCCGGTACTTGTAGCTGCCGATCGGACCCAGCGTGAACACCTGCGGCTTCACCGAGCCTTTCAGGTCGAACACCATGCGCACCACATGCGGCTGATACTGCCCGATGCGCACCGCCTGAATCTGCGGATCGTTCGGCGTGATCTTCGAGACGAGATCGCGCAGCGCCTGATCGAGATCGATGCCGGAAAGATCGACGACGAGCCGGTCCGGTCCCTGCAACAACTGGTTCGCGTTCTGCAGCGGCTGGTCCGATTCGATCGTCACGCGGGTGTAATCGCGCGCGGGCCACACGCGCACGCCAAGCACACTGCTCGCATGCGCGAGCTTCGGTGCGACGAGCGCGAGCACGAGCGTGGAGGCGCCCGCGCGCAGCACCTGGCGGCGGCGCCAGTTGTGCGGCGCGCTGGCGCCCGCTTCGATCGAATGAAATGGCTTGATCAACATCTTTCGAGACATGACTTTCCTGTTTCGCTAAACGCCCGCGCGCTCAGTACGCGGCCTTCTTCTTCGTTCGAATGTGCTTCCTGGGTGAACTGGTCCGGCAGGGACAACTGAAACACGAGATCAGGCACGCCGAGCAGGCCGCCCGCCTGTTGCGGCCACTCGACGAGACAAAGCGCGCCCGCATCGAAATATTCGCGAAAGCCGGCATCGGCCCATTCGGCCGGATCGGCGAAGCGATAGAGATCGAAGTGATAAACGTCGAGCGGGCCGCTTTCGATGACGAGCGAGTATGGCTCGACGAGCGTGTAAGTCGGGCTCTTCACGCGGCCGACGTGGCCGAGCGCGCGCAGCGTGGCGCGCACGAGCGTGGTCTTGCCCGCGCCCAGATCTCCGATCAACTGGACCTGAAGACCGTGAAATCGTTCAGAAGAAGATTGCGATGCGTGGATGCGCGTGGCGTCGATGGCGCGCGCGAAGCGTTCTCCGAAAGCGAGCGTCGCCGCTTCGTCGCGCAACTCGAAGCGGCGTTCGAGAAGCGCGGAGGGAAGGTCTTGCGTCGTTCGTACGGGGCTTTCGGGCATTGCTCGTAAAATGTCGTGATGAACCGATTGCCGGAACATTCCGTTGAAATCACGACCGCGTCCAGCGACGCCGCCGCTGAGTCCGTCTCAGAGTCTCGCGTCATCGAATTCGATGAAAACGCGCTGGCGGAGCTCGCGCAACGCATCAAGGCGTGGGGGCGCGAGTTAGGGTTTGGTGCCGTCGGCATCAGTGATATCGACCTGACGGATGCCGAGAAAGGCCTGAATGACTGGCTGGAAGCAGGCTATCACGGCGAAATGGATTATATGGCCAAACATGGGATGAAACGCGCAAGACCGGCCGAGCTTGTGGCCGGGACGCGACGTGTCATCACCGCGCGCATGGCCTATCTGCCTGCGCGCACGCTCGCGAAACAGGGCGATGAAAGTGTCGCGACAGCCGATGGTCAGAAGAACGACTGGCGCGCGATCGAATGGTCGCGGCTCGCGAAACCCTCGCAGGCGATGGTCTCCATCTATGCGCGCGGCCGCGATTATCACAAGGTCATGCGCAATCGTCTGCAGCAACTGGCGGAACGCATCGAAAGCGAGATCGGGCCGTTCGGGCATCGCGCGTTCACGGATTCCGCGCCGGTGCTGGAAGTCGCGCTCGCGCAGAAGGCGGGCAACGGCTGGCGCGGCAAGCACACGCTGCTGCTCGATCGCGATGCCGGATCGCTGTTCTTTCTCGGCGAAATCTTCGTCGATGTCCCGCTGCCCGTCGATCCGCATCCCGAGCAGGACGGCGCGCATTGCGGGCAGTGCACGCGCTGCATCGGCGCATGTCCGACCGGTGCGATCGTCGCGCCGTATCGCGTCGATGCGCGGCGCTGCATCTCGTATCTGACGATCGAACTGCACGGCAGCATTCCCGAAGCGCTGCGTCCGCTGATCGGCAATCGCGTCTATGGCTGCGACGATTGCCAGCTCGTCTGTCCGTGGAACAAGTTCGCGCAGGCCGCGCCCGTCGCGGATTTCGACGTGCGGCATGGGCTCGATCGCGCGACGCTGGTCGAACTGTTCGCATGGAGCGCCGACGATTTCGACACCCGCATGCAGGGCAGCGCGATCCGGCGCATCGGGCATGAGCGGTGGCTGCGCAATATTGCGGTCGGGATGGGCAATGCGTTGCGTTCCTCCGCGCTCGATACAGGCGAACGCGAGGCTATCGTCGACGCGTTGCGCGCGCGTGAAGATGACTCGTCCGAACTCGTCCGCGAACACGTTCGGTGGGCGCTGGAGCAATCATGAAGACCATTCCATTCGATGCCGTGATCGACGCGCCGTTCGGCAAAGTCGGCATTCGCGCCGATGCGCAGGCGGTGCGCGAGATCGTTTATCTGCCCGATGATGTCGACAGCGTCGAGCCGCACACGCCGCTCGCCCGCGACGCCGCCGCGCAGATCCGCCGTTACTTCGACACGCCGTCGATGCGCTTCGACCTGCCGCTCGCGATCCGCGGCACCGCGTTTCAGCAGCGCGTGTGGCGGGGCATTTCAGGCATCGCGGCGGGGCACGTCTGGACCTACGGGCAGCTTGCGCGCGAGATCGGCAGCGTGCCGCGCGCGGTCGGGCAGGCGTGCGGCTCCAATCCGCTGCCGATCGTGATACCGTGCCACCGGGTAGTGGCATCGGGCGGGATCGGCGGCTTCGCGCATCATCCCGGCGAGGGTTTTTATCGCAATGTGAAGCGCTGGCTGCTGGCGCATGAAGGTGTATCGATCGCATGACGAGCGCAACGACTGAAGCAATACAAACGCCGGAACTCACCGCGAGCCACGACTCGATCGATCTCTTCTGCGATGCGCTCTGGCTCGAACACGGGCTCGCGAAAAACTCGCTCGAAGCGTACCGGCGCGATCTCAAGCTCTTCGCGGAATGGCTCGGCAAGACGCGCGGCGCGTCGATCGATTTCGCCGGCGAGGCCGACATGAACGGCTACATGGCCGCGCGCCGCGGCGACAAGGCGACGTCGGCGAACCGGCGTCTGTCCGTGTTTCGACGTTACTACGCGTGGGCCTTGCGCGAACACCGCACCACCGCCGATCCGACGCTGAAGCTGCGTTCGGCGCGGCAGCCGCCGCGTTTTCCGTCGACGCTCAACGAAACGCAGGTCGAAGCACTGCTCGGCGCGCCCGACATCGAGACGCCGCTCGGGCTGCGCGACCGCACGATGCTCGAACTGATGTACGCGAGCGGCCTGCGCGTCACCGAGCTGGTCACGCTCAAGACGGTCGAAGTGGGCCTCAACGAGGGCGTCGTGCGCGTGATGGGCAAGGGCTCGAAAGAGCGCCTGATTCCGTTCGGAGAGACGGCGCATGCGTGGCTCGAACGCTATCTGCGCGAAGCCCGCCCGGCGCTGCTCGGCGCGCGCGCAGCCGATGCGCTTTTCGTCACCACGCGCGGCGAAGGCATGACGCGCCAGCAATTCTGGAACATCATCAAGCGCCATGCGCTGAAGGGCGGCGTGCACGCGCCGCTCTCGCCGCACACGCTGCGTCACGCGTTCGCGACGCATCTGCTCAATCACGGCGCGGACCTGCGCGTCGTGCAATTGCTGCTCGGGCACTCGGACATCTCGACGACGCAGATCTATACGCACGTCGCGCGCGAGCGTCTGCACAAGCTGCATCGCGAGCATCATCCGCGCGGGTGAAAACGTGACGTAGCGCTTCATTCGCGAACGATCGTGCCACGGCCTCTCACGCGCGCGCACTCGTTACAATGCGTCCATGTCGAAAGCCAAACACGTATCCGAAACGCCCGCGACGCAGTTCCTGCGCCGTCACAAGGTGGCGTTCGGCGAGCATCCTTACGATTATGTCGAGCACGGCGGCACGGAAGAATCCGCGCGTCAGCTCGGCGTGGACGAGCATCGCGTCGTCAAGACGCTCGTAATGGAGGACGAGCACGCGAAGCCGCTGATCGTCCTCATGCACGGCGATCGCACCGTGTCCACCAAGAACCTCGCGCGGCAGACGGGCGCGAAACGCATCGAGCCGTGCAAGCCCGAAGTGGCGAACCGGCATTCGGGCTTCCTCGTGGGCGGAACCTCGCCGTTCGGCACGAAGAAGGCGATGCCGGTGTACGTCGAATCGAGCATTCTCGACCTCGACCTGATTTATCTGAACGGCGGGCGGCGCGGCTATCTCGTCAGCCTGAAACCGTCCGTTCTGACGCAACTGCTCGACGCAAAGCCCGTGCAGTGCGCGAGCGTCGATTAGAATGCGTTCCGCTCCCGCTACCACCGCAAAAACATCATGATCTTTCTGATCGTCGCCGTCGTGTCCTATCTGATCGGCTCGATTTCATTCGCCGTCGTCGTGAGTCACGCGATGGGCCTTGCCGATCCTCGCTCGTACGGCTCGGGCAATCCCGGCGCGACCAACGTGCTGCGCACCGGCAACAAGAAGGCCGCGATCCTCACGCTGATCGGAGATGCGTTCAAGGGCTGGCTGCCCGTGTGGGTCGTCGTTCATTTCGGCGCGAGTTTCGGCTGGAGTCCGGCGGACATCAACACGGCCACCGCGCTCGCTGCGATTGCCGTGTTCCTCGGGCATTTGTATCCGGTCTTCTTCAGGTTCCAGGGCGGCAAGGGCGTCGCGACGGCGGCGGGCGTGCTGCTCGCGATCCATCCGGCGCTCGGACTCGCGACGCTGCTCACGTGGGTCATCATCGCGTTCTTCTTCCGCTATTCGTCGCTGGCGGCGCTCGTCGCGGCCGTGTTCGCGCCGTTCTTTCAGGTCTTTCTGTTCGGGCCGAGCCGCATCTCGCTCGCCGTGCTGGCGATGAGCCTGCTGCTCATCTGGCGGCATCGCGCCAATATCTCGAAGTTGCTGGCGGGGCAGGAAAGCCGCATCGGCGAGAAGAAAAAGGCGGCGCAGGCGGCCGAATAAAGCAAAAAGCCGTTCCGAGACAAACCGGAACGGCTTTTTTACTTCTGAAGCGGCAGCGAATCAGTCGCGGAAGTTGTTGAAGTCGAGCGGCGTATCCGTGACTTCCTTCTTCAGCAGCGCAATCGCGCTTTGCAGGTCGTCGCGCTTGGTGCCTTGCACGCGCACCGCGTCGCCCTGAATGCTCGCCTGCACCTTGATCTTGCTGTCCTTCACGATCTTGACGATCTTCTTCGCCAGATCGCCCGACACGCCTTTCTTCACCGTGACGACCTGCTTCAGCTTGTCGCCGCCGATCTTTTCCTGCTTGCCGTAGTCGAGAAAACGCACGTCCACGCTGCGCTTGGCCAGCTTGTTCAGCAGAACGTCCTTGACCTGGCCGAGCTTGAAATCGTCGTCGGCGTAGAGCGTGAGTTCGCGCTCCTTCTGCTCGACGCGTGAATCCGAACCCTTGAAGTCGAAGCGCGTGGAAATTTCCTTGTTCGACTGCTCGATCGCGTTCTTCACTTCGATCATGTTTGCTTCGCTGACGACGTCAAACGATGGCATCTTGTCATTCTCCTTCATTGAGGCGAGCGCGCGTCGGGCGCGGCTCGCGCAATCGCTATAATCACGGACCTGGCGTCATTCTACCGACGCGCCCCGGTTTTCCCCAAACCTGCCTGATCACATGCTGCTCGCGGAATACTCCCTGCTCACGCACAACACGTTCGGTTTCGACGTGCGCGCGCGCCACGCCCTGCGCATCGAATCCGTCGATGCTGCCGTCGCGCTCGCCACCGATGCGCGCATCGCGAAGATGCGGCAACTCGTGCTCGGCGGCGGCAGCAATATCGTGCTGACGCGCGATTTCGACGGCGTCGCGCTGATCGTCGCCATTGGCGGGAAACGCGTGATCGGCGAGACCGGCGATGCATGGCTCGTCGAAGCCGGCGCGGGCGAGAACTGGCACGAATTCGTCGCCTGGACGCTCGCACAGGGCATGCCGGGTCTCGAAAACCTCGCGCTGATTCCGGGCACGGTCGGCGCGGCGCCGATTCAGAACATCGGCGCATACGGGCTCGAAATGGGCGAGCGCTTCGAGCGGCTCAGCGCGGTCGAACTCGCGACCGGCGAACGCGTGGACTTCGATCGCGCCGCATGCGCGTTCGGTTATCGCGACAGCGTCTTCAAGCGGGCAGGGCGCGGGCGCTTCATGATCACGTCGGTGGTGTTCCGGCTGCCGAAGGCGTGGACGCCGCGCGCCGAATACGCCGATGTCGCGCGCGCGCTCGAAGGCGCCGCGAAACCGGATGCGCAGGCCATTTTCGATGCGGTCGTCGCCGTGCGCCGCGCCAAGCTGCCCGACTGGACCGTGCTCGGCAATGCCGGCAGTTTCTTCAAGAATCCGGTGGTGAGCGCGGCGGCGTTCGAGACGTTGAAAGCGCGCGAACCCGGCGTCGTCTCGTATCCACAGGCAGATGGGCAAGCGAAGCTAGCGGCGGGCTGGCTGATCGACCGATGCGGCTGGAAAGGGCGCAGCATCGGCGGCGCGGCGGTGCATGACCGGCAAGCGCTCGTGCTCGTGAATCGCGGCGGCGCGACGGGCGCGCAAGTGCTCGAACTGGCCGAAGCCATCAGGCGCGATGTGCTGGCGCGCTTCGACGTCGAGCTGGAGATGGAACCGGTCTGCCTCTGATTCCCGACGCGCAGAAAAAACCCGCCGAACCAGAGTCCGGCGGGTTTTTTCGTTTCTGACGCGGGAGATTACGCTCCGCGCTTGCGGCGCGCGTTTTCGGCAATACGCATGCGCAGCGCGTTCAGCTTGATGAAGCCGCCGGCGTCGGCCTGATCGTAGGCGCCGCCGTCGTCGTCGAACGTCGCGATGGTCTTGTCGAACAGCGTTTCCTTCGAATCGCGCGCGACGACCGACACGCTGCCCTTGTAGAGCTTCACGCGCGTCCAGCCGTTGACCTTCTCCTGCGTGTGGTCGATCAGCACCTGCAGCGCGCGGCGCTCCGGGCTCCACCAGTAGCCGTTGTAGATCAGCGATGCGTAACGCGGCATCAGATCGTCCTTCAGGTGCGCCACTTCGCGGTCGAGCGTGATCGACTCGATGCCGCGATGCGCCTTCAGCATGATCGTGCCGCCCGGCGTTTCATAGCAGCCGCGCGACTTCATGCCGACGTAGCGGTTCTCGACCAGATCCAGACGGCCGATGCCGTGCTTGCCGCCGAGACGGTTCAGCTCGGTCAGCATGTCGGCGGGCGACAGGCGCTTGCCATTCAGCGCGACGGGGTCGCCCTTCTCGAATTCGATATCGACGTACTCGGCCTGATCCGGCGCCTCTTCTGGCGACACGGTCCAGCGCCACATGTCGGCTTCGGCTTCGGCCTTCGGGTCTTCCAGATGGCGGCCTTCGAACGAGATGTGCAGCAGGTTCGCGTCCATCGAGTAGGGCGCGCCGCCTTGCTTGTGCTTCATTTCGATCGGAATGCCGGCCTTTTCCGCGTACGCGAGCAGCTTCTCGCGCGAGAGCAGGTCCCATTCGCGCCACGGCGCGATCACCTTGATGCCCGGTTCGAGCGAGTAATAGCCGAGCTCGAAGCGGACCTGATCGTTGCCTTTGCCGGTCGCGCCGTGCGAGACGGCCTGCGCGCCGGTCGCGCGCGCGATCTCGATCTGGCGTTTCGCGATCAGCGGACGCGCGATCGACGTGCCGAGCAGATACTCGCCTTCGTAGATGGTGTTCGCGCGGAACATCGGGAACACGAAATCGCGGACGAACTCTTCACGCAGATCTTCGATGAAG
>Ga0160459_100347_pt1 | contig 20482 bp, 18 predicted proteins | sample HID1973K_E6MG_FD_108208 | JGI IMG/M metagenome (GOLD analysis project Ga0160459, IMG submission 108208) | Enriched mosquito-associated microbial communities from UW Madison campus, WI, USA - HID1973K_E6 MG | ecosystem: Host-associated > Arthropoda: Insects > Digestive system > Unclassified ... | reverse complement strand
AGGACGGGCTTGGTGAAGCGGGTCTGGAAATCGACGACGGCGGCCGGGTCGCCTGCCCAGTCGGTCACCAGCTGGACGGCCGAGCCCATGGTGAACATGCCGTGGGCGATGACGCCGGGCAGTTCGACGCCGGTGGCAAAGGCCTCGTTCCAGTGGATGGGGTTGAAGTCGCCGGAGGCTCCCGCGTACTTGACCAGGTCCGTGCGGGTGACCTCGACGGTGCGGCTGCCGATTTCCTGGCCTGCAGCCAGGTCGGTGATGCTGGGGCTCATGGTTACTGTCCCTCTCCGCGGACCAGGATGGATGACGTGGTGGTGGTGACCTGCTCCCGGGCGTCACCGTCGCCAAGGGCGAAGATTTCGGAGCGGGTGGTGATCATGGCTCCGCCGCCCATGGCGCGGACGCCGTCCACGTGCAGTTCGGCCACGAGCCGGTCACCGGCGAAGATGGGCCGGTGGTGGGTGAAGCGCTGGTCTGCGTGGACCACGCGGGAGAAGTCGATGCCGGCTTCCGGATCCTCGATGAGCTGGGCGTCGGCGCGCTGGGCGATGATGATGGCGAAGGTGGGCGGTGCCACGAGGTCGCGGTGGCCCAGTGCCGTGGCGGCATCGACGTCGAAGTGTGCGGGATGGGTGGCCTTGACCGCCCGGGCGAACTCGCGGATCTTCTCGCGGCCGACGTCGTACACCTCTGCGGCAGGGTAGCTCCGGCCCTGCAGATCCGGATTGATAGTCATGGCCTCAAGCCTATCGTCCGCGTCATGGCGGGCCGAAAACGGCCCGCTCCCGGCGGCGCTGCTAGCGGCGGAGGTTCTTCCGGATCGACTGGCCGCGGACCACCATGCCCACCACGTGCAGGACCAGGCCCAGGCCGATCAGCGGCAGGGATGCCATGGCCAGGCCCTGGTTGCCGCTGGTGTTGCCCACGAGGTTCAGGATGATGCCGACGGCGATCAGGCCCATGGCGCTGAAGACCATGACTTTGTAGGAGGTTGGCGCGGTGGCCCAGAATTCGTTCAGCACCGTCCAAGTCTACCGGGGTTGCCCTGCCCCGGACTGCCAGGGCCTACTCTCGCGCAGGTCCTAGAACAGCGCTTCCTGCACGGCAGGCACTGCCGAGGCGAAGTCCCCCGGTTCGATGGTCCGGGCCGTCAGGTGCGACAGGTTCACCACGAACAGCGACCCGGTGCCGTCCAGCCGGGCCAGGACGTTGGCCCCGCTGATGGCTGCGACAGTAAAGCCGTGCTCCCCGCCGTCCAGTGGATGGGGGTAGGCGTGGCGGGCCGCCGGACCATAAACGGCGTCCGCCTGGGCGGGACGCACCCACGTTTCGTCAACCACGGTGAAGCCGCCGACGGCGGTGCGGGCCAGCAGGTTCCGGACCTCGCCTGCGTGGCGGCTGCTGATGGCGTCCAGGTCTCTTGCGGGCAGAGGCTGCAGGAGCGCCTCGGTTTTGGCACTGGAGCGCACCAGCTGGGTCAGCGCCAGGCCGGCCGTGACCAGGTCCTCCAGGACCCGGACCACCCGGCCGTCGTCCGCCCGTGCCACGTAACGGGCCACTGTGGCGCCCTGCTCGGCCAGCCTGTTCCACTTGCGGGGGCCGGAGGCGGTACCCACCTTCGTGGCGCCTCCGGCGAAGGTGGCCACGTAAAGCCAATGCTCCTGCATCAGGTAGTCACGGAGACCGGGAGTCACGCGGCCGCCGTGGTGGAAGTCGTGGATCAGCCGGGATTCGTCCAGGACGAAGCAGCGTTCGCATTGCCGTCCCCTGGCGGCCGGGGCGGCTGCGTTGCAGAGGATGTGGTCGCGCCGGGTGGACGAGTGGACCACCAGGTGCCCCAGGCAGGACTTGGCCGGCCCCGCCACCCGGAATCCGAGCCGTGCGCCGGGACGGAGGCTCAACTCCCGGAAGTCCCCGGACGGTGACTGGAGGCGCAGGACCGGGGCGCCGCCGTCGTCCGCCGCCGTGGCGGCCGGCGGACCATCCCAAAAGACCCCGTGGACCACATAGCGGGTATCGGTCACGGGGTCTCCTGACGTGCTGGGGGCGGGCGCTACAGCGCGGGCTGCACCCCGAAGGCTACAGCCAGCTTCATGATCTTTTCGGCGCGGCCCAGGCGGGGCAGGTCCGATCCGTCGCGGATGACACGGCCGTTGGCTTCGAAGTCGGCCATGAAGTCGGTGGCCCAGGCGACGTCGGACGGCGTGGGGCTGATGACCTCGTTGATCACGGGGGTCTGGTCAATGGCCAGGCACAGCTTGCCGGTCATGCCCATCATCACGGTGATGCCGGTCTGCTCGCGCAGGATGGGGTGGTTGGTGCCCACGGTGGGTCCGTCAATGGGGCCCGGCAGGTTGCCGACGCGGCTGGCGACCACCAGCTTGGCGCGCGGGTAGGCCATGGCCTCGGGGGTGGCGGCCATGCCGGTGTCGCGGCGGAAGTCGCCGGAACCGAAGGCCAGGCGGAAGGCGCCCTGGGCCTTGGCGATGTTGTTGGCTTCCTCGATGCCGACGGCGGATTCCACCAGGGGAATGACCGGGGTCTTGCCGTCCATGCGGTGGAAGCTTTCGGTGACCTGGTCCGCGGATTCGGTCTTGGCGAGCATGACGCCCAGCAGGCCGGGGGTGCCGCGGAGACCGGCAAGGTCATCGGCCCAGAACGGGCTGGTGGCGTCGTTGATGCGGACCCAGGCCTGGCCGCCGCGGGTCAGCCAGTCCACCACGTTGCCCCGCGCCGTGTCCTTCTGGGACGGGTCCACGGCGTCTTCGATGTCAAGGATGATCGAATCTGCACGTGAGACGGCGGACTGGTCGAAGAGCTCGGTTTTCATGGCGTTCACGAGGAGCCAGGAGCGGGCGATCTCTGCGGGGATGTTGCGTTCAGGCCGTACGGTCTCGGCGGCGGTGGTAGACGTCATGGCTTCTACAGTATCTGCCCCGCCGCCGGCACGCGGAAGAAACGGGCTCCGGTGTGAGGATCAATACGAACTAAACGCGTTGTGACCGATGCCTCGGGAAAATGTAAGTAGCAGTAAGTGTCGTTATGAGGCTCCATAACGACACTTACTGCTACCCGGTTGGGGCCGGGTCAGGGGATGTTGCTCCCCCGCGCGGTGACCCACAGCCGGTACCAGTCGGCGCGGGTCAGGGCTTTGGCAACTCGGGCTGCGTCCCCGCACGCCCTGATGCGGCCGGGGTTGACGGTGCCAATCACGGGCGCGATGCCCGCAGGGTGCTTCATCAGCCAGCCCAGCAGGATCGACTCGCCGGACGTGCCGTGTTCGGCTGCCAGCTCGGTGACGAGTTCCGCGGTGGCGGCTTCGGACGAAGCCGGACTTTCCGGACCAGCTCCGGTATAGAGACCCCGCGCCAGCGACCCGTAGGCCTGAAGGGTGATGTTGTTGCGCGTGCAGTACTCCAGTGTGCCGTGCGGAAAGCTGTAGTCCAGGTGTTCGGCGTGGTTGACCAGTACCTGGCTTTCAAGCCAAGCCCGCTTGAGCAGGCTCATCTCCAGCTGGTTGGCCACCACCGGTGCCTCCAGCCGGTCCTGCAGCACCTCAATCTGCGCCGCGGACATGTTCGAAACCCCCAGCTGCCGCACCTTTCCCTCGGACATGAGCTGCCCGACGGCGGAGGCCACCTCAGCGGGGTCCGCCAACGGATCCGGCCGATGCAGCAGGAGGATGTCCACGTAGTCTGTGCGGAGCCGTTCCAGGCTGCCGTTCACGCGTTCCAGGATGGCGTCCCGGCTGAGGTCGTAGTGCGTCTGCAGGCCGCGTTCGTTCAGCCTGATGCCGCACTTGGTCTGGAGGCGGATCCGCCCCCGCAGGCGCGGTGTGGAGGCGAGCACCTCGCCAAAGACGGCCTCGGACTTGCCGTTGCGGTATATGTCGGCATGGTCGAACAGGGTGATGCCCGCGTCCAGGGCCGCCTGGATGGCAGCTGCGGCCTCGTCCACATGGCCGGGGCCATGCGGTTCGTCGGTCCAGCTGCCGCCCAGGCCCATGCACCCGTAAATGAGTTCCTGCATCAGGAATTCGCGTCCGGCCGGCAGTCAATCACCATCAGCGGAGCCATGCGGTGGTGTTCGCCGGCAGCTTTCCGTCCTCCAGCGGGGCGCTGCTGACCAGGACCTCACCGGCGGGAAGGGCCACGGCCGTGCTCCCGAAGTTGGTCACGGACTGCCAGCCGTTGGGGCGCTTGAAGTGCAGGATGTCCGGGTTGCCGCTGTCCACCCACTCGAGTTCCTCGCCGGTCTGCAGTTCCCGGCGGAGCTTCAGCGCCTTGCGGTAGAGCTCCAGGGTGGATCCGTCAGTACCGTCCTGCGCCTCCACGGCGTACTTGCTGAACCAGTCAGGCTGGGGCAGGTGGGAGCCGCCCTCGCCAAACCCGAACGAGGTACCCTCAACCTTCCACGGCAGCGGTACCCGGCAGCCGTCACGGCCGATTTCCACGCCCTTGTTGCGGAAGAAGGACGGGTCCTGGCGCTCCGACTCGGGGATGTCGGCCACTTCCTGAAGGCCGAGTTCCTCGCCCTGGTACAGGTATGCGGAACCGGGAACGGCAAGCATCAGCAGCGTCGCCGCCCGGGCTCGGCGTTCGCCCAGTCCAACGTCCAGCTGATCGGCCGGAGCGCCGGCCAGCAGCCAGTCCTTGCCGTCCTGGCCCTTCGCGCCGGCCTTGGTCTTCGCCATCTGGGGCAGACCGTAGCGGGTGGCATGCCGGACGACGTCGTGGTTGGAGAAGACCCAGGTGGAGGAAGCCCCGGTGGCGGCGGCTTCGGCGAGGTTGCGGGTGATGATTTCCCGGTATTCGGCGGCGTCAAAGTCAGCCTGCAGCAGGTCGAAGTTGAAGGCCTGGCCCAACCCTTGCGGGCTGGCGTAACGTGCCCGGCGGCTGGCGTGCACCCAGGCTTCGGCAACGGCCGTGCGCGGCGGGTTGTACTCGTTGAAGACCTCGCGCCATTCCGTGTAGACCTCGTGGACTTCGTCCCGGTCCCAGAACGGGTGCGTGCCGTCGTCGAAACCGTCCACGCCCGTGTTGGCGGCGCTGAGCTCCAGCTTGGACAGCAGCGGCTCGGTGAGGTCCTTGGTGAGGGCATGCGCCACGTCGACGCGGAAGCCGTCCACGCCGCGGTCGGACCAGAAGCGGAGGGTCTTCAGGAAGTCGTCACGGATTTCGCGGTTGGCCCAGTTCAGGTCCGGCTGTTCCTTGGCGAAGATGTGCATGTACCACTGCCCCGGCGTACCGTCCGGTTCGGTGATCCGTTCCCACGCGGGGCCACCGAAGACCGAGTCCCAGTCCGACGGCGGGAACTCGCCGTTGGGGCCCTTGCCATCGCGGAAGATATAGCGGTCGCGGGCCGGGGATCCCTTGGGCGCGGCCAGTGCCTCCCGGAACCACTCGTGCCGGTTGGACGAGTGGTTGGGGACGATATCGGCAATCAGCTTGATGCCGGCGTCGTGCAGTGCCGTGGCCATGGCGTCGAAGTCCTCGAGCGTGCCCAGCTTGGGGTCCACGTCGCGGTAGTCGTCAACGTCGTAGCCACCGTCTGCGAGTGCCGACGGGTAGAAGGGGCTCAGCCACACGGCGTCGATGCCCAGCGTCTTCAGGTACGGAACCTTGGCGGTGATGCCCTTCAGGTCGCCGATGCCGTCGCCGTTGGAATCGGCGAAGCTGCGGGGGTAGATCTGGTAGACGGAGGCCTGCCGCCACCAGTTCGGATCGGACAGGCGATCGGAGTCGGACAGGGTTGCCAGGGTGGCGGTGGTGGACAAGGAAGGATCCTTTTCTGCTGGTCGCGGTGTTTTTATATTGGATCTAAATTTACTTGCCTAAGTATTATCTGGTGCTTTGCACCGGGAGGTCAACAGTGCTGGCCGGGGACCGCACGTGGCTCCGGCGCTGCCGTCCGGATCACTCCGGCATGATCATGGTCCGCAGGTCCAGCTGGCGCAGCACCCGGTCCGCCACTTCGGGGTCCATGTCAGGTTCGCTCCGCGCGGCCACCACTTCCTGCCGGGCTGCGTCCAGGGCGATGGTCTGCACCGCAATGGCCAGTTCCCGGCCACGCTGGCGTTTCTCCGGCAGGGACTCGTTCCGGAGGCTGCCGTCCAGGAGTTCGGCCTGCAGCCGCTTCATTTTTTCCTTGACCAGTTCCACTTTTTCGGGCGGCAGGTCCTTCATGAGGTTGTGGTCCTTGAGTGCTGCGACGGCGGCACCCTGGGCGCGCTTGGCCAGCAGCCGTGCGGCATCGCGTTCCTCCGACCCGTCGCCGGTGGCCTTCAGGACCCGCATCAGCCACGGCAGGGTCAGCCCTGGCAGGACCAGGGTGGCGAGCAGGACGGCGCAGGCGATGACCAGCAGGTAGTCCCGCCCCGGGAACGGGCTCCCGTCCGCCAGTGTCACCGGCAGTGCCAGGGCGAGGGCCAGCGTTGCCAGGCCGCGCATGCCGCACCAGGTGAGGATGACCACTTCCTTCAGGGACGTGGGCTGCAGCAGGTTCCGCCGTTTCCGGGCTCCGAGGGCCAGCACCGCCAGCCACAGGAAGCGCACGGCGAACACCAGCACGCAGACCACCAGGGCCACGCCGATCATGCCGAAGATTGCCGTTCCCTCGTCCCGGATCACGTGCCGGATTTCCAAGCCCACCAGCCCGAAGGCCAGCCCGGTGACCAGGAGCTCCACCACGTCCCAGAAGGCGTTGCGGGTAACCCTTTCGGCGGCGTCCTGCGGCCGGGAGTGCCGCTGCATCTCCAGGGCGGTGACCACCACCGCGATCACGCCTGAAGCATGCACCTCCTCGGCCAGGATGTACGCCGCGAAGGGCACCACCAGCGTGACGGCACTGCGCGCCACCATCGAGTTCACCAACCGGTACGCGAGGGCAATGAGCCAGCCCATGGCGACGCCGACCACCACGGCAAGTGCCCCGCCCACCACGAACTTCAGGACGACGTCGGCCTCCACTTTGGTGCCGCCCACGGCTGCCGCGACCGCCGCCTGGAAGATGACGATGGCCGCGGCGTCGTTGAACAGCCCTTCGCTTTGGAGGACCGTGGTGAGCCTGCGCGGCATGTGCACACGGCTCGCCACCGATTCGACGGCAACAGGGTCCGGGGGTGCCACCATGGCGCCCAGTGCGATGGCAGCCGGGATGCCAATTCCGGGAATCATGAGCCACGCGGCGCCTGCCACCGTTGCTGTGGTGATGACCACCAGCGCCACGGCCAGCATTATCAGCGTCCGCCACCTGACCCGGAACACGGCCCAGGAGCTCCGCTGGGCCGTGGCGAACAGCAGCGGCGGCAGGAAGATCGGCAGGATCAGTTCCGGCTCGATTTCCAGGTCCGGGAATCCCGGAATGAACGTCAGCGCCACCGCAAGGAGCAGCATCAGGACCGGGTACGGCAGCCGCAGCCTGTCCCCCAGCCCAACGGCTACCACGGTGGCCAGGAGGAGCCCAATAATCAGTGCCAGCTGGTCCATCTGCAGTTTCCCGGTGCTAAGCCTGCGGCTCCAATGCTGCCGCCACCGGAAGCGACCCGTCACGGAATTCGATGGTCCGGCCCGCTGTTTCGGGCAGGTCCAGCACTGCTGCGGCGACGATGGCCGTATTGGCACGGGACGTTTCCCCGCCGCCTTCCTTGGGCGGGTTGACGTCGATGCGGCCTGAGCCCGGATTCTCCGTCAGGGAGCCCGGGCCAAGGATGGTCCACGCCAGGTCCGTGCCGCGCAGGTACTCATCCGCATCCGCCTTGGCTTCGGCGTAGGCGTAGAAGCTGTTGTCCGCCGGCACCCCGTGGTCCTTGCCGGCACCCAGGTAGGACACCATGACGTACCGGTTCACGCCTGCCTGCGCTGCCGCATCCATGGAGCGGATGGCCGCATCCCGGTCCACAGCGTAGGTGCGGTCCGGGTTTCCGCCGCCGGCTCCGGCCGACCACACCACGGCGTCGTGGCCCCGCAGCGCTTCGGCGATGGCCGGCGTCGGGGCGTTTTCTACGTCAAGGACCGAGGGCGTGGCACCGGTTGCCGTGACGTCGGCGGCGTGGTCCGGGTTGCGGATGAACGAGGTGACGCTGTGGCCTTCCCCGGTGAGGAGGGTGGACAAATGCAGGGCCACTTTGCCGTGGCCGCCAATGATTGCGATTCGGGTCATGGACCCATTCTGCCCCCTAGCTGAAGTTCCCACTGAGGCTGCGGTAGCGGAGGTACACCACACCGTTGCCGAACCGGCGCTCCTCGAGGAGTTCCAGGTTGAGCTGCAGGCCTTCCGGGAAGAAGCGCAGCCCGCCGCCCACCACGACCGGGCTGACGAACACCTGGCATTCGTCCACCAGCCCTGCTGTGAGCGCCGCCACCGCGATGGTGGCACCGCCGATGCCGATGGTCCCATCGGCTCCGTCCTTGAGCTTCTGCACGGCTTCCGGGTCGAACCGGCGTTCGATCCTGGTCCGCGGGGTGGCCGGCCGTTCGAGCGTGGTGGAGTAGACGATTTTTTCTGCCGCGCGCCAGATGCGGGAGTAGTCCTGGATGACCGGCGGCTCGTCCGAGGGCGGCGCGCCAAAGGATTCCCAGGCGGACATCACCTCGTACATCCGCCGCCCGTACAGGTACGTGCCGGCGTCCCGTTCAAGGTCATTGACGAATGCGTGGACTTCCTCGTCCGGGGCGCTCCAGTCGAAGTTGCCGTTCCGGTCCGCCAGGTAGCCGTCCAGCGAAATGAGGCCGGAGTAAATGAGCTGCGCCATGCCCTATGCCGCTCCTGTACCGGAGGACGGAAGGGGCGGGAGCAGCGCGGCCTGCAGGCCGTCAGATTCGGCTTCGGGGATCATGCGAAGCATGGTCATGGCTGGTCCTCGGGGGGGCAGGGCGATGGCTGACGCGCCCATTGTTGTCCGGGTCCGGGTTTTTGTAAACAGCCCGTCAGGCCTTGCGGTTCACCAGGTACTGCTGGCCGAGCGTCCAGAGGTTCGACACCGTCCAGTAGACCAGGACCCCGATGGGGAAGAACGCCCCGCCAGCGGCAAAGACCAGCGGCAGTGCCACGAGGATGAACCGCTGCTGCCGGAGCAGCGGAGCGGGGACGTCAGCCCCCTGGGCGGTGCGTGCGGTGACGAGCTTCTGCGTCAGGAACTGGCACGCGGTCATCACCAGGATCATGGCGAGGGCAAGCACCGCGACGGCGGCGGGGTCGCCTCCGCCATGCAGCAGGGAGGCGGACAGCGGCGCACCGAGAATGGTAGACGCGTTAAACTGCTCCGCCTGGGCGGCCTCCATCGCGCCGATGCCTGTCCCCCGCCCCACCGCGTCCGGGATGCCGGCGAGGACCTGGAAGAGGCCCAGGAAGAACGGTGCCTGGATCAGCAGCGGCAGGCATGCGGAGAACGGGTTGGTGCCGTGCTTCCTGTACAGGGCCATCTGTTCCTGGGCCATGGCCTGCCGGGACTGCTGGTCCGTCCTGCCCGTGTATTTTTCCTGCAGGGCCTTGAGGTCAGGCTGCAGGAGGCGCATGCGCCGCTGGGCCCGCACCTGCGCCAGGAACACGGGGATCAGCGCGGCGCGGACCACCAGCACCAATCCGATGATGGCCAGCGTCCAGGTCCATCCGCCGTCCGCGGACAGTCCCAGGGCAGCCAATCCGTTGTGGAAGGCCACCAGGACGGCGGACATCAGCCACCTGAACGGCTCCATGACCTGCGCGACAACGTCCACCGATTCCCCGTCCGACAGTTGCTGCAAAACTACTGCCCTTCGGACAAACAGGAAAGCCCCCGGAATCTCGGGGGATTCCGGGGGCTTAGCCTGTAGCGGTGGGGAGGCTCGATCTCCCGACCTCACGATTATGAGTCGTGCGCTCTAACCAACTGAGCTACACCGCCACGAATGAGAAAAACCTGCGTCAAGCCGGTCAAAACCGCCTTGACGCAGGCCCTCATTCAGAGCCCCCCACCGGAATCGATCCGGTGACCTCGTTCTTACCAAGAACGCGCTCTACCACTGAGCTAGGGGGGCAACGAGTAAATATTCTACCGGAAGATTTACGCACCAACAAATCGGCCCGAACGGCCGTCCGGGCGGCCCGCAACAGTTGCGATTCTGCGCTGGAAGACCTCCGATTTCCGCGGGATTCCGCGGTTTCCGGGCATGCTGGGTGCTGGCCGGATGACGGCCGAAGGCGCCTTTGGGAGCCTCCCCGCCGCCACTTGGGCATCCGAATGTGTCCAGCCCCACATGCGGCTGTAGGTGCTGGCCACGGATGCGGACATGCCGGGCCCGGAACCGTGCCGACGCGGGCGAAGGTTCCGGGCGGTTAAACGGCGATGGGCCGGCTCGAAAGCCGGCCCATCGCCGTCGTGCATGGATCTAAGCTGCGGAAGGTTTACCACTTGCCCTTGCGGTTGAAGTCGCGGTGACCGCTGTCGCCGCCGCTGCGGGGCTTGCGGGAGCCGTCGCCGTGGCCGCCGAAGCGGGAGTCGCTGGACTGGCCGCGGTCACCGAAGCTGCGCTCGGAGCGCTCGCTGTAGGATCGGCCGCCGCGGTCCGCTGAGGAACGCTCGCCGTCGTTCTTCCGGAATTCCTTCTTGAACCCGCCGTTGCCCTTGAAGTTGCCGCCGCGGTCGCCGCCACGGTTGCCCTGGTAGGCGCCACGGTCGCCGGAGGGCTTGCGACCGTTGTCCAGTTCGAGGTGGATCAGCTCGCCGCCGATCCGGGTGCGGGACAGTGCACGCAGCTGCTCGGGGCTCAGGTCCGCGGGCAGCTCCACCAGGGAGTGGTCCGAGCGGATGTCGATGCCGCCGATCTGTGCGGAGGAGATGCCACCCTCGTTGGCGATGGCGCCCACGATCGAACCGGGCATGACACGCTGGCGGCGGCCCACCGCAATGCGGTACGTGGCGTTGCCTTCGGTCAGCTGGCGGGTGGGGCCGCGGGAGCCGAAGCCGTCCTTGGAGCGCTCGCGCTTCTGGAAGTCAGGAGCTGCAGCCAGTTCCTTGACCAGCAGCGGCTGTCCGCCCTGGGCCATGACGGCCAGTGCCGCAGCAATCTCCGCCGCGGGAACGTTGTGCTCTTCTTCGTAGGAAGCGATGAGGTCGCGGAAAGCCGAGATATCCTCCGAGGCAAGGGTCTCTGTGATCTTCTCAGCAAACTTGCCCAGGCGCAGCGTGTTAACCGTCTCGGCAGTCGGCAGGTGCATCTGCTCCACCGGCTGGCGGGTGGCCTTCTCGATGGAACGCAGCAGGTACTTCTCGCGGGGCGTCATGAACAGGATGGCTTCGCCGGAACGGCCTGCGCGGCCGGTGCGGCCGATCCGGTGCACGTAGGACTCGGTGTCGTGCGGGATGTCGTAGTTGACCACGTGGCTGATGCGCTCCACGTCAAGGCCGCGGGCCGCGACGTCGGTGGCCACGAGGATGTCGATCCGGCCTTCCTTCAGCGCCTCCACGGTGCGCTCGCGCTGCTGCTGCGGGATGTCACCGTTGATGGCGGCAGCCTGGAATCCGCGGGAGCGCAGCTTGTCAGCCAGGTCCTCGGTGGCCATCTTGGTGCGCACGAAGGCGATGACGCCGTCGAACTCTTCAACCTCGAGGATGCGGGTCATGGCGTCCAGCTTTTGCGGGCCCATGATCTGCAGGTAGCGCTGGCGGGTGTTGGCACCGGTGGTGGTCTTGGACTTGACCTGGACCTCGGCGGGGTCGTTCAGGTACTGCTTGGACATCCGGCGGATCTGGCCCGGCATGGTGGCCGAGAACAGCGCCACCTGGCGGTCCGAGGGGGTCTGCTGGAAGATCTGCTCCACGTCTTCGGCGAAGCCCATCCGCAGCATTTCGTCGGCCTCGTCCAGCACCAGGTACTGCAGCTCGGACAGGTCAAGGGAACCCTTGGAAATGTGGTCGATCACGCGGCCGGGGGTACCCACAACAACCTGGGCGCCGCGGCGCAGGCCGGCCAGCTGGGGGCCGTACGCGGAGCCGCCGTACACGGGCAGGACGGTGAAGTCGTCAATGTGCTTGGCGTAGGAGGTGAACGCCTCGGCAACCTGGAGCGCCAGCTCACGGGTGGGGGCGAGGACCAGGGCCTGGGTCTTGCGGGACGGGCCGTTGAGGTCGTGGAGTTCAGCCAGGCGGGACAATGCCGGCACTGCGAATGCTGCAGTCTTGCCGGTACCGGTCTGTGCCAGGCCAACAACGTCGCGGCCTTCGAGCAGCAGCGGGATGGTGGCGGCCTGGATGGGCGAGGGCTTCTCGTATCCAACATCCTGCAGGGCGGCCAGGACGCGGCCGTCAATGCCAAGATCGGCGAACTTGACGCTGTTGTCGTCCTCGTCGGCGTCAGCCTTGGCATCGTTTTCAGCCTTGGCGTCGGTGCTGGTCTCGGCGTCAGCCGCGGGGGCGGCAGCCGGGGCTGCTTCCTCAATCGCGGGGGTTGCTGCCTCGTCGATGGCTTCGGTGGTTTCGTTCTGGTTTTCGGGCATAGGGAGATATTCCTCATCCATAGGTGGCCAGGCGGCACTACCCGGGGTGAGCGGAGCCGCAGTACGCGTGCCGTGGGTGCCGGGCAAACGCTGACCGGCCGGTCACAGAAGTCCGGCGCTTTCGCAATCCCGTGGCAGGACTTCGCGCTGCATCTCTTGGCTGCTATCCCAGCAGTCTGTACAGCGTTTTCTTCAGCCGGCTCTCCCTATGAAAATGCCCGTCAGATGCGGGCCCCAACACTTGCCAGTCCTGCCTCAACAATTGGGCAGGAAAAAGGGATTTCCGGAGTGGGGGATGTTTCAAGTGTAAGGTATGCGAGCCCCGCGTTGGTAATTCAACCGGCGACGACGGCGGTGAGGTTGCGCACATGGCCCCGTCGCAGCTCGGTGCTGCCGCCCGGAGCTACTGCCCCAGCCGGCGCAGCAAAGCCTCGAACTTCTTGCCGAACTCGGGCTGCTGGAGCCTGATCTCGCCGTCGGCCTCGGCATCCCGGAGCGCCTCCATGGACTCCAGGTCCGGATCGCTGAACCACTTGCCCACGGTGACACCGTGCCGCGGAACGTAGGTGCGGTGTATGTGGTCTCCCGCCTGGATGCTGCCGGTCCTGATGACCCGCAGGTAGGCTCCCACGCGCCCTTCGTCGGTGAAGCGCTTGACCCACTGGCGCTCCCCCAGCTTCCGCTGGAATGTGGCGCACGGGGTCCGCGGCGACGTCACTTCCAGCTCGACGTCGAGCCCGATCCTCCACCGCTCACCAATCACCGCCGAGGTGGCGTCGATGCCGGACACCCGGAGGTTCTCACCGAACTCTCCCGGCGGAACCTCCCGCTGCAGAACGCCGCCCCAGTAGTCGGCGTCAGCCTGGGAATACGCGTAAATGGCCTGGTCCGGGCCGCCGTGGTGGACACGGTTCGCCTGGATGTCGCCCGTCAGTCCCAGCCGGTGAACCTTGACCGGGCCCTCCGCCGGGCGCTTGTCGATGGCGGTCACACCCACGTTTGAGGCATCCGGCAGGAGCTGGTGGACGCGGCAGACGGCAAGGAGCGAAGCGGTTTCCATGGCTCCAGTCTAGGGTCCTGCCCTTTGGCCCATACTGTGGGCAGTTCTCCCCTGTTTTAGGCTCGCAGCGGGCACCGGCAGGGACTACGCTGATGTGCAGATCACAACTTGGGGTGCAGCGCTGTGCCCAATTCACGTGGATGACTGAGGGGGACGCCATGGATCCAGACGACAAAGGTCCAAAGAACGAGCCGGACAACCAACCGGGCAGCAACGCCGGCAACGGCCGGCCCGGCGACGGCGCCCTTCCCCCAGGTGGGGAGAATACCCCCAAACCTCCTCCGTGGCAGGTGCCCAAGCCGGAGCTGCGCCCCGACCTCCTCAATGAACCCGTCACTCCGGTGGACCCGTTCGCCCGGGACCGGGAGAAGCAGCAGAACGAGGCAGCTGCCCGGAAGAAGCGCTCCCAGCGGCGCACCGTCGTCGTCGGCCTGGGCGTGACCGCCCTGCTCGCCGGCACCATCACCGCCGTCATAGCGAGCAACCAGGACGATCCCGAATACGCCCAGGTGTGTTTCAACGACGAAACCGGCGAACGCGTGGAGGACGCCAGCTGCAACAGCTCGGCCGGACGCAGCGGCGGCATCTACGCCTGGTACTTCTACTCCCGCGGCGCCTCCGTTCCCGCCGTGGGCCAGAACCGGTCCACGGCACCGAACTACACCCGGACCATGCCCAGCGGCGCGAAAGCCTCCACCGGCTACAGCAGCAAGGGCGGCACCGTCAGCCGCGGAGGCTTCGGCACCAGCGCCAAGAGCGGCACCAGCGGCGGCAAGAGTTCGGGGGGCTGAGCGTGAAGCGGTTGCTGTCAAACCCACGCCCGGACTGGAAACAGAAAATTGAAGAGCAGGGCCTGGTCTTCTCCACCACCACCATGGATGACGGCCGGAAGATCGAGTACTGGAACGAGTCCGCCTACTACGAGTTCACCGAAGCTGAGGTGGAACGGCTCGAGGAGACGGCCGAGGAGATGCACCGCATGTGCCTCGAGGCTGCCAAATTCCTGGCCACCGGCGCCATGGGCCCTATCGGCATCGGACCGCAGGCCCTCGAGCTTGCCGCCGAATCGCTCCAGGCCGGCGACGTTGACGTCTACGGCCGGTTCGACTTCATCTACGACGGGCAGGGCGGCCCGGCCAAGATGCTCGAATACAACGCGGACACCCCCACCGGCCTGATAGAGGCGGCGGTGGCCCAGTGGTTCTGGCTCCAGGACGTGTTCCCGGAAAAGGACCAGTGGAACGGCATCCATGAAGCGCTGATCCGGCAGTGGAAGAAGTTCCAGTACCGCACCGGCATGTCCACCCTGCACGTGGCCCACTCCGAGGTGGAGGAATCCGGCGAGGACTGGATGACCGCCGCCTACATGCGGGACGCCGCCAGCCAGGCCGGCTGGACCACCATTGGCATCAATATGTCCGACATCGGCTGGGACCCCAACCTGAACCGGTTCGTGGACATGGACAACTTCATGATCAGCACCATCTTCAAGCTCTACCCGTGGGAACTGATGATGAAGGAACCCTTCGGACACCGTCTGCTGGAGCGTGCCCACAACCCGCGCTGGGTGGAACCGGCGTGGAAAATGCTGCTCTCCAACAAGGCGCTCCTTGCCGCGCTCTGGCACCTCTACCCCAACCACCCCAACCTGCTGCCGGCCTACCTGGACAATCCCGGCCCGCTGAAGGAATGGGTGGCCAAACCGCTGCACGGCCGCGAGGGTGACAACATCAGGATCCATGCACCGGGGATCAACCTGGAACAGCCCGGCGGGTACGGCCGGGAAGGCTGGTGCTACCAGCAGTACCAGCAGCTGCCCGACTTTGACGGCAACCATCCGGTGCTGGGCCTGTGGGTGGTGGACGGCGAATCCGTGGGCTGCGGCATCAGGGAATCGGACGGACCCATCACCGATTACTTCTGCCGCTTCGTACCGAACACCATCGACGCGCCCGCACCGCTGGGCGCCGGAACTTCCTCCAGCAAGGCAGGTATCACCCTATGAGCACAGACATGACGACGTCGGGAGGCCAGGGCGGCCCGTCCGGCACCGCCGTCCAGGCCAAGGGGCTGCGCGCCGGCATCCTGGACCTCGGCGACTCCGTCATGCTCGGCCTCGCCTCCACGGCACCGGTGTACTCGCTGGCGGCGACGCTGGGCCTGATCGTGGCGGTCAACGGCAACTACACACCGTTCGTGCTGCTGCTCGGGTTCATCCCGGTCCTGTTCATCGCCTATGCCTTCCGGGAACTGAACAGTGCCATGCCGGACTGCGGCACCACCTTCACCTGGTCGCGTCGGGCCTTCGGCCCCTGGGCTGGCTGGATGGGTGGCTGGGGCGTGGCCCTCGCCGGAATCGTGGTGCTGGCGAACCTGGCCCAGGTGGCGGGGCAGTACCTCTGGCTGCTCATCGGTGACGGATCCCTGGCCCAGAACAAGCTGGTGGTTACCGGCACCGGTGTGCTCTTCATCGTGCTGATGACTCTCGTGAATTACCGGGGCATCCGGCTGGGCGAGCACGTCCAGCGGGTGCTGACATACGTGCAGTACATAGCTTTAGGCATCTTTGCGCTGGCCATCGTGATCAGGATCACGGCCGGGCCGCCCGAGGGGCAGGCGTTCGACTTTGAGTGGTTCAACCCGGTGGGCGCGTTCGCGGATCCCGGCGCCGTGGTGCATGGATCCCTGCTGGCCCTGTTCATCTACTGGGGCTGGGACACCTGCCTGGCCCTGAACGAGGAAACCGAAAACCCTTCCAAGACACCCGGCCGCGGCGCCGTCATCTCGGCGTTCGTGCTGGTGGCCATCTACGTCTCGGTGGCGCTGCTGGTGATGATGTACGCCACCGTTGGCAGCGACGGCATTGGCCTGGGCAACGAGGCCAACCAGGCTGACGTCTTCCTGGCGATGAAGGACGTGGTGCTGGGCCCGTGGGGGTGGCTGATCGTCGTCGCGGTCCTTGCCTCGGTGCTGTCCTCCACGCAGACCACCATCCTGCCCACGGCCCGCGGCACCCTGTCCATGGGCACGCACGGGGCGCTGCCGCCCAGGTTCGGCGAAGTGCACCCCCGCAACCAGACGCCCGGCTTCTCCACCAAGGTGATGGGCGCGGCGGCCGCAGCCTACTACGTGGCCATGAGCTTCCTCAGCGAGAACCTGCTGGCCGATTCCATCAGTGCCATCAGCCTGTTCATCGCCTTCTACTACGCGCTGACCGGGTTCGCCTGCTTCTGGTATTTCCGGGGAACGCTCCGCGAATCGGCACGCGACCTGTGGTTCCGTGGCATCCTCCCGCTGCTGGGCGCGCTGCTCCTCACGGCGGCGTTCTTCATCTCTGCCGTCCAGATGTGGGACCCGGCCTACGGCGATACGCAGATCTTCGGCGTCGGCGGTGCGTTCGTCAGCGGCGTGGTGCTGCTGGCCCTGGGCGTGGTGCTCGCCGCCGTCTGCCGGTTCCTGCCCTCCACCCGCGGCTACTTCCTGGCGAAGCGATGACCCGTGACCCCATGACCGCGGGCACCTCGGACATCCTGGACCTCGACGCCCTGCTCAGCGGGGAGGAACTGGCGCTGCGGCAACGAGTCAGGGACTTCACGGCACAGCGGATCAAACCGGACATCGCCCGGTGGTACGAGGACGGCGTTTTCCCCGTGGAACTGGCGCCGGAACTCGGTGAGCTCGGCGTGCTGGGCATGCACCTGGAGGGCTACGGCTGCCCGGGCCGGACCGCCGTCGAATACGGGCTGGCAGCCATGGAACTGGAAGCCGGCGACTCCGGGATCCGTACGTTCGTTTCCGTGCAGGGCTCACTGGCGATGACCGCGATCCACACCTGGGGCTCCGAGGAGCAGAAGCAGGAATGGTTGCCGCGGATGGCCGCCGGCGAGGTGATCGGCTGTTTTGCGCTGACCGAGCCCACGGCCGGATCCGACCCGTCCTCCATGGCCACGTACGCCACGAGGGATGGCAGCGGCGACAACGGCGGGTGGATACTCAACGGTGCCAAACGCTGGATCGGGCTCGCGTCAGTGGCCGGCGTGATGGTGGTGTGGGCCATGACGGAAGACGGTGTCCGCGGATTCCTGGTCCCCGCAGGCACCCCGGGCGTCACCGCCACGCCCATCGGGCAGAAGCTGTCGATGCGCGCGTCGATCCAGTGCGACATAGCGTTCGACGGCGTCCGGCTGGGTCCCGATGCGCTGCTTCCCGGCGCGTCTGGCCTGCGCGGCCCGTTCACCTGCCTGAACGAGGCCCGGTACGGCATCGCCTGGGGCGCCATGGGTGCGGCCCGTGATTCCTACGAAGCAGCGTTGGCCTATTCGCAGGACCGCCTGCAGTTCGGCAGGCCGCTGGCCGGCTACCAGCTCACGCAGGAGAAACTGGTGAACATGCTGGTGGAGATCCAGAAGGGGACCCTGCTGGCGCTGCACCTGGGCCGGCTCAAGGACGCCGGAACCATCCGGCCCGAGCAGATCTCACTGGGCAAGCTGAACAATGTCCGCGAGGCCATCAGGATCGCCCGCGAAGCCCGCACCATCCTGGGCGGCAACGGCATCACCCTGGACTACCCGCCGCTGCGGCACGCCGCCAACCTCGAGTCGGTGCGCACCTACGAGGGCACCGACGAGGTCCACACCCTGATCCTGGGCCAGCACATCACCGGCCTGCCCGCCTTCCGCTGATCTTGGCCTCCCCAGCCCAACTAGGTAGCAGTTGATGTCGTTTTGGTGGCTCATAACAGCATCTGCTGCTACCTAGTTGGGCCGGGGGCACGCAGGGTGGGTTGGGCCGGGGGGCACGCAGGGTGGGTTAGGCCGAGAAGCCGCCGTCGGCCTTGATCAGCTGTCCCGACACCCAGCGGCCCGCCGGCGACAGCAGGAACGCCACGGTCCCGGCAACATCGGCGGGGGTTCCCAACCGTCCCGTAGGCTGGCGCGCAATTCCTGACTCGCGCACCTCGTCGGACATCCAGCCGGTATCCACGGGGCCGGGATTGAGGACGTTCGCGGAAATGCCCTGGGGTCCCAGCTCGCGTGCAGCGGCAATCACAATCCGGTCCAGTGCTCCCTTGGACGCGCCGTAGGGCAGGTTGAAGGCTGTGTGGTCGCTGGTCAGCGCAACGATCGCGCCGCCGTCGTCCGTTGCCTGCCGTGCGAACGCGGCGATCAGCTGCCAGCTGGCCCGGGTGTTGACGGCGAAATGCCGTTCAAAGGATTCGAGACTGGTATCGAGGATCCCGGAATCGATGGATTCGGCGTGGCTGAGCACGAGGCCCTGCAGGGGGCCGGCGAGCTCGACGGCCTCCGCGACCAGGCGATCCGGCACCGCCGGATCCTGCAGGTCCGCTGACAGGACGTGGACCTGGGCGCCAATGGCTTCCAGTTCGGCGGTCAGCCGGACTTCGTCCTCGGGGTCACTCCCCCACGGCATCCGGCCGTCGTAGTCCTGCCAGCCGGCCAGCACCAGGTCCCAGCCGTCGGCTGCGAGCTGGCGGGCGATTCCGGCGCCGATGCCGGCCAGCCGGCCGGCACCCGTCACCAGGGCGACGTTGCGGGCAGGGACCGGAGCCGTGGTTTCCATGCGTCCCAGCCTAGCCGCGCCGGGCCAGCACCCCGTTCACGCCGCTACTTGTTCCACGCCGGCCTGCGCTTGTCCGGCGCCGCGGTGCTTCCGGATGGTGGCACTGATGACGGCGGCGATGGTGCACATGGCAGCGGCACCCAGCCACGCATAGGTGTAGTGCCCGGTGGCGTCGCGGAGCGCACCTGCGGCCAGCGCTGCAGCCGCGGCCCCCAACTGGTGCGCCGCGAACACCCAGCCGAACACCACGCTGCCGTCCGCACCAAAGGTTTCGCGGCAGATGGCGGCCGTAGGCGGCACGGTAGCCACCCAGTCCAGGCCATAGATCACCACGAACACGATCATGCTGGGCTGGACCTCGGCGCTGAGCAGCAGAGGGAGCACCAGCAGGCCGATGCCGCGGAACTGGTAGTAGACGGCCAGCAGGATGCGCGGGTTGAACCGGTCCGTGAGCCACCCTGAGGCGATGGTTCCGAGGATGTCGAAGATCCCGACGACGGCCAGCAGCCCCGCGGCGGTGGTTTCCGGCATGCCGTGGTCGTGCGCAGAGGGGATGAAGTGGGTGCCGATCAGGCCGTTGGTGGTGGCACCGCAGATCGCGAACCCGGCAGCCAGCGCCCAGAACGTACGCACCTTGCTGGCACGGCGCAGCACCTGCAGGGCGCGGACGGCAGCGTTGGCACGCTTGCCGGCGTCCGCCGAAGGCTGTGCATGCGGTGCTGTTGGTGGCTGTGCTGCTGCAGGTTCGGCGCCGAAGGGCAGCACGCCGGCTTCAGCAGGCGAGTTCTTGAGGAACTTCAGCACCAGCGGCACCACGGCCAGGGCACCGGCGGCGATCAGCAGCGAGGCCTGCCGCCAGCCCGGGTCCTGTGCGAGCATGGCGATGAACGGCAGGAAGACCAGCTGGCCCGCCGCGCTGCCGGCCGTCAGGATGCCGATCACCAGGCCGCGGCTCCTGGTGAACCAGGTGTTGGCGATGGTGGCGGCGAAGACCAGTGCCATGGAGCCGGTGCCCAGGCCGATCAGCAGTCCCCAGGTCAGCAGGATCTGCCAGGACTGGTTCACCAGGACGGTGAGGGCGCTGCCCATGCCGATCAGCACCAGTGCCGTCGCCGTCACGGCCCGGACGCCGAAGCGTTCCATCAGGGCCGCGGCGAACGGTGCCGTCAGGCCGAACAGGACCAGGTTGATGCTGACCGCCGCGGACAGGACAGTGGTGCTCCAGCCGAATTCCTGCTGCAGCGGGACCATGAGGACACCCGGGGCTGCCCGGAAACCTGCTGCGCCCACCAGGGCGAGGAAGGCCACGGCCGCCACGATCCAGGCGGGGTGCAGCCGGCGGGGAGGACGTGCCTGCTCCGCGCCGTT
>Ga0160459_100346_pt1 | contig 20482 bp, 17 predicted proteins | sample HID1973K_E6MG_FD_108208 | JGI IMG/M metagenome (GOLD analysis project Ga0160459, IMG submission 108208) | Enriched mosquito-associated microbial communities from UW Madison campus, WI, USA - HID1973K_E6 MG | ecosystem: Host-associated > Arthropoda: Insects > Digestive system > Unclassified ... | reverse complement strand
CGTCTTCGAGTACCCAGATGGACGCATCGAGATTCGCGTGAATGGGGCGGCCCTCGCCTATCGTCGATACGATCGGCTTTCCGAGATCGATCAGGGGGCGGTAGTCGAGAACAAACGGCTTGGACGCGCGTTGCAAGTCGCTCAGGTGCTGCAGGCCGAGCGCGACGATCGCTGCGCTTCGGGCATGCCCTCGCGTACCAACCAAGGCATGGCGCCACGGCCGAAGGAGCGCAAGGTGGGCACGCGCACGCAGCGCGAACTGACCTTGGAACAACTCAACGCGGCTGTGTTGAGTTCCGCGCGAGAACGGGCAGCCGCGGTGGGGAAATCATGATCTGAAGAAGGATTACAAGCCCTAGACCCGGACATTTCTAATGAGCCGGGAACCCGACATTTCAATCTGGCCGTGACATTGTAGAAATCAATCTCATGGGACCAAGGCGTCAACGGTTCCGAGCGGAAAGCCGCTCACCGCCCCTGAGCATCGTCGCTCACTCACTGCCCCGTTACTTGCCATTGCAGAACCGGATGTGTCGCGCCGGCGGGCATCGCCCAGACGCCCGATGGCCCGAACTCCCACGACGCGAAACTCGCCGGGTTGCTCATCTGCTGGGTGGTCAGCCCGTTCGAGGCAGGCGGCGCCGTCCCGGCCAGCGGATACGCGACCGCGTTGGTGTGGAACGTCGTCTGAATGTCCCAATAAACGTCGTTCCGGATCGTGCCGCCGTTCTCCGATGCAATCGCGCCGAACGTATTGGGCGATCCGCCGCGGCCTATCGCGCCCGTCGCGAACGATTGCTCGATGACGCCCGTTCCCGCATTCGTGCCGACGAGCCCGCCGCCGCCACTGATCGTGTTGACGTCGCCTGTGGCATACGACTGCCGGATGACGCCGTTGTTGCGCTGGACCAGCGCGCTGCCCGACGTGTGCGATCCGCCGCCGTTGACGTTGCCGGTCGCGAAGGACTGCACGATCAGGCCGTCGTTCTGATAGACGAGGCCGCCATAGGAACCCGCTCCGCCGACACCCGCGCCGCTCCACGATCGCTCGATCGTGCCCGCGTTCACACCGACGAGGCCCCCGCCCGAAATCCCGCCGAACGATTGTCCGCTGCCGACGCCGCCCGTCGCCCACGCATACGCGACGGTGCCGTCGTTACGCCCGGCGATCGGCCCGTACCCGCCGCCCGCATTGCCGGAAACATCGACGTTGGTCAGTCCCAGGTTGCGCACGACGCCGTCCTTGCCGACGACGCCGAACAGCCCGACGCCCGCCGTCACGCCGATATCGTGCGTCGTGATCGCAAGGCCGTCGATGACGTGGCCAAAGCCATCGAACTGGCCGGCGAACGGCGCTTGCGCTGTCGGCGCGATCGGCGTGACGGGCGTGGTTGCCGTCGATTTCGCGTCGATGTCTTTGCCCAGCGCGTAGTTGCCCTTCAAATCCTGCGAGATGGCGGCGAGGTCGGTGAGACTGTTCACGAGCTTGTACGCCGTGATCTGCGTGACGCGGCCGCTCATCGGCGCGGCCGTCCAGCTTTGATTGCCGAGCAGCGCGCCGGGCGCGTAGCTGCCGTTCATGTCGTAGAGCAAACTGACGATGCCCGTGCTCCCCGACCAGTCGATCGTGCCGTGATTCGCGATGCCGCCGCCGTTGCCGATCGCGCCCGCGTCGGCGCGCACGGTCAGATTGCCGTTGCCCGCGTTGCCGATCGCCGCGCCCGGCGCGATCGTCACGTTGCGCGCGGCGGCGAGCGCAAGCGATGCATCGCCCTTCCAGCTGACATCGCCGTTCAGCGCGATGTCGCCGTCGGCGCCGTTTGCGACGACGTTCACCGAGGTCCCTTTGCCGAGACTGCGTGAGATCGCGCGCGCGGCGTCGGTGTCGATCGTGAATGTCGGCGCGTTCAGATTCCATTGGCCCGCGCGCACTGTCGCGCGGCCGATGTCGAGTTTCGTCGCGTTCGTCTCGACAGTGCCGCCGCTGCCGTCCGCGTTCGTCGCGTCGACGCGACCGCTCGCGTGCACCGCGCCCTGCTCCGCGACGAGCCACACGTGCCCGTCGCGCGTCGCCGTTCCGGTGGCGCGAATGCCCGCGTGATGCCCGGCCAGCGCGTATACGTTGCCGTCGGCGGCTTGCAGGTCGACTTGCGCCGCGCGGATCGCTCCCGCATTGGTCACCGTGCCGTGGCTGCCGGCATCTACGAAGACCTGATGACTGCCCGCGCTGTCCTGCAACAACACTTGCGCGCCCGCCGCGAGTTCGACCGTGCCGTTCGGTGCATCGATCGAGCCGCGATTGGCCGCGATCGCGCGCGAGACGAGGAACACGTCGCCGCCGCTCGAACCGATCCTGCCGAGATTGATGACCGCGCCGTCGCCACCGCCCGAAAGCGTCAGCGGGCCGCCGGCCATGAATGCATCGTTGGCGATATCGAGCGATGACGCGACGAAGCGTCCGCCCGTCGAAACTACGCCGCCGCGCCCGATGAGCACGCCCTGCGGGTTGAGCAGATAGACGCTGCCGGAGGCCGTGAGACTGCCGAGAATCACCGATGGATCGCCGCCCGTCACGCGATTGAGCGTCGCGCCGTTGCCGTTGTTGAACGTGACCGTGCGCGATGGAGCGATCGAAAAGCTGCGCCAGTCGACGACGCCGCGCGTCGAAGTCTGGTCGATCGTGACGGAGCGCCCGCCTCTGCTGATCGAGCCGCTTCCTGCCACGAACTGTCCGCCCGAAGGCAGCGGCGGCCCAGCATGGACGCAGTGAAGCTGGGCGCTAGCGAGCGCCGTGAAGAGCACGAACGGACGCAAGGGAAAGAAGCGTCGCATCATTTCCTCCGTCGCTTCGAGACACCATCGTCTGGACCGGAATCGTCCAAGTGCCGCGAGTGAGCACGTGGCGTTCATCATAGTGCCTCGCGTCGGCTTGGCCAACAACGCAGCGGATTTTCCCGCGCGGTATTGTTACCGCTTTGTCGACCATGAGCTGAGAATTTTTTTCAGATTATGTTCGCAGTGTCCGGGGTTGACGCTTGTCCGGCGTCGAGACCGGCACATGGACGCATTTAACTTTTATGAGCAAGCAAACATCGGGCTCATAGACGAGTTAGCCAAGCGTCTCCGCTCCGCGCCAAATCTGACATTGCTGCCGGACTACTTCATGCAAGGAGTCATGCGCGCCATAAACGCGGCGTAGCCAGTCAGCATCGCTCAGACCGGAGGCCATATTGCGCCTGATGATGTCGAGGCCTTCCTCTGCCCCCAGGGCTTGCGCATGACTCGCGATCGCGTCTAGCGTGTCGACAATCTCGCTCCGGATCGAGCTACGGTGGCCAGTCTCCGGATTCACGCACGTTCCGTCCAGACCAAAGCGACACGCCATGAACCGGTTGGTTCGATAGACCTCGTAATCTCGCTCGCTGAGGCGCACAGGCCTGTCAACCAGGAGATAGCGCGAGAGGGTCTGTATATAGGCCGCGATTGCGGCAGCCCATTCGACGCGCAGTGGCGTATCCATGACACGAACTTCGATCGTGCCATATCCTGGACTTGGGCGAATATCCCAGTAAAAGTCTTTGAGACTCTTGACGAGCCCCGTGTTGGTCATGCGATCGAAGTATTGCTCGAAGTCCGACCATCTCGTTACGAAGGGTGCATATCCGGCCAGAGGGAACGGTGCAACCGAATTGAGCCTGGCACACTGAAACTGCGTGTCGCTTCCTTGTACGAAAGGAGACGAGGCAGCCAAAGCGATGAAGTGTGGAACATAACGCGAAAGCGAATGCAGTAGAACGAGCGCCGAGTCGGCATCGGGACAGCCAACATGCACGTGTTGGCCAAAGATCGTGAATTGCTGATAAAGGGCGCCGTACAGCCCCATGAGGTATTCAGAGCGTTCGCGTCCGTCCGACCGTTGGTCGAACCAGTTCTGGAAAAAGTTGGTCCCTCCACCGCATACCCCGACATTCAAAAAGTCGGCGGCGTGCACCAGCGTGTCGCGAAGAACCAGCAACTCGCTTCTCGCCTGACTGAAGTCCTTGCACACGCCGGTGGACACTTCGATCATTCCTTCAGTCGTCTCTGGATTGATCGCTCCCGCGAAGCTTTTCTCCTTGACTCGACTCAGCAGCTCCGTTGTCGCCTTGGTCAGATTGTAGTCATGCGTATTAACTACTTGAATCTCGAGCTCGACTCCGATCGTGAAGGAATCTGAAGACGCGAATGGCTGCAGCATGAGATGTCCTTGGTGCGCGGAGGTGAAAGTCAGGACCAGTGTAGGCATTCTACGCAAACTGGCTTGACGGGCAGCGCTGGTTGCCTTTAGTTGCTGTCGCCAAAATACATTAGATATACGTTTCCACAAAGTCACTTCTTGCACTAACTACGTACCGAAGCGGCCTCCATCGCCGTTCAAGCGTCGAAGGCATTGACCAGACCGATAAAGTCCTGCTTCCCGACGTCAACTCCATTTGCACGCAAGATCGCATAAGCCATCGCAACATGAAAGTAGAGATTCGGAATCACGATTTGCAGCAGATAGTTCTCCCCCGTTAATTTTCCCGGCACCCACGACACTTTTACGATCTGTGCGGCCGCGTCTTCGTATTGCTCGACGCCGATGCTCTCGACGAACTCGATCGTCTTGCGGATGCGCGCACGCGCTTCCTCGAGCGTCTGCTCATTGTCTACATGTCGCGGAGGCTGCTGTCCCGACAGCCACGCGGCTCCGCCCTTCAGATAGTCGCAAGCGCTTTGTATCTGATAGAGCAACGCGGCCATGTCAGGCGCGAGCCGCGTCGACAGCAGAACGGCGACATCGAACTTCTTCGCACTCGCGAAGCGCTCCGCCTTGTCGAGATACGTCTCGATCGTTCTGACTGCTTCCACGCATTGCGCGATAGCTTGTGCATACATTTCGGACCTCCAGAGACAGATGGATTCGAGCCTTCGCAGGCCACTTCCCCTACAATACGGCGACTCAATTCGTCGTGAGCAAACGCAGTGGACCGACTAGAAGCCATGGAAATGCTGGTGACCGCGGTGGACGGAGGCAGTTTGTCAGCGGCGGCTCGTGAGCTGAAAATTCCTGTCAGCACGCTGACCCGCAAGGTTGCTGATCTCGAAGAGATGCTCGGCACCCGGCTGCTGATACGCACCACGCGCAAGCTCACGTTGACCGACGCAGGCATGTCATACGTCGCCGCGGCGCGGCGCATTCTCGACCTCGTCCGTGAACAGGAGCACGAAGCCACCGGTGAATTCGCCACCGCGCGTGGCGAGCTGGTCGTCACCGCGCCCGTTCAGCTTGGCCGCCTGCATGTGTTACCGGTCATCAACCAGTTCCTCGCGCAGTATCCGGACATCACGGTACGGCTCCTTCTCTCCGACCGGAACATCGACCTGATCGATTCGCACGCCGATCTCGCCGTACGCATCGGCGAGTTGCCCGACAGCAATATGATCGCCACGCGCATCGGCTCATTGCGCCCGATCGTGTGCGCGAGTCCGGCCCTCCTCGCCAGAATCGCGCCCCCGCGCGAACCCGATGACCTCGTGAAATACCCGTGCGTGGTCTTCAATAGCCCGTACCTTTCGCCCTGGCGCTTCCGGCTTCCGTCGACGCAAAAGATCTATCTGCTGGCCGTGAAGCCCCGGCTCGAAGTCACGTCGCCCGACGCCGCGGTCAGCGCCGCAGCCGACGATGCGGGCATCACCTACGTGTTCGAGCACGACGCCGACGAGGCACTGCGCAGCGGACAGATCGAAATACTTCTGCCGCAGTTCGAGATCGAACCTGTGCCCGTGCATATGGTTCATGTGTCGCGCAACCTGATGCCGATCAAACTCCGGCATTTCATCGACTTCGCGGCGCCGAAGCTCAGGGAGTCCTTGTCGCGCTTCGGCGAGCAAAAGCAGCGCTAAGCCTCCCGGTCGCCGAGCACGCGATCATTACGGTTCTCGATGACATCCCGCGTCTTCTTCGTCGCGCCGGGGCCGGCCGCGAAGCGAACGTCCCGATAGCCCAGCGCATGCCCGTCCGCTCCGCGAACCTCAACCGTCTCGACGGGATTCCCGCTTGCATGCTCGACCAGTGCGATGGGCGGCTTGCCGTTCGATCTCAGCCATCGGTCTCCCCACTGCATGAGCGCGACCAGCACCGGATACAAATCCGCCCCTTTCGAGGTTAGCCGGTAGCCAAAGGTATTCGCGCGCTCCGCAATCGGGAAGCGTTCGAGAATGCCCAGCTCAATCATCCGCTCGAGCCGTGCCGTCAGAACATTTCTGGCGATGCCAAGCCCATTCTGGAACTCGTCGAAGCGCCTGCTGCCCTGCGTGCATTCGCGCACGATCAGCAGCGTCCACCACTCGCCTACTTCGTCGAGGGCGCGAGCGATCGAGCAATCCATTTCGTCGAAGCGTTTTCTGTACATGATGGACAGATAGTAATCGAAGTTTCATCACGCAACTTAACCATTTTGCGGGGAACAGCTTCCCGGTTTCGGCCAGTACCGAGCCGCAACCGGCTTGCCTATAGTTGCGTCACGAAACTTAGCTGGCAGTCTTCGTGGATCGGCGCAGGAATCGGTCTCGACCTCGATCTCGTCCAGCAAATCAACTTACTTAGGATGCCCATGGAAAACCAAATCGATCAAGCCGGGACGGCAGTCGACGCTCCGGAAATCCCGGCCAGGTCCCCTTCGGTTCGATGGATCGGCAAAGGCGTCGCTGGCCTCGTGATCGCCGCGGCGGTTGGGGCGGCGTTTCACCTTCATGGGTCCGATGCCGCGCCGATCGTCACACCGCCACCATCGGTGATGACGAGCGCGCCGTTGCAGCGCGACATAGAAGACCGCCTCGGGTCTCTGGGCCAGTTTTCAGCGGTGAATCGTGTCGAACTGCGTGCGCAGGTGGGCGGCACGCTCACGCAGATCCACTTCAGGGACGGCGACATCGTCCATCAGGGCGATCTGCTCTTCGAAATCGATCCGGAACCGTATCAGATCAAGCTGAGCGAAGCGACGGCCGAACTCGGCTCCGCCAGCGCGCGGCTGACGCTCGCCACACGCGAACTGGCCCGCGCGCAGGAGCTGCAGCGTGCCGAAGCGGGAACCGCCCAGAACGTCGATCAGCGCGTGGCCGAGCAACGCGCGGCGCAGGCGGCCGTGGACCGCGCGAACGCGCTGGTGCGCGACGCGCGCTTCGACCTGGATCGCTGCCGGATCGTGGCGCCCTTCACCGGCCGCATCGGCACGCATCTCGTCTCGATCGGCAATCTGGTGTCCGGCAGCGGCGCCGGCAGCGCGCCGACGACACTGCTCGCCACCATCGTTTCGCTCGATCCGATTTATCTGGACTTCGATATCAGCGAAAACGACTACGCCGCGTTCCAGCGTTCGCGCGCAAGCCTGCAAGGACCGCTGGCCGACATCGTGAGTATCTCGCCCACCGGCGACAGCGGATTCACGCGCACCGGCAAGTTCGATTTCATCGACAACGCGCTCGACCGGTCGAGCGGAACCATCCACGCGCGCGCCACGATCCCCAATCGCGATCTGTCGCTGACGCCTGGCGGCTTCGCACGCGTGCGGCTGGCGACAACCGCGCCGCAGCCGGCGCTGCTCGTGCCCGATGCCGCCGTGCTCGACGATCAAACCGATCACATGGTGTACGTGGTCGGCGCGGACGACGTGGTCACGCCGAGGAAAGTGCAAATCGGCGATCTGCGCGGCGGCCTGCGCGTGATCCGGTCCGGGCTTGCGCCGAACGACCGTGTCGTGATCGACGGGATTCCGTCGGTTCGGCCGGGCGCGAAGATCTCGCCGCGCGCGGGAAGCATCCAGTTCTCGACAGAGCAAGTGGCCGAAGGAGCAAGATCATGAATCTGACGCACTTCTTCATCGAGCATCCGCGCTTTGCCGCGGTGCTCAACATATTCGTCGTGCTCATCGGTCTCGCGACGATGATCAAGCTGCCGGTGGCGCAGTATCCGAACATCGTACCGACCACGATTCAGATCACGACATCGTATCCCGGTGCGTCCGCCGATACGATCGCGCGCACGGTCGCCACGCCGCTCGAACAGTCCATCAACGGCGTCGAGAACATGGATTACATCTCGAGCCAGTCGACCGGCAATGGTCAATTGACGATCACGGTGATCTTCAAGGTCGGCACGAATCCGGACACCGCGCTGCTGCTGACGCGCAGCCGCGTGGAAGACACGCTCTCGCGCCTGCCCGCCGATGTGCAATTGCAGGGCGTGCAGGTCAAGAAGACGATTCAGGCGCTGCTGCTCGGCGTTCACGTTTATTCGCCCGATGGTTCTCGCAGTCCCGAGTATCTGTCGAACTATATGCTCAAGGTTCGCGATCAGATCGCACGTTTGCCGGGCGTGTCGGACTTCCAGTTGTTCGGCGAGCGGCAGTACGCGATGCGCATCTGGATCGATCCGGATAAAGCGGCTTCGTACAAGATCAGCGCAGGTGAAATACTCGCTGCGCTTCGCGCGCAGAACGCCGCCGTATCCGCGGGCGTGCTGAATCAGCCGCCGGTGTCGAACCACGGCACGGGCGCGTATCAGATCAACGTCGAGGCGCTCGGCCGCCTGAGCACGCCCGAGCAGTTCGGCGACGTGGTCGTGAAGTCGAACACGCAGGGACACGTCACGCGGATTCGCGATATCGGCCACGTCGAACTCGGCTCGGTGGACTACGGCTCGAAGGCGTATGCCGACCGCTACGCGGCCACGCCGTGGTTCGTGATCGCGACGCCGGATGCCAACGTCGTGCAGGTCGAACACGACGTCTGGGCCAGGATGGCCGAACTGAAGAAGAGCTTTCCTCCCGGCGTCGACTACATCAAGATCTACGACCCGACCACGTTCGTTTCGCAGTCGATCCATGAAGTCGCCAAGACCATCCTCATCGCGATCCTGCTGGTGGTCGGCGTGGTCTATCTGTTCCTGCAGAATTGGCGCGCGACGATCATTCCGGTGGTGGCGATCCCGGTGTCGCTGGTCGGAACCTTCGCGGTCCTGTCGATATTCGGCGCTTCGATCAATAACCTGTCGCTGTTCGGACTGGTGCTGGCGGTCGGGATCGTCGTCGACGACGCCATCGTGGTGGTCGAGAACGTGGAGCGCAACATGGCGCTCGGCATGACGCCACGCGAGGCCGCGCATCGGACGATGAACGAAGTCTCGACCGCCATCATCGCGATCGCGCTCACGCTGTGTGCGGTGTTCGGGCCGACCGCGCTGATGTCCGGCATCTCCGGCCTGTTCTTCAAGCAGTTCGCGATCACGATCGCCGCGTCCACGGTCATTTCGTGCTTCGTGTCTCTCACGCTCAGCCCCGCGCTCTGCGCGGTGCTGCTCAAGCCGCACGACATGGAGAAGACGCACGGAGGTTCCACGGCGCTGGGCCGCCTGCATCATGCGATCTTCGGCCGCTTCAACGCGTCGTTCGAATGGCTGTCGTCGAAGTACGGAAAGATGACTGGCCGCGCCGTGCGCGCGACGACCGTGATGCTGCTCGTCTATGCCGGCCTGATCGCGGCAACCGGCCTGCAGATGTCGAGAATGCCCACGGGATTCATTCCGGAACAGGACATCGGCTATCAGGCGGTGATCGCGTTCCTTCCGCCCGGCTCCAGTCTCGAGCGCACCGACAAGGTGATTCGCGAGATCAACGACATCGTGCTCGACACCCCCAAGCTCAAAGGCGTCACGCACACGTCCCCCGTATCCGGCTTCGACGTCACGACAGGCACCATCGCGCCCAATGTGGGGACGCTGTTCTACGGCCTGCCTTCGCTGTACGGCAAGCACGTGCCCGGCGTCAATGCGGCCTCGATGCTGGTCGAACTGCGCAAGCGCGTGGCCGGGATCAAGGACGCGGTCGTCGTGGTGGTGAATCCGCCGCCCGTGCAAGGGCTCGGTGCGGCGGGCGGCTTCAAGCTGATGCTCGAAGATCGCGGCGGGCTCGGTCCGCAAGCGCTTGCCGAAGCGGCTCACGCACTCGTGGCGGCAGCCAACAAGGACAAGACCTTCGGCGGCGTCTTCACGCTGTACAACGCGGGCGCCCCGTCGGTCTATGCGGACGTCGATCGCCTGAAGGCGGAAAAGATCGGCCTCACGCCGACAGACGTGTTTTCGACGATGGAGCTTTACCTCGGCTCGCAATACGTCAACGACTTCAACTTCATGGGACGCACCTATCAAGTGCGGGTTCAGGCAGATGAAGCATTCCGCCGGACACCGCAGGATATCGGCAGGCTCAAGGTGCGCAATACGTCGGGCGACATGGTGCCGATCAGCAGCGTGGCGACGTTCCGCAACGACACGCAGCCGTACCGCGTGCCGCGCTACAACATGTATCCCGCGGCGGAAATCATGGGCGCGGCAGGCCCCGGTCTTTCTTCCGGCGATGCGATCGAACGCATGGAAGAACTCGCCCAGCAAGTGCTTCCGAACGGCATCGCCTACGAATGGACCGATCTGGCTCACCAGCAAAAAGAGCAGACCATGTCGCCGCTCGTGATCTTTGCCGCATCGGCACTGTTCGTGTTCCTCGTGCTGGCTGCGCAGTATGAAAGCTGGAAGACGCCGCTCGCGATCGTGCTGATCGTGCCGATGTGTCTGCTCGCGGCGGCGATCGGCCTGAACGTGCGGGGCATGCCGATCGACATCCTTGCGCAGATCGGCTTCGTGGTGCTCGTGGGGCTGGCCGCCAAGAACGCGATTCTGATCGTGGAGTTCGCCAAGCAGCGTCAGGACGAAGACGGCGTCGACGCGGAGGAAGCCGCCACGCACGCGGCCCACGTGCGGCTGCGCCCGATCCTGATGACGTCGTTCGCTTTCATCGCAGGCGTGGCGCCACTTGCCATCGCCGCCGGCGCGGGCTCGGAGATGCGGCAGTCGCTCGGAACGACAGTGTTCTTCGGCATGCTCGGCGTGACGCTCTTCGGGCTTGCTTTCACGCCGGCGTTCTATGCCTTCGTTCGCAAGCTCGGTGTCCGGGACATCCGCGCCTTGCCGCGCAAACTCAGCAGTGGAGAAGCGAAATGATCAAGCTCTTGTCCAGAACGTCGAAAGCGGTTGCGGGCGCTCTGTTCGTCAGCGCCTTCCTCGCGGCGTGCGCGGTTGGCCCGAACTACGTCGCGCCTGAAACGCAGATGGCGCCGTTTCATAACGCGCAGCAGGTGGCCGAGCGGCAAACCACACTGCCCGCGCCCAGCCTCGACAACTGGTGGACCGGGTTCGACGATCCGGAACTGGTCACCGTGGTGCAACGCGCGCTGGCTCAGAACCTGAGCATTCAGGCCGCGATCGCGCGCGTCGCCCAGTCGCGTGCGGCAGCCCAGGCGGCAGGCGCGCAGTTGCTTCCGACGGTCGATGCCAACGCGTCGTATTCGGCCGAACACCAGAGCGTGCAGAGTCCGCTCGGCGCGCTCGCGAGCGCGTTTCCGAACTACAGCCGCGATCAGAAGCAATACGTCGCGGGCGCGACGGCAAGCTGGGAGATCGATCTGGCCGGCGGCCTCAGACGCGCACATACGGCAGCCACCGACGAAGAACAGGCCGCCGAGGCCGCGCAACTCGGAACCCGCGTCACCGTCGCCGCCGACGCCGCCGACGCCTATCTGCAAATCCGCGGTCTGCAGGCGCAACTGGCCGTCACGCAGGATCAGGTGGACACGGACGCGCGACTGCTTGAACTCGTGAAAGCGCGCAAGCGGGCCGGCGCATCCGACGAACGCGAAGTGGCTCAGGCCGAAGCGTCGTTGCGTCAGGCGCGTGCCGCCGTGCCGAGCTTGCGGGTGTCGCTCGAAGCGCAATCGAATCGGCTCGATGTGCTGTTGGGCGCGCAGCCCGGCACCTATGCGGCGGAGCTCGGCACGCATGCCGGGGCGATTCCGGACGTGCCGGCGATCAGCAGCGGCGATACGCCCGTCGACGTATTGCGGCGGCGGCCCGACATCATCGCGGCGGAGCGGCATCTGGCGGCGTCCAGTGAAGGTATCGGCGTGGCGCTCGCCGAGTACTACCCGAAGATTTCGCTTGCCGGCGCGCTGGGTTTCGACAGCCTCTCGGCCAGTCACTTCCTGAGCGCGAAGGCGTTCCAGGCGGTCGGCACGGGAGTGCTGCGATGGCGTCTGTTCGACTTCGGCAAGGTGGACGCCGAGGTGAAGAACGCGCGCGGCGCGTATGCGGAGGCGCTCGCGCAGTATCGCGAAGCGGCGCTCAAGGCGACCGAAGACGTCGAAGACGCGTTCATGGCGCTCTCGCAGACCGGGATTCGCGCGCAGGAAGTTCAGCAGGAAGTCGCTGCATTGACGCGGGCGCGCAACCTTTCGGAGAAGGCGTATCGCGCGGGTTCGATCACGCTCACCGACGTGCTCGACGCCGACCGGCAACTGCTCGTCGCCCGCGACGATCTCCATGCGACGAAAGCGGACGCCGCACGCGCCGCCGTGCGGACCTTCCGCGCGCTGGGAGGCGGCTGGGATGCGCCGCAGCAGCAGGTGGCGCAGAAGAACTAGCGCCCCTGCGCTTCACCGTTTTACGGGGAACAGCTTCCCACTTCCACCCGGTAGTGCGCTCCGGCTGGCTTCCCTATAGTTTCGTCACGCGACGCATTTGCATCTCTACCCTTCGGGAGACGTTGAAATGGATCGTCGTCTATTAACACTGGCACTCGGCATGTTCGCGCTGGGGACCGATAGCTTCGTCTTCGCGGGCATCCTGCCTGAAATTGCGCATTCGTTTGGCGTGAGCATCGGTGCAGCGGGTCAATTGATCAGCGTCTATGCGCTGAGCTACGCACTGCTGGGTCCGACCATCGCGGCGTTTGCGGCGGACGTCGGGCGTAAGCGCTTGCTTCTGAGCGGTATCGGCCTGTTCGTGATTGCCAACCTCGGCACCATCGTAGCGCCGAACCTGGGCATCGCATTGGCTACGCGCGCGCTGGCGGGCCTCGGCGCTGCGATGTTCTCACCGACCGCCAGCGGCACCGGCGCGGCGCTGGTGCCGCCGGAACGGCGTGGCTACGCGTTGTCCATCATCGTGGCGGGCCTGACCACCGCGACCGCGCTCGGCTCGCCGATCGGCGCGGTCATCGGCGGTCTCGCGGGCTGGCACTGGACGCTGGTGCTGGTCGCCGCGCTCGGAGCGGCGGCATTCGTCGGCATCCTCGCATTCATGCCCGAAGTGCCGCTGCCGCCGGCCGTCTCGCTGCGCGCGCGTCTGTCGCCGCTGACCGATGCGCGCGTCGGCCTGACGCTCACCACGACCGTGCTGGCTCAGATCGGCACCTTCATCATCTTCAGCTACTTCTCTGTCGTGTTCGACCGTGCGACCGGCCACAGCCCCACGGTGCTGGGCGCGTTGCTGGTGCTGTGGGGGCTGGCGGGAACGTTCTCGAACCTGCTGACGGGGCGCATTCTCGACCGGATCGGTTCGCACAAGGTCGTATTGATCAAGCTGGCCATCGTCGCGGTCGTCGTCTTCACCATGCCGATCACCAGCGCGCACCTCTGGAGCGCGGCTATCGCGGTGACGATCTGGGGCGCGTGTGCGTGGGGCGTCCTGGTGCCGCAACAGTTTCGCCTCGCCAGCCTGAATCCGCCGATGACCTCGGTGCTGGTCGGCCTCAACACGTCGGCGACTTATGTGGGCGTGTCGATCGCCGGCACGCTCGGCGCCGCCGTGATTCCGCTTACCGGCAGCCACAACCTGGGCTATCTGGCCGCCATTCCCGTCGTGATCGCGATCCTGGTGTCAGGGCTTGCGACGCGCCGCATCGCATCGTTCGCGGGAACCAAAAGCGCGGTAGCGGCCTGAGTACTCAGCACGTTTCATTCATTCGAGATTTCAAGGAAAAGGAAACAGTCATGTCCAACGCAAGTACGTTCCGTCAACTGCACGACCAATCGACACCGCTCCTTTTGCCGAACGCCTGGGACGCCGGCAGCGCGCGTCTCATCGAAGCGCAGGGCGCATCCGCGATCGCCGCGACCAGCGCGGGCTTTGCCTGGGCGCTGGGTTATCCCGACGGACGCATGCTTCCGTTCGATGAAGTCGTCGGCTCGGTTCGGCGTATCGTCCGCGTTCTTGAAGTGCCCTTGTCGGTCGATGTCGAAAACGGCTATTCCGATGATCCCAAAGCCGTCGCCGCGCACGTGCTGCAACTCGCGGATCTGGGCATTGCTGGCATCAATATCGAAGACGGGCCGGACGCCCCATCGCTGCTGGCCGCGAAGATCGAGGCGATCAAGAACGCCGTGGCGAAAGCCGGCCTGGACCTCTTCGTCAACGCGCGCAGCGATGTCTTTCTTGCCAGCCTCGTCGAGCAGGCGAAGCAGCCGCAGGAGGCAATCGCTCGGGGTCATCTGTATGCATCGGCGGGCACGGATGGTCTTTTCCTTCCGGCGCTCGTGCAGCCGTCCGACATCGAGGCGATCGCCGGCGCAATCCGGCTGCCTCTGAACGTCATGGCGTTCCCGGGCCTGGCCGATGCAACGACGCTCGGCAAACTCGGCGTGCGCCGGCTCAGTGCGGGCAGCGGCATTTCGCAGGTCGTGCTCGGCAGAGCGAAGGCTCTGGCGAAGGACTTTCTCACACACGGCCGCTCCGAAGCGCTCGACGACCAGCCTTTGTCCTACGCCGAGGCTCAGCAGCTTTTTGCCTGAATGCGCAAACCGTTATCGACCCACACAGAATGGAGAACATCATGATGCTTGAAGGAAAACGCGCTCTTGTCACCGGAGCAAGCCGCGGTATTGGAGCCGCGATCGCGAAAGCAATGGCTGCCGCCGGCGCGGATGTCGCGATCACGTATGAGAAGTCGTCGGAACAGGCGGCGCAAGTCGTGCAGGCGATCGAGGCGGAAGGCCGCCGCGGCGTCGCGATTCAGGCCGATAGCGCCGATGCATCGGCGGTACAGGCGTCCGTGCGGAAGACGGTCGAAGCGCTGGGCGGCCTCGATATTCTGATCAACAACGCCGGCATTCTTCGGATGGGCGATGTGAAGGACATTTCCATCGAAGACATTGACGCGACGCTCAACGTCAATGTGCGCGGGCCGATTCTGGCCGCAAAAGCGGCGATTCCGCATCTCGCGCGGGGTGGACGCATCATTTCGATCGGCAGCTATTTTGCCGACCGCGTGCCCGCCTCGATGCTCGGTGTCTATTCCGCCTCCAAGTCCGCGCTCGTCGCGTTCACGCAGGGCCTGGCGCGAGAACTCGGTCCGCAAGGCATTACGGCGAACCTGGTGCAGCCCGGCTCCATCGATACGGACATGAATCCGGTCGAAGGTCCGTTCGGGCCGACCTTGAAATCGCTGACGGCCACCGGCGACTATGGAAAGGGCGAGGACATCGCGCAAGCCGTGGTCTTTCTTGCGAGCGCGAACGCGAGCTACATCACCGGCGCGTCGCTCACCGTCGATGGCGGCGCCAACGCCTGAAGGCGAAGGAGGACGCGAAGTCCGCACGGACATCGCGTCTTTCAATATCCGATTCTGAGCGGCTCCGGATGATCGCGCGTGATCACGAGTTTCGCGGCTGCCGGGTATCCCACTTCCGTGATCGGGGTCGTGTATTGAGTACACGTGGACGGGTTTGAACCGAGTCTGGAGCGAGCCACCAGGGATTGCCCCGGACCCGCGGCGGCGAAGTACACCGTGACCTCGCTGCCTTGCCTGAACGGAATCGCGATCCTGGGACCCCAGGCCGACTCGATGATCGGATCGCCGCTGCAATCGGTCGACGTGTACTCGCCCTCGGATATCGCGAGCCATTCGAAGTCGGTCGCCGAGAAGTGATAGCTCGCATCCTGGACGCGCGTGAGCGGCACGATCGTGGTCGCGTCGCCGACCGTCAACGCGACGCCGTTATTGGCGCTGAACTGCGTGAGATCGCCAATCACACGGCCGTTCGCATCGAACACTCTCACCGGTCGATGCCTCTCGTCGTGCGACGAATCGCCGGCGAGCGACGCAACGGCGTAGAGCACGAGCAAGGCTCCGGTCAGCCAGCATTTCATATCGGCCTCCATGGTCGACGCGCTCGCATCGCGTCAATAATCGATGCGCAAGGGTTCGGGATGGCGCTGCGTCAGCGGATAGGTGCTCCGGACCGCCCAATACAGATCGCCCTCGTCATACTGGGCCGCGGTGCACGAGGTCGCGCCCGAACTATCCGTCTGCCTCGTCGACCATACGTGCACGTTGCCCGAATAGCCGTCGACGGCGACATAAACCGTTACGTCGACCCCGTCCCTGACCGCGATCGCCGGAGTGGGACTGTCCGAGTACGGGACGAGCACGCCACCGCTGCAGTCAGTGGATGCGTAGCCCACCGGCTGCGTCGCGACCCATTGATACTCCGAGGCCGAGTACTGCAACGGTGCAACGAGCTTGTGATCGACCGTGACGAAGATGGGCCTGCCGTCTATCGCGATATACACGCCGTTGACGCCGCCGAGATATTCGAGCGGCCCCACGGCCCTTCCCTGTGCGTCGTACACCATGGGCAGGCGCGGCCCTTCGGGTCGATCGCGCCCCGGATGATCGCGCTCGCCTGCAAGACTCAGGCTCGCGCACATGGCGAGCACGGCAACGAGGATTCGACACATCACGTTTCTCCGTCGATGCGGTCAATCAATAGCCGATGGTCAGCGGCTCAGGGTAATGCGCCGTCAGCGGATAGTTCGTCTCCGCCGTGAATGCCGGCACGGGCGCAGTGGAAGGCGGCACGTGACCGATGACCGGCGGCGGGGTGCATCGGGTGCCGTCGAAGACCGCGACGATCTGGGCCGGCGTCGAGACCGTATTGCCTGCGATCAGCAGCGTGACGTCGGCGCCGTTTCTCGTCGCGATGGCCGGCCGCGGACCGCTCCCCGGCGCGATGATCGGCGAACCACTGCAATCGGTGGTCGAGTAGTTGAACGGCCCGAACGTCCACCACTGGAATTTCGACGAATCGATCGTGTTGGGATCGATGCGCAGCCACGTGACGGCGGCGAATACGATCGCACCGTTTATGTCGAGATAGACGCCGTCGTAACCGTGGTACGACGCAAGCCGTCCGACAGGCTTGCCGTGTGCATCGAACACTCTGAGGACGTGGTGATCGTCGTTTCGCCGCCGGTCCTGTCCGTTGTCCGCATCGGCGTGAAGCGACATTGCGCTCATGACCAGCGGGATCATGAGAAGAAGCCAGCGACGCATGCGCGTCTCCTTCGACCGACAGCGTCCGCACCGCTTGCGGCCTGAATCTGTCTGCTCAAAGAGGATAGGTTCGCGAACCTTTCATTTCAAGGATCATGTTCCCGGAAAGCGTCTTTACAGGTCCGCTGATACAAGCGGCGGCAGCCATAACCTCCGGTAATCACCTCATGAGGCGAATTCAATAGACGGCTATCGCTGTTTTCGCGAGACTGCGGGACGCCGGATCGACATGAGGTCCGTCCTCGAACAAGAGCGAAACAAGCCTTAGAGGAGACACCAAAGATGCTGCATCGCCCCAGAGTCACCCGCTCCGTTCTCGCGCTGATGTGCGCGATGTCGTTCATCATGTATCTCGATCGCGTCAACCTGTCCGCTGCGGCAGGCCTGATACGCGACGATCTTCATCTCACCAATACCGACGTCGGCCTCGTGTTCGGCGCGTTCGCCTATACGTATGCGATCTGCCAGGTCATCGGCGGATGGTTCAGCGACCGCTTCGGCGCCAAGACGACGCTCGTGCTGTGCGCGTCGATCTGGATCGTCGCGTCGGTCGCGACGGGCTTCGCGGGCGGTGTCGTCTCGCTGTTCTGCGCGCGCATGCTGCTCGGCGTCGGCGAAGGTGCGGCGCTGCCCGCGCAAGCCCGCGCGCTGGTCAACTGGTATCCGGCGAGCAAGCGCGGCTTCGTGCAAGGGCTCACGCATTCGTTCTCACGCCTCGGCAACGCGGTCACGCCACCCTTGATCGCGTTGCTGGTCGCATTCGCTTCGTGGCGTGCTTCGTTCGTGCTGGTCGGCGCGCTGACGGCCGTGTGGGTCGTCGCCTATGCGTGGTACTTCGCCGATAACCCGCGCAAGCATCGGCACATGACGGCCGAGGAAGAAGCGGAGTTGCCGCCCGAACACAAGGTCGCCGTCGACAAGACGCGCGAGCCGACGCCCTGGGGCCGCCTGCTCAAGCGCATCTCGCCGACGATGATCGTCTACTTCTGCTATGGCTGGACCGGCTGGCTGTTCTTCACCTGGCTACCGACCTTCTTCATGCATGGACGCGGTCTCGATCTGAAGAGTTCGGCGCTGTTTTCCGCAGGCGTGTTTCTTTCGGGTGTCGTCGGCAATACCGCGGGCGGCGTGATTTCGGATCGCATTCTGAAGCGCACCGGCAGCGTGGTTTCGGCGCGGCGCAACATGATCATCGTCGCGTTCCTCGGTGCGCTCGTGTTTCTCGCGCCCGTGATGGTCGTGAAGTCGCTGCCGGTCATGGCTGCTTCGTTGAGCCTGTCGTTCTTCTTCCTTGAGATGACCATCGGGCCGATCTGGGCCGTGCCGATGGATATCACGCCCAAGCACGTCGGGATCGCGAGCGGGCTCGTGAATGCGGGATCGGCTATCGCGGGGATCTTTTCGCCGATCGTGTTCGGGTTCGTCGTCGATCGGACCGGGAGCTGGACGTTGCCTTTTGCGGGGTCGCTCGGTTTGCTCGCGGTGGGGATCGTGATGACGTTTTTCATGCGGCCGGATATCGCGCTGGATCATGCTTCGGCGAAGGATGATGCTTTGGATGGGGAGTTGGTCGGGCGGTGAACGTCGGCTTTCGCCAGACCGCAGGGAACGCCTGCGAATGCGGGCGTGGACAATCGAACCTATCTATCCAGCGTATGGCCCTGTGTACGTGATCGAGCCGAGCATGAGCCCCATTCCAGCACCATCGACAAGACCCTCACCCATACCACGCAGTACCATAAACGCTTTGGCGCTTGCACTGATTACGTTTGCGAATAAGGCAGGATTGAATAGCCAAGGAATCATTGCCTTCTCATCAATGCCAGTGATAAAGCCAGAAACGCCTTCGGAAACGAGCAAGCCGGCACTCGCGTCCACATACATCGTCATACCGGCAAAATCACCAGGTTTTAATTCACTCTCGTGCATGCGATAAATGACTCCGCCGCCTTGAAAATCAGTAGTAGACCCTGAAGCGCTGAGCGTGGTGCCTCTGCTGCGCGGTATCACGATATCAGGCAAGCGCAAATTTTTTGGTACGCGAAAGTTCATGCCGACACCAACACCCATCCCCGCGTATCGATAAGAATGGAGCGTATTGTCCGGGGCTTTCAAAATAATCTTGCCGCCGGAGAGCATCAACTCCCCTATCGAAGCCCCGCCCGATGCAGCCGTTTCGTACGCCCATAGACTTTTCTCAATCATCGGCGCCCCGCCCTCTGCTACTTGGCTTCATGCCGTACAGCCCGCCAATGATAAAGATCAATGAGAAGCCCGTTATATATACGTGCGTTCCCCATACGCTAAAAACGTTGTTGACCATTGCGTCGCGCGGCTCACTTGGCCTGTAGCGGACTTCGATACGGTCGCCCACCTCCGTTCTCACCGTCGTGCTGCCCGGAAACGACATCCGCCTTCCGTCGTTCGTGGTGAACTCTATTTCAGGATGAAAGCCCCCTGCATTCAGCTTGACCACCTCACCCCAAGTCACAACCGAATAAAGTCGAAACTCCAACGTCGATGGCAGAAACGGCAATTGAAGCGCGAAGATTGCGCAGCCAATAATCACAGCATCCCAATTGATTTTTGCTCGGTCGATCTTGAACTTGATCACTGATCGCACCGCATCACGTAGTGGTTAGTTGAAACGCCACACGCAGCGCCCCCTATGTTCATCGGGGTGTATTCTCGTTTGAACTCGTCAAACGAAATCACGACACGCTCATAATGTCCGTAGCCGGTGCCGTATGGCACGATTCGATGCACCATGACATTTTTCATTTGAATCTTAAGTGTGGGCTTCGGCGGAATGATTTTTCCGAGTGGAGTCGTTGACGATTGCGCAAAGGGACTAAGAACAGTCAAAAAACCTTCCGACGCCACCTTGCTATGCAAGAGCATATTGAGCAAACCAGTAGATGCGAGACTGATGCGATGCACGAACGTGATGTGTTCGATAGTCGCGCGCTTATTGCGAGAAGCGCCGCGCGAACTTTGGTGCATATTCCATTCATAGCTGTACACATCAATTTCACCGACATGGCCCACGGCACTCGCTTCACCGGTGATGCCATCTATTTTCACAAAGATATTCGTGGCGGATTCAACCGGTCAACGCAACCCCCAACGTCTCGGCCAATTTCTCCGCTGGCGTCATAAAACCCAAGGTCTGCCGCGGCCTTTCATTGAGCCGCTTGGCAATTGCGTTCAACTCAGCCTGTGAGTAATGATCCAACGGCTGGCCT
>Ga0160459_100344_pt1 | contig 20490 bp, 21 predicted proteins | sample HID1973K_E6MG_FD_108208 | JGI IMG/M metagenome (GOLD analysis project Ga0160459, IMG submission 108208) | Enriched mosquito-associated microbial communities from UW Madison campus, WI, USA - HID1973K_E6 MG | ecosystem: Host-associated > Arthropoda: Insects > Digestive system > Unclassified ... | reverse complement strand
GCGCCTATAACAGGCAGCAGTGGGAAGGCAGCTATGTCCACTGTCGGGTCTGGGTGACCCACAAGTTGTACAGAATTGTTGTCTATGGAAAAGTCATGAGCAGTACCCAGAAGAGGCTGGTCTGCGTCTTTCATGCGTCCAATCATCCGGATAGAGATGTGAAGAGCGCCCTCCACAACGTGCCTATTCGTGATAACAATTAGCGCATTCTGTTCTGGGGAATCAAGGATGTCAATGATGAACCCGGTCCCATGCGAGACGACGCCCCCGGGCATCACGCAAGTGATCTTTACAGTGTTGAACAGCAAGTGCTTGCTGATGGTGTTTACGATCATCGCGCGCTTCGCTCGTCTCGGTTGCTCATGAAAGCAATCCTGCCAGAGATTTGATCGACCCCCACACCCCCACCGGGGTACCCCGAAGGCCCAACCCCGCCCAGACCGCCGGTGAGGGCTGCCGGTGGTTTTGCAAGCAGATAGACCCAACAGAAAGGATGCCCGGTATTGCCTGGCCCAAAAGCAAACCCTACAAAGCCGAATTCGCGGCACCGCAGTCCTGGCGCGCGATCTGGGCTTATTGAACTGCCAGCCGATGGTTGCCCGTTCCCAATTCCGCAGCTCCCGAAGTCGGGGAATTGGTCCCCGGAAGACAAGAAATTGTGGCGAAATCTCTGGAAAAGTCCGCAAGCGAATGAGTGGGATGACAGTTTTATACCCGCTGTAGCTGCCTATGTGTGCCATGCAAGGGCCGTTTACGAGGGTTCGGCTAGTGCTTGGCAGGCGCAGGAAATGAGGCACCTAGGCGGGCAGCTAGGGCTTACCCCTGCCGGCATGCTGGCTCTTGGGTGGGTGATCCGCCATGAGTCGTAGGCGCCTTGCGAGGCGTGCTGCGGTAGCCCCTGTAGTGCCTGTTGAGGTGGATCCTCGCAGGGTCACTCAGCAGAGCATCCAGACGCCTCGCGGTGACGCCCGTGGTTGGTTCAAGGGCGGCATCTGTTACCGCGTGAACGTCGCTGGAGTCGTCTATGGCTGGGGTGAGGGCCCGGACGTGTGGGCCGCTATCCAAGACGGCACATTCCGCCCAAAGGACTTCGGCGAACACAACTCATAACTGAATAAGCAGTACCCGTTAGCCCGCCATTGAGCGGGCTTTTTTGTAACCAAAACCAGCGGCAGACCTTGCCGCTGGTTATTGCGCTTTGTAATGGAAGGGGTGATCAGCATCGCTGATCGAAGTATCTCTATAGCACTTGAGGCGAAGGTTTCCAGCTTCACCGCCGGCCTCAAAACCGCGGCCAGAGCGGCGGATGAAACCGCTGACAGGGTCGCTAAATTCGCTCAGGAGAATGAGCAGCAGTTGGACCGAGTCGGCAAAGCCAGCATGGTCATGGGCGGCGCGTTACTCGCTGGCGTCGGCCTCGCCGTCAAGGGTGCGATGGAGTTTGACTCGGCTATGGCTGAGGTGAAAGCGAGCACTCACGAGTCGGCGGCGAACATGGATCTCCTTCGGGAAGCGGCCATTGACGCGGGCGCCGACACTGCTTTCTCAGCTAAAGAAGCAGCGCAAGGCATTGACGAACTTGCCAAGGCTGGCGTGTCCACGAAGGACATCTTGGGCGGGGGCCTGTCAGGTGCTTTGTCGCTCGCGGCTGCCGGCTCTATCGGAGTCGCGGAAGCTGCCGAGCTGGCCGCTTCGGCGCTCACGCAGTTCGGACTCCAGGGCCAGGACATCCCGCACCTAGCCGATCTACTTGCGGCGGGCGCTGGCAAGGCGCAGGGCTCCGTAGCGGACATGGGCGCCGCGCTCAACCAGGTGGGCCTTGTTGCTGCCCAGACGGGGCTCTCCATCGAGGAAACAACTGGCGGTCTAGCTGCCTTCGCTTCCGCCGGACTAACCGGTTCCGACGCCGGCACAAGCTTCAAGACCATGCTCGCGGCGATGACTCCTAATTCCAAGGAAGCCGCCAAGGCCATGCAGGAACTCGGTATCAGCGCGTACGACTCCGAGGGGCGCTTCATCGGCCTTTCTGAGTATGCAGATGTCTTGCAGGGCGCGCTGTCTGGGCTGACGGACGAGCAGCGCAACGCGACCATGGAAACCATCTTCGGCTCGGATGCTGTTCGCGCTGCTGCGGTCCTGTATGAACAGGGCGCTTCGGGGGTTCAGAAGTGGGAAGACGCCGTGAATGATGCGGGCTATGCCGCCGTGACAGCCGCCATCAAACAAGATTCATTAGCCGGCGATCTGGAAAAGCTGGGCGGCTCGATTGATTCCGTGCTGATTAAGGGCGGTGGCGGAGCTGCTGAGGCTCTGCGTGGGCTTGTGCAGGGCGCTGAAGACTTGGTGGATGCCATCGGCAGTATTCCTACTCCGGTGATGAATGCCGGCGTTGGTATCGCCGGCATCGCTGGTGGTGTCGCTCTGCTGGGTGGCGGTCTCATGACCGTGCTTCCGAGGGTCATGGAGTTCCGCACTTCCATGCAGGATCTTGCCGCCGCTTCGCCGCGGACCGCCTCGGCCCTTGGTGCTGTGGGTAAGGCCGCGGGCATCGCTGCTGTTGGAATGGTGGCTCTGACCGTGGCGAATGCTGCTTTTGGCAAACACGATACGGAACCCAAGGTTGAGGCGATCACGCAGGCCATTCTCAAGCTTCAGAAGGCTGCGGGCAGTGGTGACGGGTTGGACTCCCTGTTTCAGAACTGGGATTCGTCAATCCTCAAGGGCGCGCCAACCGATGTGAACAACCTGTCTGATGCTGTCCGTCGGCTGGCAAACAAGGACATGTGGGATGACATCAATACGGGTGCTGGTGATCTGTTCAGCGGCCTTGGGGGCGGTTCGGCTATGGGTCAGATCACGGACCGCATCAAAGACCTGGGCGATCAGATGGGGGCGCTCGCGAAGAACGGCGCTGCTGACACGGCGGCTGTTTCTTTCCGCAGGCTTACCGAGGAGTTCGAGAAGAACGGGAAGGGCGCGAAGGAAGCGCTCGAATCGGTGCCGGGTTACAAGGAAGCTCTGCTAGGACTCGCTAACCAATCCGGCGTAACTCTCGAAGGGCAAGACCTGTTGGATTTTGCGCTTGGTAAGGTGCCGGATTCGATGGCTGCGGCGTGTGGCGCTACTCAGACGTTTAAGAACGCTGCTGGTGAGACTACTCCGATCACTGAGGCGATGGCTGATGCGCTGGAGGAAGTTGGTCTTAGCGCTGAGGGTGCAGTGACGGACATTGCCGCGTTCGCTCAGTCTCTCTTCAACGCTGGCCTGCTCTCGCTGTCGGCTTCTGGTGCTGCGATCCAGTACCAGGCCGCCATTGATGCGATGACTGAATCCGTGACGAAGAACGGCAAGTCGCTGGACATCAACACTGAGCAGGGCCGGGCGAACCAGGGCGCTTACAACGCGATCGCTTCGGCGGCTATCGCTTCTGCTGAGGCTACCGCTTCGGAGACGTACGCTACTCAGGGTTCCACGGCGGCTCAGGCTTCTTTGCAGTCTTCGTTGCGCACGAGCTATGACGATCTGGTGCGGGCTGCTGGTCAGCTTGGTATCACGGGTGACGCCGCGGACACGATGGCGCGTAAGGCGTTGGGTATCCCGAAGGAAATCCCGATTGATACGTGGGTGAATGACCACGCTTCTGCGACGTTGGACGGGATCAAGGTCAAGGCTGACAGTCTTGATGGTCGCCGGGTGTCGATGCTGATTGAGACTATCGAGAAGACGGTTAAGACTTCCGAGTACCGGGATGACCCGTCGATGGTTGCGCTGGACCCGGCGATGCATGCGAATGGGGGCAGGGTGAATTACCTTGCCGGTGGTGGTCGTCCTCGGTTGTTTGATATGCAGCCGCGTGGTACTGACACGGTTCCGGCGATGCTCACGCCGGGTGAGTTCGTGGTGAACGCTCAGGCGACGGCCAGGAACCTTGGCCTGTTGCATGCGGTCAATAGTGGGCAGCAGTTCAGGCCGGCACCTGTTGCTATGGCGCCTCGCCCTTATGGCGATTCAAACGCCGGGCCAACCGTCACCAACAACTGGAGCATCGTGGAGGCCGGCAGCCCGGAGGCCACGGCACATGCTGTTTCGCGTAGGCAGCAGAGTCTAACGGTCTGAGCGCCCTAGATGCCTCTATCAGACACCAAGCCTGATAGAGGCATCTACACCGTCGTTACTCCCACACAGTCACGGAAGGGAGGCTCTCCGCGCTTGCCTGATCTGTACTCTCGAATGGGTCACCCTTGGCTACTACACTCTCACTTTCACCAAGTGGCCTCGACACATTTTCATCCAGACGTAGGCGTTCAATCCGCTCGACATATTTAGGGGCCGCCAGCGCGTTTGTAATGCTCTCCAGCCCCGTTCGGGCATTGCCGCCAACATTCACCGTTCTGGTTCTAAAAGTTGAAGCCAGGGTAATCCTGTCCGCGACTTGCACGGCTACTACAGAGATCTTTACCCGCTTTATACCGCCCAGCTCTTCGCCGGTATCAGGGTCCCTAATCCCGATGCCCGCCGGGTCGAGTATGGAGAAATACATCCCCTTCGTAACCCCGTCTTTAGACCCCTTGTTAAGGATCACTTCGCGATCGCTGACGATCTCGGCAACCTTGCCCGTAACTAGCGGCTCATCACTCATCTTGGCCCCTTTCCATAAGCTCCTTGAATCTGATCTTGCCTACGTCCAGTCGCTCACGAACGACGGAGACGACCCCTGGGGAAACTACGTCCCAGTCGGCTACGTTTCTTTGAAGGCGTTCCTCTTGCTGGACGAGCTTGTCTTGAGCGGCAACGAGGCGCATCTTCACGATGGGGTCTTCCACTTCCGTTATCACGTCGGTGACCGAAATTTGGACCGCCGACAATTCATTAGCCATGTCCATCATTCGTTCGACAGATGTACTGGCAGTTAGGCCGTGATCGGCCGGTTTTGGGGAAGGCGCAAACAAGATGCCGATGATTCCGCCGACAACCACCAGCGCTCCGGTTTGAAAACCCGCTTCGGGCTTTTCGCTGGTGGATACGGCCCAAACGATGACTGCGCCGGAGATAACGACCCCGATCCAAAATTTAAGGCCAAAGAACAGAACAGACTTCCCGAAGTTAATCCCGGGTCTTCCCCCAGTGCCGTTCTCATCTGCCACGTATGGATTCTCTCATTAACGAAAAGCGCCTTTGGACCTATCGCGTGTACGGCTTCCAGGCGTCGAGGATGGGGATTAGCGGACGGATGTCACCGTTTGCTTGGGTCTCGGCTGCGTCACAGGCCGCGTTCTCAGTGTCCTTGCAGGCAGTGCTTGCGTCATTCTTGGCGATGGTGTCCAAGGACGTGAGGGTGCGCTTCACCAGTGTGCTGACTTCAGCAGGCGGGGCTGGCAGTTTTCGGAGTTCACGAGCTGCCGTTTTGGCCGTGAGAGTGACTGTTTGCGCGGTAAAGCGGCAGGTCGTTCGTTTAGCGAAGTCGGTCGCCGTCGTTCCTATCGAGGCGAAGGCGCAGGCCCCGATGTTTTCTTCGTAGTCGCGCCATTCTTGTTCGTTCTCTGTGATGATGCTGGCGTATTGAGCGACGGTGGCAGTCGGCGTTGGTGTGGGCGTAGGAGTGGGAGAGGGAGCCGAGGTTGCGGCTTGCGTCGATGCGCAGCCCGTGAGCAGGATTAGACATGCCGCCATAGTGGCGCCCCCAATGTGCATTTTCATGTTCACAGCATAGGGCCGGGCCACCGACATTAATAGTGGGTGTCGTAGGCCCGGCATACGGTGTCCGTCATGGTGAAGTTCGACCCTGAGGGTTTTGATGCAATGATGGCGCGGATAGCCGCTGAGGAGCGCGAGATGGAGCGACAGGCGGCCACGCTGCGGTCGCCGTTCGAGGACTTGGAACCCGACTACGAGTACATGGCGGATCCGCGGGGACACCCGGTGGATCAACTAAGCTCCTGGCCATGAATGCTGAACGCGAAGACGCGGGGGACCGGCATGCAAGGCTGCCCCTGGAATATCTCTACTTCACGGTCGACGACTTGGCAGAAATGCTCGTTGTTTCAACAAGTACGGTTCGCACGCTTCTGGTGAAGGAGCGGTGGCCCCACTCAAAGTTCGGTGTACAGGTGCGATTTACCCTCGCTGACCTAGACGCCATCAGGGCCAAGCACCGCGTAGACGTAGCCCTAAAGGCCCGGCCAACCCATATTGGAACCCAGCAAGCCCGCCGCCGGGCGCACGCCTACAATGTCAGGAACGGGCTAGTGGAGCAGAGGTACACCGGCCCCATTCCTTAGGGCTTTCCCTTTCCTCTTGGTCTTCCACGTGTTCAGTGTTGAAGTGGGCGGACCCGTTCGCCTGCGCATCGGCCACGTATTGTTCAATGAACGCTTGGAACTCTTTCTCAGTCATGGCGCAAAGCTTAACGCGGTTATTCATAGGCGCATAGATCGGGGAGTGGTGCACCTATGAAGCCGCGAATCGGAACTGCATGGATGGGCACAGCCGGCAGTCTGAGCACCCCGCAGACTCAGCCTGAGCATCGGTCAGTGTCGCGGCGCGATCCATAAGGACCTGGCGTGTCACACCGAGGCTTACGGCGGCGTCCTTGATGGAACCGCCGCTGCACCCCTGTGACATGTCGGGGAGAAGCCTTCGCGCCGCTTCGTAGCGAACCATCATTTCGACGGCTTCCGTTTGGTGCGTGCTATGGCCTAGTTCGATGTGGATTTCTTCGTGTAGGACGGCACACTTCAACTGAATAGCGTTCAGTCTGTCGTCAACGTAAATGAACTCACCGTCTGTTGCTGCTGCCATGCCATCGGGCATACGGCGAACGATGATAGGCCGGCTCGCGGCGATCGTTTCCCCCAAAAATACCCCCCTGAAGCTTCGGAGCGGGTAAAGACCACTCAGATCCCGCTGCTGCGATTATGTCTTTCAAGAGCAACATATATCGAATTTTGTTTCCCAACGAAATCTATGTGGCACGCAATGGGGAACCAGAGTTAACCTCGCTCAGCCTTACTGAGCAGCAGGTGCGCGACATGGTGGAAAGGATGCTGAAGAGTTCCGGCAGGCGCCTGGACATGTCATCTCCGTTTGTGGACGCTGCCCTCCCTGACGGCTCCAGGCTCCACGTCGTCATTCCGGACGTGACGCGCCGCCACTGGGCCGTGAACATTCGAAAGTTTGTTGTCAAAGCCAGCCGGCTCGAACACCTGGTGGAGCTCGGCACCCTGACGCCGCAGTCGGCTCGGTTCCTCGGCGCGGCTGTGTCCAGTGGGCTGAACATCCTGGTATCAGGGGCAACCCAGGCCGGTAAGACCACCATGTTGAACTGCCTCGCCGCCAGCATCGGCAGCCGGGAGCGGGTCATCACGGTGGAAGAGATCTTTGAGCTGCAGTTTCCCCTGCGGGACGTGGTGGGACTCCAGTGCCGGCAGCCGAACCTTGAAGGAACAGGTGAGATCCCACTCCGGCGCCTCGTCAAGGAAGCCCTGCGCATGCGGCCCGACCGCCTTGTGGTCGGTGAAGTACGGGAAGCCGAAAGCCTCGACATGCTGATTGCGCTCAACAGCGGACTTCCCGGAATGTGCACGGTCCATGCCAATTCCGCCCATGACGCCGTCACCAAGATCTGCACGCTTCCCCTGCTGGCGGGCGAAAACATCTCGTCGGCATTCGTCGTTCCAACGGTGGCATCCTGCATAGACCTGGTGGTCCACTGCAGCCGGCTTGCCAACGGACGCCGGGAGGTAACAGAGATCCTTTCCCTTGGGCGGCGGGTTGAAAACGGACTCATCGAGTCATCACCGGTGTTTGCCATGGCGGACGGCGTTCTGCAGGCACGCGCCAACGCGATGCCTGCAATAGAGAAGTTTGCCCGGGCAGGCTATGACGTTGCAGCCCTGCTGGACCCACGATGATGTCTGCACTGCTGGGAGTTACTGCGGGAACGGGCCTGTTCCTTGTTTGGTGGTCACTGTGGGAATCGCCGGAGCGCAAGCCCCGCCAACGGCCGCCCAGCCGGATCGCGGATCTGCTGGCCGCCGCCGGAGTGGAAAAAGTTTCCGTGGGCGGACTGCTTGGAACGTGCCTTGGCTTGGGACTGTTCGTCGTCCTGGTCTTCTTCGCCGTGAGCAGGTCGTGGCCGATTGCTGTGTGCTTCGGACTGTTCGCCGGCTGGCTTCCACTCACCATCCTTCGGTGGCGCGCGAAGAAGCGGACTGCCCTTCTCCGCCAGCTGTGGCCCGACGTCGTTGACCATCTGCGGTCAGCGATCCGAGCCGGACTCCCGTTGCCTGAGGCGCTCATCCAATTGGGTGATAAGGGGCCCGAAGAGCTCAGGCCGGTCTTTCGCGAATTTGGCGCGGACTACAGGGCCGGAGGACAGTTTGATGGTTCCCTGAACAAGCTGAAGAACCGGCTCGCCGACCCCGTGGCCGACCGGATCGTCGAAGCCTTGCGGCTGACTCGTGAGGTCGGAGGGTCTGACCTCGGCAAGTTACTGGGAACCCTCGCCGAGTTCCTCCGCGAAAACGCCCGAACGCGCAGCGAACTCGAAGCCCGCCAGTCCTGGACCGTCAATGCTGCCCGTCTTGCCGTCGCAGCGCCGTGGATCGTGATGCTTCTCCTCGCCACCCGGCCCGAGGCTGTGCAGGCATACAACACAGCCATGGGGGCGGCGGTCCTCCTCGGCGGGCTCGTGATCTCGTTGGTCTGCTACTCAACGATGCTCAGGATCGGCGCCCTGCCCCAGGACGAACGGGTGCTTCGATGATGACTGTGTCACCGTCCGCCGCCGTTTGCGGCGCGGTCCTCGGACTCGGACTGTGGCTGGTCATTTTCAGGTCTCCGCTCATGCGGGCGACGACTCTGACCCAGCGCATTGAGCCCCAGCTTAAATCGCAGAACCTGGAGTCGCGCCTTCTGTCCGGAGAACACACCCTGACGCCCTTCGGACCGCTGGAGCGGATCCTCCGCCCGTTTATCCGCGACAGCATTTCCGCCCTGGGGAAAATGAGTCCTGCTCCGGGGGCAACAGCCCGCCGGCTCGCGCAGGCCGGAATCGGCAAGTCGGTCATAGATTTTCGCGCCGAACAGATTATGTGGGCAGCTGCAGGATTCGCCCTGTCTTCGGCCATTGTCGCCGTGGGGGCTGCGGCCGGAAGGTTCAACGCCCTGCTGGCTGCTGTGGCCATCATCGGCAGCGGGGTGGCGGGCTTTGCTGTTCGGGACTACTGGCTGGGTGTGCAGGTCCGCAGGAGGGAAGAACGGATGATGGCCGAGTTTCCCAGTCTCGCCGAACTGATGGCCCTGGCCGTCGGTGCAGGGGAGAGTGCCACCGGAGCCCTGGACCGGGTGTGCCGGAGCGCCAAGGGCGAGTTGTCCAAGGAGTTCTCCACGATCCTGGCAGAAACGCGGGCTGGCAAGCCCCTGACCAACGCCCTCCAGGGGTTCTCCGCGCGTACGGACCTTGCACCACTCGTCCGGTTTGTGGACGGAATCGTTGTTGCGGTCGAACGGGGGACACCCCTCGCGGACGTACTGCGTGCGCAAGCCCAGGATGTCCGCGACACAGCCAAGCGGGACTTGATGGAAGCCGCAGGAAAGAAGGAAATTGCCATGATGGTGCCCCTCGTCTTTGGTGTGCTTCCCCTGACGGTGGTATTTGCCGTCTTTCCCGGCATCGCCGCCATCAGCCTGGGGCTCTAATGGCGTCAATTGATCTGGGCGAAAACAGCATGCAATCCATGACAACGCCGTCAACGGCACGGAAAACAACAAGGGACAGGAACAGTAGATGAAGACTCAAGTACTCCGCTGGGCAGTATTACTGGTTGCGGTCGCCGCCTCACCCGGCGCCTGGGCCACCAAGGGCGTCCGGCGCCCGGCCCGATACCGTTTCCCTGCCGTCCATCGCCGCGCGCAACAGCGAGGAACGTCCCACGTTGCCGATGATCCCGAGAGGGGTGATGTTCCTGGGTGGGTAATGATCACCCTGATGTCCGCGGTGCTCGTAGCTGCTCTGCTGGCGCTTGCCGGTCCCGCGCTTGAGGCCATGTTCAACCAGGCAATGGACAAGGTGGGCAACTAGCCCCATGGCCGCTTCCGTACGGGTCTCGGGTCGCGGCCAGCCAGGTGTCCTTGGCCGGGAACAGGGTTCGGCAGTCGTGGATTTTGTGCTGGTGGGTGGCCTGCTCACGATGTTCTTCCTGGCAATTCTCCAACTGACCCTTGTGCTGCACGTCCGGAACACGCTGATTGACGCGGCAGCTTCTGGCGCGCGGTACGGAACACTCGCAGACCGGGGCCCTGGTGACGCGGAAGAACGGACCCGCGGCCTCATCATGACTGCCCTGAACCCATCCTTCGCTGAGGAGATCAGCACGAACGAAGTGACCGTTCAGGGCCTTAGGACGCTGGAAGTAACGGTCCGGGCTCCCATGCCTGTAGTGGGGTTGATCGGACCCCGGGGAATGTTGGAGGTGACGGGACATGCCGCCGTACAGCCGTGACGTCCGCCGAGTGTTCCGGCGTGTCCGTAGCCGGTTACTCGAGGCGTTGTGCCGGGGACCGGAACCATCCGGCCTGCAAGCGGCCGGGCGCAGTGAGCAGGGAAGTGCGGTTGTGGAGTTCACGTTTCTTGCCCTGCTGCTGATGGTCCCGCTCGTTTACTTCATCATCACCGTCGCGCAGATGCAGGGTGGCTCGTTCGCTGTGGTGGGGGCGGCAGACCAGGCTGCGAAGGTCTACGTCGCCCAAGCCGACAGCGCGTCAGCCCAGGCGGCCGCGGAGCAGGCCGTGGGGTTGGCACTGGCCGACTTTGGACACAGCCCGGACCAGGCCTCGATGGCAACAACCTGTGACCCCGCTGACTGTCACGCGCCGGGCACTGCTGTGACCGTCACCGTCAGGTTGTCCATCCCGCTGCCGTTCGTACCGTTCCAGGATGGCGTCCGGCTCTCTGCCACCGAGGTGGAGGCCGCCGCTACCCAAATTGTGGGGAGGTTCCGGTGAGGGAATCGACATCCGAGGACGGCCAGATAACGGTAATGATTATCGGATATGTGGCCTTGGCACTCCTGGTGGCCACAGTCGTGATGGGAATTTCTTCCGTCTACCTGGAGCATAAGCGCCTGCTGTCCCTGGCTGACGGCGCCTCCCTTGCTGCAGCGGACAGCTATACGCTGGGTGAGGTGGCGACCCAGGGCGGCAGCCCATCTGCCGTCCTTAACCCCGCGCGTGTTCGGAGTGTCGCGGCTGACTTTGTTGCCCGGAGCCCCGCCTCGGCACGGTTTGACGCCCTGGCAGTTGCCGGGGCAACCGGTACTCCGGACGGCTCTACCGCCGTTGTGGTGCTCACCGCCGCGGTCCATCCGCCGGTGGTGAACTTCCTGGTTCCAGACGGAATCCTGATTGAAGCGACGTCGACAGCGCGCTCGCGGTTAACACGGTAGGCCGGCACACCCGCGGCCGGGTGCGGAGAACAGTGCCTTTCGCCGGATAGCGTAGGCTTAAACAACCATGGCCAATATTGATTTTTCCGCTGAAATCCGCGCGCTCCGCGCCACCTACGAGTCCATTGAACGGGTTACCGACATGGAGGCGCTGAGGGAAGACATCGCCGAACTCAGTGAGCGTGCGGGGGAGCCGGACCTGTGGGATGACCCCGCCGCGGCCCAGAAAATCACGTCCCGCCTCTCGCACCGGCAGTCAGAGCTTGAGCGCTTGACAACCCTGGCATCGCGTATCGATGACCTTGAAGTCCTGGTGGAGCTCGGCCAGGACGAAGGCGACGCCGACTCCATGGGAGAAGCGGCCACGGAGCTGGAGTCGATCCAAAAGGCGCTGAAGAACCTGGAGGTGGTCACGCTTCTGTCCGGCGAGTACGACGAGCGTGAAGCTGTGGTCTCGATCCGTGCCGGCGCCGGCGGCGTTGACGCTGCCGACTTCGCTGAAATGCTGATGCGGATGTATCTCCGCTGGGCAGAGCGCCACGGATATCCCACCACTGTCATGGACACGTCATACGCCGAAGAAGCCGGGCTTAAGTCGGCCACGTTCGAGGTCAAGGCACCGTACGCGTTCGGCACCCTCAGCGTTGAGGCCGGCACCCACCGGCTGGTGCGGATCAGCCCCTTCGACAACCAGGGGCGGCGCCAAACGTCCTTCGCCGCGGTGGAGGTCATTCCGCTGATCGAGCAGACGGACTCGATCGAGATCCCGGATAACGAGATCCGGGTAGACGTCTTCCGGTCCTCCGGTCCTGGCGGCCAGTCAGTCAACACCACAGACTCCGCTGTCCGGCTCACGCATATTCCCACCGGCGTAGTGGTGTCGATGCAAAACGAAAAGTCGCAGCTGCAAAACCGGGCAGCTGCACTGCGCGTCCTGCAGTCCCGCCTTCTGCTGCTGAAGAAGGAACAGGAAGACGCCGAGAAGAAGGCGCTGGCCGGGGACGTCAAGGCATCCTGGGGAGACCAGATGCGCTCATACGTCCTGAACCCGTACCAGATGGTCAAGGATCTGCGCACCGAACACGAGGTGGGCAACACGTCGGCTGTTTTCGACGGCGAGATCGACGACTTCATCGACGCCGGCATCCGCTGGCGCACGGACAACCGCAACGCTGAGAAGTAGGGCCGGAACGCGGCCACGGCAGATCGGCTTACCGCGACACGCCCCCAAAGCCGCGTATTAGCCGGCGAATCCTGCGTATAGTCGAGGGGCCGGGGCCCTACTTCCCCCAACGAACACCCGTGCACCGGCTGCAGAACTGGGCTGCATTCCGAATCAGCCATGCCCTGCAGGGTACTTAGGGCCATGATCCGATTCGAAAATGTCACCAAGGTCTACGACCAGAAGGCCCGGCCGGCGCTGGACTCCATCAACCTTGAGATCGACCGCGGCGAATTCGCGTTCCTCGTCGGAGCATCAGGCTCCGGAAAATCAACATTCCTGCGGCTCGTGCTAAAAGAGGACCGCGCCACCTCGGGCGCCGTCTACGTGGCCGGCCAGAACGTCGCGAAGATCTCGAGCTGGCGGGTGCCCCGCCTCCGCCGCGGCATTGGCGTCGTCTTCCAGGATTTCCGCCTCCTGCCTCAAAAGAACGTCTTCGCCAACGTGGCTTTCGCCATGCAGGTCATCGGCAAGAGCCGCAGCGTCATCCGCGACACCGTCCCCGAGGTCCTGAAGACCGTGGGGCTCGAAGGCAAGGAGCACCGGATGCCTCACGAGCTCTCCGGCGGTGAGCAGCAGCGTGTAGCCATTGCCCGGGCAGTCGTGAACCGCCCCGGCATCCTCCTCGCTGACGAACCGACCGGAAACCTGGACCCCACCACCTCCATGGGCATCATGGGAGTGCTGGACAAGATCAACCAGAATGGCACCACGGTAGTCATGGCCACCCACGACGACGACATCGTCAACGAAATGCGCAAACGGGTGGTGGAGCTCAAGAACGGCGTGGTGATCCGCGACGAGGCCAAGGCTCTTTACACCTCGATGATTCCGGTCATCGGGCAGTCCCGCAGGCTCAAGGACGCCAGCGGCAGGGACGAACCCGACGCGCGCCCGGCGGACGAAGGCAGCGAAGGTGAGGCGCAGCGATGAGGCTCGCATTCATCCTTTCCGAAATCGGCAGCGGCCTGCGCCGCAACCTTTCGATGGTGGTCTCGGTCATCCTGGTTACGTTCGTCTCGCTGACGTTCGTGGGTGCGGCCGGAATGCTGCAGATGCAGATCAACCAGATGAAGGGCTACTGGTATGACAAAGTCCAGGTAGCCGTCTTCCTGTGCAGCGACGGCTCGACGGCCACCGGCTGCGCGGGCGGTTCGGTCACCCCGGAGCAGCAGGACAGCCTCAATACCCTGCTCGAGTCCCCGGCAGTGGCCCAATACATCAACGACTTCCAGTTCGAGTCCAAGGAAGATGCCTACAAGCACTTCAAGGACCAGTTCTCGAACTCACCGATCGTCGATTCCGTAACCCCGGACCAGTTGCCGGCTTCCTTCCGGATCAACATGAAGGACCCGGAAAAGTACGAAATCATCAGTGAAACCTTCAGCTCCCAGCCCGGAGTGGAAACCGTGATCGACCAGCGTCAGCTGCTGGAGCGGCTCTTCTCGGTGATGAACGGGGCTTCCCTCGTTGCGGTGGGCATCGCGGGTGTCATGATCGTGTGTGCCATCCTGCTGATCGCCACCACCATCCGGCTTTCGGCCTTCAGCCGCAGGCGGGAAACCGGAATCATGCGCCTGGTGGGCGCCTCGAAGACCGTCATCCAGTTGCCCTTCATCCTCGAAGGCGTCATAGCAGCGGTGATCGGTGCAGCCCTTGCCTCCGCAACGCTGTGGGCCGTGGCCCACTTCTTCCTGGGGGAGTACATGTCCAAGCAGTATCCGGACACCGCGTTCATTTCCTCGGGCCAGACACTGATCCTGGTGCCTGCACTGCTGATCCTTGGCGGATCCTTGGCTGGAATTTCGTCCCTCTTGACCCTTCGCAGATATTTGCGCGTTTAGGCTATGCAAACCGACCAAGGAATGCCGATGAACGTAACGTCAGAAAATCCCGTGCGCCTGCGACCGAGGCGTCATGCAGCGCGCCGCTCGGCGCTCCTGAGCGGGGTACTCGCCGTCGTCCTCGCTTCCGGGCTTGCCTCGTCCACACCGCCGGCATTCGCCGATGAGCTGGAAGACAAGCAGGCCGCGCTCCAGGCCGAAGCGCAACGGGTCCAGCAGTCTTTGGAGTTCGTTGACTCGCGGATTGCCAAGGCCGCCGGCGACCTGGTCCTGTACCAGGGCCAACTGCCCGGCGCCCAGCAGGCGCTGCTCGAAGCGCAGGGGCGCGTGGCCAGCGCCGTCAAGGAAGTCGAGGCACTGTCCGCCCGCGTTGACATGGCCCAGCAGAACAAGGCGAAAATCACACAGCAGCTGGAAACGGACAAGCAGAAGATCGCCGACACCAAGAAACTGATCGGCCAGATCGCCACGCAAGCATACAAGTCCGGCGGTGTCCCCTCCAACCTCTCGCTGTTCTTCGGTTCGAACAACGGCGGCAGCCTCACCGACACCATGGACCTTGCGGATCAGGCCATGCGCAGCCAGAACGCCGCCATGGACAAGTTGAGCCAGCAGAACGCCACCAACGTCAACTCCGAGGCACGCCTCCAGGCCGTGGAAGCGGAAATCAAGGACCTAAAGGCCAAGGCCGACGCCGCCCTTGAGCGTGAGAAGGCGGCCCGCGACGAAGCCGCAGCCAAGAAAGCCCAGGTTGACCAGCTGATCGCAGACACGACGCGCCTCGACGCTGAGCTGCAGGCCGCCAAGCCGGGAATCCAGGCCCAGCTCGCCGGGGTCCAGGCAAGCCAGAACCAGGTGGCCAACGAGATCGCCGAGCGCGATCGCAGGGCACGGGAGGCATGGGAAGCTGAGCAGCGCCGGCTGGCCGAAGCAGCTGCTGCGGCTGCCGCCGCCGCGGCCGCGGCAGCGAACCGCCCGGCACCGCCGGTCCAGCCGTATGTGCCCCCTGCTGCCGGATCGCCGTCGGCCTTCGGCCTCCGCCATCCGTTCGACGGCAGCATTCCCATCACGTCCGGTTTTGGTTGGCGGACCACTCCGCCAGGGACCATCGATTTCTACGGCCAGGGCGGCTATGTCCACACTGGTATCGATTTCGGTGCCGCCTGCGGTACCCCGGTGTACGCCGCAGCAGCCGGTGAAGTCTTCAGCTCCGGCTGGAACTCCGCTGACGGCGGCGGCTGGCGGGTGAAGCTGGACCATGGGGTGGTGCAGGGCAACTCGCTGACCACCATTTACTACCACAACTCCAGCATCGTGGTGTCGAATGGGCAGCGGGTCTCGCAGGGCCAGCTCATCGCCTACTCCGGCAGTACGGGCAACTCCACAGGTTGCCACGCCCACTTCGAAACCTGGCTGAACGGTGCCGCCGTCGACCCGATGGGCCTGCTCTAGGGCTGCGCGGCCCTGCCGTACACTGGTATGACTCCGCTGCGACCCGGCCGGAGGACATTTCGATTCGATTGAGGAGCTGTTCCGTGCCCAAAGAAAGTGGCCGTAAGGTGGTGGCCACCAACCGCAAGGCCCGGCATGATTACCACGTGCTGGATACCTATGAGGCCGGCATTGCGCTGATGGGCACCGAAGTGAAATCCCTTCGCGAGGGGCACGCGTCCATGGTGGACGGGTTATGTGCCTTCTATAACGACGAACTGTGGATGGAAGCCATGCACATTCCGGAGTACAACCAGGGTAGTCGGACCAACCACGCTGCCCGGCGACGCCGTAAGCTGCTCCTGCACCGCGAAGAGCTCATCAAGATCTCCCGCAAGGTCCAGGAAGCCGGCTACACTATCGTGCCGCTCCAGCTCTACTTTGTGGATGGCCGCGCGAAGGTTGAAATAGGCGTAGCCCGCGGTAAGCGCGAGTACGACAAACGCCAGACACTCCGCGAACAACAGGACAACCGCGAAGCCCAGCGCGAGATGCGGGAACGCAACAGGCGGCGCGGCTGAGCGGTGTTGCCCGGAATGAATCCGGCACAACATGCGTTACTATAAATAGTCCGGCGGGTGCGCCCGCGGGATTGGGTAACATGGATTGGTAACAAAATACGGGGATGATCGGTTTCGACGATGTTAGTCGCGACAGGTGAAGCGGGCCGAGGATGCAGAATTATCTCGTAAACGCTGTCTGCAAACCAATAAGTGCCGAATCTAAGCGCACTGACTTCGCTCTTGCTGCCTAAGCAGTAAGACAGTCCGTCAGCCCGAGGTTGCTATTGCCCCGGATCCTGGCGTCATTTAGATAGCCACTGCTGTTTGCCCCCGTCATCGGGGTAAACGGGACTCTTAGATGACTGGGCCCGGATCAGCCAGCTGTTTGCAGCATGGCTGGGGCCGAGAAAGTCCGACGCAAACTGCGCCCGGAGAAGCCCTGACAACACGACATCGGACGGGGGTTCAATTCCCCCCATCTCCACACCCAAGCGGTGATTCGGGACATCCTTCGCGGATGGGTCGAGTCACCGAAAAAGCACCCCGGTCTTCGGACCGGGGTGCTTTTCTTTGCCCGGATTGCCCAGGCTGGTGCCTCAAACAAAGAGCGGACCCTGGACCAGCGTGATCCAGGGTCCGGTTCCTCAGACCTCTGCAGGCAGGACTATTGCCGGGCTTCGTTGAACCGCTGCGCCACCACGGGCATCAGCGAGTGGATGTAGCTCCGTGAGGCGTGGTCGAAATCGGCGTAGACCTGCAGGCCGCCGATGACCGCGTAGCAGGTCTGGTCGTCGCAGAACTGGTCCGACATGTCGAGCACCTTCACCGATGGCTTGCCCATGCCAACGGCTGCACTCGCAATCGGGTCCGGCACCAGGGCCTCGGTACGGGGGTTCGCGCAGTTGATGGGCTGTTGCTGGTTGAGCGCCACGCAGTCCGGGCTGCTGTGGCGCAGGGTCAAGGGGGGATCGCGGAAGACGAAGACGCGGGACCCCGCACCCGTCCAGGCAAGGAACCGCTTGGCGACGGCGTCGCTGTACTGCTCCAACTGGGGGCGGCCCGTGCCGTCGTCGATCGTCTCGCCGGCGCCGAAGGAGGACGCGAAGACCATGCCGGGTTTTTCCTGGACGATCCTGTCCGTCACCTGCTTGCTCCATTCCAGGCACCGTTTCTGGGAGCGTGCGTCATCCGCGGGTTCGCCCATGAAAGCGACCCGCTTTACATCGACGAACGGACACCCGCCCACCATGGACTCTTTCAGCTTCCACTTGTGCAGCCGGGCCAGTTCATACAGGGCGCTTTTCCACTGCTCCGCGTGCGAGTCGCCGATCAGCCAAACAGTTGCGGAGGCCGGAGCGCCGCCGGTGAAATCGCATTCCGTCAGGAGTTTCTGGTCCTCAAAAACGATGGGGTCTGCGGCCGGGTGGCATTCCGGGGCGTCAAAGCGCGGTGCCTCGTTCGGGCCCACGTTGGCAACCCGGGCAGGGCCAAAGGGATCACCGCAGTTGGTTTTCGGGTCCAGGCTGCGGGCGCCGTAGCAGGGGTCCCCGGAAAGATTCTGCAGCTTGGCTGTCTCTGCCTCCTGCGCTTTTCCGAAACTCAGCAGAAGGCCCCCGCACAAGGCACAGACGGTGGCCATGGCGGCCGCCATGACCAGCACGACGCGGAGCGGTTTGGCCCCCTTCAGGAGCTTGGTGCGGCCCGGGTCTTCAACGAGTTTCTTCGAGGCGTAGGAAAGCCCGATGGCCAGTGCCAGGATGCCGATCTTGTCCAAGGTGCCGAGCGGGCGGCTCAGGATGGCCGGCGCCAGGACGATGAGCGGCCAGTGCCACAGGTAGAGCGAGTAGGACACGTCGCCCACAAACTGGATAGGCCTTGCGGCAAGGACCTGGTTGGGCGACCAGAAGGGGCTGTTCGGCCCCGACGCAATCACCAGTACAGTGCCGAGGACGGGAACCGCGGCAGCGAAGCCGGGAAAAAACGTCTGCTCATTAAACGTCAGGGCGGAGAACGCGATCAGGCCGTACCCCAGCCACTGCGCTGTTCCGGAGAGGGCCAGGTGGTAGGAGGGCAGCCGCAGGCGCAGAGCTCCCACAGCGTGGGCGCCCCCAATGGCTAACAGGGCCCCGGCGCCGAACTCCCAGACGCGGGCCGGCGTGACAAAGTAGGCCGGGCTCTTGTTGGTGTATGTAAACCAGATGCAAAACACCAGCGCGATGACGCTGGCAAGCGCGACCCCCAGGGCCAGTAGCGCCCGCCGGCGGAGCCGGAACCTGACCGCGGCCGTAAACAGTCCGAGCATAAGCAGCGGCCAGACCAGGTAAAACTGTTCCTCGACGGAGAGCGACCAATAATGCTGCACTGTGGACGCGGCTTCGTTGTGCGCTGAATCGTCCACGGATTTGGCGGCCAGAACCCAGTTTTCGACATACAGGACCGATGCCATGGTCTCCTGGGCTATGGCCACCCAGCGCGAGAACGGAAGGAGCACCCAGGCGGCCAGGAGGGAGATGACGCCCACAAGGGTTGCTGCCGGAAGGAGCCGCCTGATCCGCCGGGCATAGAACTGACCAAGGTTGATGCGGTCTGACCGTTCCAGCTCGCCGAGCAGGTGCTTGGAGATCAGGTAGCCCGAGATCACGAAGAATACGTCGACGCCGACGTACCCGCCTGGAAGCCGGACGGGCCACAAGTGGTTGAGGACCACGAGCATGACTGCCAGGGCCCGAAGGGCCTGGATGTCCTTGCGGGTCGCGTTGACCGATTCTTTCCGTCGCAGTTCCGACCGCGTTCGGAACAAGACCTGTCCGGTCACACGTACTCCTTGTTATTCGTCCTGTGGGTTCACCTTGGTACGGGGTCCTGTGCCTGCACAGCTTTGGCGGCCAGGCGTGCTTTCCGCGGGAACAACGCCCGGGTGGCATGAAAACCGCATCGTCGGTGAAGCCAGTACAACCCACAAAGTTTGGGGTTGTGGAGGAATTCCCCTCGGGTACTTTAGCACCGCACATGCCCCGGTGATGGTGCGGGCGGGCCAAGGTGAAGGCGGCCCGGGGTGCGGCGGAGATGCGGTTGCAGCAGGGGAGGAGCACGAAGAGCAGGCGTTCACCGAAGGCGTAGCCGGCCCGGGACTAGGGTTGCCCGGCCGCTGGTTGTATCCGGTAAGCGCCCCAGCGCCGCAGGCGCAGGGTGCCAGGACAGGGAGGTGCGTCATGGAGCGCGCACGGGAAGAGGCTTCGGGCAGGTACGACGACGACGCCTTGGATTCGTATTCACGCACAGTCATGCGGGTGGCAGCGGCGGTCACGCCGCATGTTGCCGCCATCGAAATGTCAGCCACCCGCCGCAACGGCCGGATGCGCGTTGGAGCGGGTTCAGCGGTGCTTTTCACGGAGGACGGCTACCTCGTCACGAACTCCCATGTGGTGACGGGAACAAGGAACGGGCACGCTGTCTTTGCCGATGGGAGCAGGATGGAGTTGGAATTGGTGGGCGCTGACCCGCTGTCCGACCTTGCAGTGGTCCATGGCCGGCGCCCCAGGGTCCGACCCGCCGAGCTGGGAGATGCCGAGTCGCTCCGCGTCGGGCAACTCGTCGTCGCCGTCGGAAACCCCCTGGGACTTGCAGGATCCGTAACAGCAGGAGTGGTCAGCGGCCTGGGCCGCGCCATACCGGTCTGGGCGGACGGCAACCGGAGGGTGATCGAGGACGTCATCCAGACCGACGCTGCGTTGAACCCGGGGAACTCAGGCGGCGCCCTGGCCGATACGCACAGCAGGATCGTGGGCATTAACACCGCTGTGGCCGGGGCAGGGCTGGGCCTGGCAATCCCCATCAACTCCACCACCCGGCGGATCATTTCCGCCCTGCTATCGGACGGCCGGGTGCGGCGGGCCTACCTGGGACTCGTCAGTACCCCGGTCCGGCTCAATCCCAGCGCTGTCATCCGGAGCGGCCAGCGGGACGGCCTCCGCATCGTTGAGGTG
>Ga0160459_100341_pt1 | contig 20595 bp, 10 predicted proteins | sample HID1973K_E6MG_FD_108208 | JGI IMG/M metagenome (GOLD analysis project Ga0160459, IMG submission 108208) | Enriched mosquito-associated microbial communities from UW Madison campus, WI, USA - HID1973K_E6 MG | ecosystem: Host-associated > Arthropoda: Insects > Digestive system > Unclassified ... | reverse complement strand
CGACCATCTGCTTCATCTGCGCGCTCGGCTTCCGGCGGCTGCAAGGCCAGTACGCGACGCTCGTGATGATCATGCTGTCGGTGGTCGCGTCGGGCCGCTACATGTTCTGGCGTCTCACCGAAACGACCTACTGGGAACGTCCGCTCGACGCCGCCTGGGGTCTTCTGCTCGTCGTCGCCGAAGTCTACGCGGCGCTGGTGCTGCTGCTCGGCTACTTCCAGACCGCGTGGCCGCTCAAGCGCAAGCCGTTGCCGCTGCCCGCCGACCGCAGCCAGTGGCCGACCGTCGACGTTTTCATCCCGACCTACAACGAGCCGCTCTCGGTCGTGAAGCCGACGATCTACGCGGCGCTCGCGCTCGACTACCCCAGCGACAAGCTCGCGATCCACGTCCTCGACGACGGCCGCCGTCCCGAGTTCAAGACCTTCTGCGAGGAAGTCGGCGTCAACTGGACGATCCGCACGCACAACCGCCATGCGAAGGCGGGCAACATCAACGAAGCGCTAAAGATCACCAAGGGCGAATTCCTCGCGATCTTCGACTGCGACCACATTCCGACGCGCTCCTTCCTGCAGATCTGCCTCGGCTGGTTCCTGCGCGACAAGCTGCTGTCGATGCTGCAGACGCCGCACCATTTCTTCTCGCCCGATCCGTTCGAGCGCAATCTCGGCACCTTCCGCAAGGTGCCGAACGAGGGCGAACTGTTCTACGGTCTCGTGCAGGACGGCAACGATCTCTGGAACGCGACTTTCTTCTGCGGCTCGTGCGCGGTGCTGCGCCGGTCGATGGTCGAAGAAATCGGCGGCATTGCGGTCGAGACCGTGACGGAAGACGCGCATACGGCGCTCAAGCTGCATCGGCTCGGCTATACGACCGCGTATCTCGCGATTCCGCAGGCGGCGGGCCTCGCGACGGAGAGTCTCTCGGGGCATATCGGGCAGCGCATCCGCTGGGCGCGCGGCATGACGCAGATTTTCCGCATCGACAATCCGCTCACCGGCAAGGGCCTGAAGATCGGCCAGCGGCTGTGCTATCTCAACGGCATGCTGCACTTCTTCTATGGCGTGCCGCGTCTCGTGTTTCTCACCGCGCCCCTGTCGTATCTGTTTTTCGGTGCGCACGTGATCGAAGCGGCGGCGAGCACCATCGCGATCTTCGCGCTGCCGCACATGATGCACGCGAGCATCACCAATTCGCGCATGCAGCGCAGCTTCCGCCATTCGTTCTGGGCCGAAGTGTATGAGTCGGTGCTGGCGTCGTACATCACCGCGCCGACGCTGCTCGCGGTCATCAACCCGAAGCTCGGCAAGTTCAACGTGACGGCCAAGGGCGGCCAGATCGCGAAGGATTACTTCGACTGGTACATCTCGCGCCCGTATCTGTTCCTGCTGCTGCTGAACCTGCTCGGCTTCATCGCGGGCATCGTGCATATCGTCATGTACTGGCATGTCCGCAGCGAGGTGAACACGACCATCCTCAACCTTTGCTGGACGGTCTACAACATGCTGATTCTCGGTGCGTCGGTGGCGGCGGCGAGCGAGCGCAAGCAGGTGCGCGCGACGCATCGCGTGACGATGAAGATGCCCGTGATGCTCAAGTTCTCGACCGGCCGCACCCTCGCGTGCGAGACCATCGACTATTCGGAAGGCGGCGTCGGCGTCGCGCTGCCGAGCAAGATCGAAGTGCCGATGCACGAACGCGTGACCGTGTCGCTGTTTCGCGGCGACGAGGAATACGCGTTCCCGGCGACGGTCGGCTATACCGAGCCGGGGCGCGTCGGCCTGCGTTTCTCGCAGCTCACGCGCGAGCAGGAATACGACTTCGTGAAGACCACTTTCGCGCGCGCGGACGCCTGGACCGGCTGGTCGGAGGGACGCCGCCCGGATACGCCGCTGCGCGGCCTGTCGCACGTGCTGCTGGTAGGCACGCGCGGCATCGCAGGTTTGTTCGAGCATTTGTACAGCGACCTTCGTACCTGGATGAACAAGCGCCCAGTCGATGTGAAGAAGCTGAAAACCAAAGACCAATAATGGGCACGGGTATGTCGAAGTTGCGCGTTGAAAACGAAACGGGCGAGCGCGCGCCGCGTTTTTGCGAAAGACCTCTGGGCCGAGCGCTGGCCGTTTTCATGGCCTTGCAAACCGCCCTGGCCGCGCCGGTTGCGTCAGCGGCGGCCGCGGTGAACGCAGCGAACGCCGCATCGGCAAGCGTCGCGGCGGCGCCGCAGCAGGCGACCGGCGTCGGCGCCGTGCCCGCGCCGAGTCCGGCGGCTGTCTTCAACCCCGCCACGCTCCCGCAACCCGCGCTCGCAATGCCGGTGCCCGCGTTCTCCGGCAAGCCGGACAAGCCGCTCACCTCGCGCATCCCGACTACCGCCGATCCCGGCACGCTGGTGCCCGGCGGACGCCGCCAGACGCTGACCTTCGCCGATTACGGCGCGCTCGATCCGCTGCAACTGCGTGGCACGGACGGTCAGAACGGCATCGCGTTCTCGGTGCGCGGCGACGAAGTCGTGACCGGCGCGATCCTGCATCTGATCTACAGCTATTCGCCGTCGCTGCTGCCGTCGATCTCGCAGCTCAAAGTGCTCATCAATGGCGAAGTGGCCGCGACGCTGCCGGTGCCGCGCGATCAGGCCGGCGTGCTGGTCGCGCGCGACGTCGCGATCGATCCGCGCTTCATCACCGAGTTCAATCACCTCAACGTTCAGCTGATCGGCCACTACACGCAGCAGTGCGAGGACCCGTCGAACTCGACGCTGTGGGCGACCGTCAGCAACGCGAGCTCGCTCGATCTCACGTATGCGTCGATCACGAACAAGCCCGATCTCGCCGCGCTGCCGCAGCCGTTCTTCGACCGCCGCGACGTGCGCCGCCTCGAACTGCCCTTCGTGTTCGCGGGCAAGCCGAGCCTCGGCGAACTGGAATCGGCCGGCATGGTGGCGTCGTACTTCGGCTCGCTCGCGGGCTATCGCGGCGCGATCTTTCCGGCGCAGACCGATAACGTGCCGCTGTCGGGCAATGCCGTCGTGTTCGCCGTCGGCGATGCGAAGATCGCGGGCGTCGACATTCCGCCGGTGAACGGCCCGACCATTGCGCTCGTCGAACGCGACGCCAGCGCGCGCGGCCGTCTCCTGCTCGTGCTCGGCCGCGACGACGCCGAACTGAAGACCGCCGCGAAGGCGCTCGGCGTCGGCCAGAACACGCTCTCCGGCACCAGCGCGACGATCACGCAGTTCACCGACCTGCAACCGCGCCGCCCCTACGATGCGCCGAACTGGCTGCCGACGGATCGTCCGGTGCGCTTCGGCGAACTCGCAGAGGCACGCGACCTGACCGCCCACGGCTACGACGCCGACGCCGTGCGCGTGAATCTGCGCGTGCCGCCCGACCTCTTCATGTGGCAGACGAAGGGCGTGCCCGTCGATCTCGGCTATCGCTACACGGTGCGTCCCGCGCCCGACCGCTCGTCGCTCAATATCAGCGTGAACGACGGCTTCGTGCAGTCGCTGCGCATCCCGGCCGTGTCGACCTCGACCTTCGATCTCGGCAGTTACTTCAGCCGCGTGCTGCCGGACAAGACCGTCGCCGCGCGCCGCGAGATCTATCTGCCGCCGCTGCTCATCACGCCGCGCGCGCAACTGCGCCTGCACTTCTACTACGACATCCCGAAGACCGGCGAATGCCAGGGCCGCGTGCTGGATAACGTCGTCGGCGCGGTCGATCCGAATTCGACCATCGATCTTTCGGGCTTCCCGCATTACATGGCGCTGCCCGATCTGGCCGCGTTCGCCAACGGCGGCTTCCCGTTCACGCGCATGGCCGATCTCTCGCAGACGGCGGTGGTGCTGCCGACCGAGCCGAATTCCGCCGACTACAGCCTGTATCTGCTGGAAATGGGCCGCATGGGCGCATCGACGGGCTATCCGGTGACGGGCGTCACCGTAACGAGCGCGAACGACGTCGACCGCTTCGCCGACAAAGACTTGTTGATTCTCGGCTCGCCGGGCCGACAGCCGCTCCTGCAACGCTGGGCGAAGCAGATGCCCTTCTCCGGCGACGCCGATGCCCGCACCTTCCAGCTTTCCGATGTCGCGTTCAAGCTGGTCGACTGGTGGCATGGCGAGCAAGGCCCGGAACGCTCGCCGGCGCGCGCGGACCTTTCGCTCGTCAGCTCGAACGGCGACGCGCTCCTGACCGGCTTCGAATCGCCGTTGAAGAGCGGGCGCAGCGCGGTGGCGCTCATCAGTGCGGCGGGCCAGTCCGACGCCGATCTCTCCGCCGCCCTGCTCGACAACGACCTGCTGCCGTCCATCCAGGGCGCGATGGCCGTGATCCACGGCCGCACGGTGACGGTCACATCGAACGGCGAGGCGTATTACGTCGGCCATCTGTCGCCGATGCATTACATGCGCTGGGCGCTGTCGTCGCATCCGATTCTGCTGGTGCTCGGCGGCCTGTTCGCCGCGCTCATCATCGCCGCCCTGTTCTACCGTACGCTGCGCGCGATCGCCGCACGGCGCCTGAGGGATTGATATGCGGGTATCCACCGCCCAAGTTATTGCCGGTGCAATGATCGCCGCTTCGGCGGCCAGCGCCGCCGCTGCGCCGCAATGCGACTGGCCCGCTTACCGCATCTTCGTGGAACGCGCCGTGCAGGCCGATGGCCGCGTGATCGACCGCTCGACCGAGGCGCAGCAGACGACCTCCGAAGGCCAGTCCTACGGCATGTTCTTCGCGCTCGTCGCGAACGACCGCGCGACGTTCGACCGTCTGCTGCACTGGACGCGCGTGAATCTGTCGGCGAATCAGTTCGATGCCAACACGCTGCGCCTGCCCGCGTGGCAATGGGGCAAAAAGCAGGACGGCTCGTTCGGCGTGATGGACCCGAACCCGGCTTCCGACGCCGATCTGTGGATCGCCTACGATCTGTTCCAGGCCGGCCGGCTGTGGAAGGAACCGATGTACACGAAGCTCGCCTACGCGCTCGCGACGCAGATCGTGAAGCAGGAAATCGTCGATCTGCCGGGCCTCGGCGCGATGCTCCTGCCCGGTCCGCAAGGTTTTCGCAGCGGCGACGTGACGCGGCTGAACCCGAGCTATCTGCCGCTGCCGCTGTTGCGCGGCCTCGCGCACGAAATGCCCGACGGTCCGTGGACGCCGCTCGCGCAGAACGCCGCGAAGATGATCAAGGTCACGTCGCCGCGCGGCTATGCGCCGGACTGGGCCGCATACCAGAACGGCCAGTTCGTCGTCGATCCGAAGAGCGGCGATGTCGGCAGCTATGATGCGATCCGCGTCTATCTGTGGGCTGGCATGGCGTCGAGCGCCGATCCGCTTGCGCGTCCGTGGCTCGATGCGCTCGGCGGCATGCGCCAGAGCGTCGCGCAGACGGGTTTTCCGCCGGAGAAGGTCGCGACCATCAGCGGCGCGACGAGTGGCGAAGGTCCGCTTTCCTACTGGGGCGCATTGGCACCCTACTTCAAGGCGCTGAACGACGAGCGCGGACTGGGACTCGCGCGCACGCATCTCGAAGCGCTCGTCGCGCCGCCGGGCGCGGGGCGTGAGCCGGTCTACTACGACCGCGTGCTCGGCCTGTTCGGCGGCGGTTTCGTCGACGGACGCTATCGCTTCGACGAGAACGGGCGGCTCGTGCCGAACTGGAGAAGCGCATGCTGATCCGGACCAGACAACGCGTGATCGCGGCGCTGCTTTGCGCTACGCCCGTGCTGGCGTTCGCGCAGGCCGCCACCGATCCGCTCTCGGTGCTCATCGATCAGGGCAAATACTGGCAGGCGCACCGGCGCGGCGACCTCGCGGAGCAGGCGTGGCAGAAAGTGCTGCGCATCAATCCGAAGCAGCCCGACGCGCTGTTCGGCATGGGCATGGTGCTCGCCGACCGCAAGGACGGCAGCGGCGCGCAGCAATATCTGGCGCAATTGCGTCAGGTCGCGCCGAACTATCCGAACATCGACGAACTCGGCCGGCGTCTGGGCGAATCCAGCTCGCGCGACCAGACCGTGAACGACGCGCGACGTCTCGCGCAAAGCGGACAGAGCGCCTCGGCGGTGCAGGAATACCGTCGCGCGATCGACGGCAAGCCCGCGACGCCTCAGCTTCAGCTCGAGTACTACCAAGCGCTTGCGGCGACGCCGCAAGGCTGGGACGAAGCGCGCCGCGGACTCGAACAGCTCGCGCGCGAGAACCCCGACGAACCGCGCTATCAGCTCGCCTACGCGCAGCATCTGACCTATCGCGATTCGACGCGGCGCGACGGCATCGCACGGCTCGCCAAGCTCGCGAACGACAGCGCCGTCGGCGCCGACGCGAAGAAAAGCTGGCGGCAGGCGCTCTTGTGGCTCGGCGCGCGTGCATCGGATGCGCCGCTCTATCAGGCGTATCTGCAGGTGTCGCCGGACGACGCCGCCGTGAAGGCGCGCTTCGATTCGATGGTGCAGCAGGACCGAACCGCGCGTGACCGCTCGCAGGCCGACGCCGCCGTCGATGCGCGCGGGCGCACCGTCGCGGAAGGCTTCACCGCGCTCGATCGCGGCGATCTCACGACCGCGCGCGCACGCTTCTCTTCCGTGCTCGCGAGCAATCCGAACGACGCCGACGCGCTCGGCGGCATGGGCGTCGCCGCGCTGAAACAGGAACGCTTTTCGGAAGCGCGCACCTATCTCGAACGCGCATCGCGGGCCGGCAATGCGGCGCGCTGGAAAGACGCGCTCACGAGCGCGACGTACTGGACCTATACGAGCGACGCCATCGGCGCGCGCAGCAACGGGCAGATCGCGCAGGCGAAGGCGCTGTTCGAACGCGCGATCGCCGTCGATCCATCCGATGTCACCGCGCAGGTTCTGCGCGGCGAAATGCTGCTCGCGAACGGCGATCCGCGCGGCGCGGAGCAGGCGTATCGCATGGCGCTGCGTCGTCAGGCCGACAATCCCGATGCGATCCGCGGGCTGGTCGGCGCGCTGGCCGCGCAAGGTCGCGGCGACGAGGCGCTCGAATTCGCGAATCGCCTGAACACCGAGCAGCAGGCGAAGGCCGGCGGCATCAACAAGCTGCGCGGCGAGGCGCAGGCCGCGCAGGCGCGCGCCGCCGAAGCGCGCGGCGATCTCGGCGCGGCGCGCAGTCTCTTCGAAGACGCGCTGCTAAATAATCCCGACGATCCGTGGCTGCGGCTCGACCTCGCGCGCATCTACGTGCGTCAGGGCGCGGTCGGCAACGCGCGCAGCATGATGGACGGCCTGCTCGCGACGCATCCCGACATGACCGACGCGCTCTACGCGAGCGCGCTCTTGTCGGCGGAAACACAGGACTGGTCGACGGGCCTCGCGCAACTCGACCGCATTCCCGCTGCGCAACGCACGCCGGCGATGACCGCCTTGCAGCATCGTCTGTGGGTGCAACAGCAAGCCGAACTCGCGACACGCACGGCCGCTTCGGGCCAGCGCCTGCAGGCCTTCGCGATTCTGCGCCGCGCCGAACCCGTCGCGGCGGGCAATGCGGAACTGATGGGCGCGGTGGCTTCGGCGTATGTCAAGGCGGGCGATCCGGCGCGGGCGCTGTCGCTCGTGCGCGGCGCGATGGCCAATGCGCCGAACGACACCGGCTTGTTGCTGCAATACGCGGGCATTCTGTCGGCGACGCAGCAGGACGCCGAACTCGGCTCCGTGATGCGCCGCCTCCAGTCGATGCCGCTCACCACGCAACAGCGCACCGACTTCAACAATCTGAACATCGGAATCGTGGTTGCGCGCGCGGATGTCGTGCGCAGGCAGGGCAATCTTGCGAGCGCCTACGACGTGATTTCACCGTGGCTCGCCGCGATGCCCGACAACGCCGACCTGCAAGCGGCGCTCGGCCGCATGTACACCTCGGCGGGCGATGACCGCAACGCGCTCGTGTGCTACCAGAACGCGCTCGCGCGCCGTCCCGACGATATCGGCCTGCAGACGGCGGCGATGTCGGCGGCGAGCGGCGTGCGCGATTTCAAGCTCGCCGAAACCTACGCGAATCAGGCCTATGAAGCGGCGCCGAACGATCCGGGCGTGCTCGCCGCGATCGGCCGGATGTATCGCGCGCAAGGCAAGCTCGATCTCGCGGCGCAGTTCCTGCAGCGCTCGCTCCTCGCGGCCAATACGCCAGCGCCGGCCGCGTCCGCGAACGCGCGCGGCAATGTCCCGCCGGGCTGGGAAACCGCGATGAGCCGCATCGGCTCGAATCCGCTGCCCGGCACCAATCCGTTCGAAGGCAAGACAGCCGTCGATACGGCGTCGAATCCGGCGCTCGCATCCGGCGCGTCTTATCGTCAGGTCCTTCCTCAGAGTTACTCGCAGCCCGTGCCGAACTATCTGCCGCCTCCCCAGCCCGCGCCCTACACGACGCCTTATGTGGCGCCGTCCGCGCCCGCGACGATGCCCAATGTCGCGCCGCGTCCGGTTTCGAACGGCGGTTACGGCCCCGATACCTACGGCTCCGGGCAATCGGGCGCGCCTTTGCAGGCTTATCCGGGACAGGATGCAACGGCGTCGGGGGCGTATCCGCCGCCGCAGGCTTATCAGCAGCAGCCTGTTTATCAGCCGTATCCGCAGCAGCAGCAGCCGTATCCGCAGCAGGCTTACCAGCAGCAGGCGTATCCGCAACAGCCATATCCGCAGCAGCAGGACCCGTACGCCGCGCCCTGGCCGATGTCGCCCGGCGCGCGCGATGCGCAGTCGAATGCGTACGCGCCGCCGTCGGCCGCCAGCACGCAGAAGAAGAAGCAGACGACATCGCGCAAGACCACGGCGACGCGGCCCGCCGATCCGTACGCGTATGGCGCGCCGCCTCCGCAGCAGCAACAGTACGCGCAGGCGCCGTACGGCCAGCCGCAGCCGTATTACGCGCCGCAGCCGCAACAGTACGCGCCGCAGCCATACGCACAGCAGCAGTACATTCCACAACCGCCCGCGGGCTACGCGCAACCGTATTACCCGTCGCAGGCGCAACCGGCACAGCGCGCCGCCGCCGCCGCGACGATGAGCGCGGGCGGCGTGCCCGTCCCGGTGGCGAATTCGCAGACGGCGGGCGTCGCGGAAGAACTCGCGCAGATCAACCGCGAGCAGGCGAGCACGATCTCGGGCGGCCTCATCTTCCGCAGCCGCGACGGCGAGGATGGCCTGTCGAACCTGACCGACATCGAAGCGCCCATCGAAGGCCGCATCAAGGCGGGCAACGGCCACGTGATCGTGCGCGCGACGCCCGTCACGCTCGATGCCGGCACGGCCGCCAGCACGCAGAACACGCTCGCGCGCTTCGGCTCGGGCCTCGGCGCGGTCGCTAATCCGCCGACCAACAACTACGGCTCGCAGACGGCGACGGGCGTCGGCTTGTCGGTCGGCTACGAGAATCGCAACTTCAAGGGCGATATCGGCACGACGCCGCTTGGCTTCCGCGAAACCAACGTGGTCGGCGGCCTGCAGTATCAGAATGCGATCACCGACAAGGTTTCGTACTCGCTCGCCGTCGCGCGGCGCGCCGTGACCGACAGCCTGTTGTCCTACGCCGGCGCGCGCGATCAGGGCGCGGGCCTCGAATGGGGCGGCGTGACATCGACGGGCGCGCGCGCCGACTTCGGCTGGGACGACAGCACGAGCGGCGTCTACGTGAACGCGGCGTACCAGTTCCTCGACGGCAAGAATGTCGCGACCAACAACGCGGTGAAGGGCGGCGGCGGCATCTATACGCGCATCATCAAGGATGCGGACCAGACGCTGACGGTCGGCGCGAACACCACGCTGATGCACTACGACAAGAACCTGTCGTACTTCAACTTCGGGCAAGGCGGTTATTTCAGCCCGCAGCAGTACGTGATCCTCAACTTCCCGGTCGAATACGCGGGGCGTTCGGGGCTCTTCACCTACGACCTGAAGGGGTCGATCGGCGTGCAGCATTATCGTCAGGACGAGTCGAACTATTTCCCGACGAATGCGAGTTATCAGGCGAGAGCCGCCAGTTCCGGTGCGGCGCCGGACGCGGGCGCGGTTTATCCCGGCCAGAGCAAGACGGGCGTGTCGTACTCGGTCAGCGCGACGGGCGAATACCAGCTCGCGCCGCAACTCGCTTTTGGTGCGACGGCATCGTTTGGCAACGCGTATCAGTATCGCGAGTGGCTCGCAGCAGTGTATGTGCGCTATAGCTTCACGCGGCAGAGCGGTGCGCAGCCGGTGTTCCCGCCGCAGGCGTTTAGTTCGCCGTATCTGTCGCTGTCGAATTGATGAGCTTGCGCGTGCGGCTCGCTTGCGGCTAGGCTAAGCGCCACGGCCGCAAGCGGGCACACCGGCAAAGGCGAATGAAAACCCAGAGCGCGCTCGTCGCGAACAACGACCAATTCCTGCGCGATCTGCAGTTGTTCTGCATCGTCGCGCGACGCTCGAGCTTCATCGCCGCGGCCACCGAAACCGGCATCTCGCCGGCGCACGTCAGCAAGCGTATCGCGATGCTGGAAGCGAGCCTCGGCGTGAAGCTCTTCATGCGCACGACGCGCCGCGTCTCCATCACTAGCGACGGCGAAGCGGCGTACCAATGGGCGCAAAAGATTCTCGACGACGTGCAAGGCATGGCCGACGCCTTCGCCGCCCTCGACGATCCGCGCGGCGTCTTGCGCATCGGCACGAGTCTGCGGCTCGGGCGCGAGCATGTGTCGCCAGCGCTCGTGCTGTTGCGTCGCCGCCATCCGGGGCTCGACATCTGGCTCGAACTGCTCGATCGCCGTGTCGATCTCGTCGGCGAGAACTTCGATATCGACATTCGCGTCGGCGAGGTCCAGGAACCGCATCTGATCGCGCACAAGATCGTCGAGAGCTTTCGGGTGCTCGCCGCCGCGCCCGCCTATCTCGAACGGCGCGGCATGCCGAAAACACTCGCCGAACTCGCGCAGCACGATTGCCTGCTGTTTCGCGGCCGCGATCAGCGCTTCGGCGTCTGGCGGCTCGCCGGTCCCAACGGCGAGGAAAGCGTGAAAGTGACCGGGCCGATCGCATCGAACCACAGCGACATCGTGCGGCAATGGGCCGAGGCAGGCTTCGGCATCGTGATGGGCTCGATCTGGGACGTCGCGTCGAGCCTCCAAAACGGCACGCTCGTGCCGGTCCTGCCCGCGTACCGGCAACGCGCCGACGTCTGGGCGGTGACTTCCGCGCGCTCGTCGCACTCGGCGAAGATTCGCGTATGCGTCGACTTTCTCAGGCAGCAGCTGACAAGCGGGCCGTACGCGCTCGTGACCTCGGGCGTCGCGGGGTTTTGACCAGCGCGCGACCCACCCCTTCGGGCAATAAAGTAATCCGCCACTTTTTGTCCGTAATCCCTGCCGATTCAATTCATCCGCAGACCGCTCCGGCCTAAAAGCCTTGCCCGGTCCGCCTCAGCGGCCTTTTCCGCGTCGCGAAAACGCGTATCCGTCACACATTTTTTCGTTGCATCGGCGTCACGAAATCCGGAAAAAAGACCCGCCTTCGACCACAGTTATTTCCAAATGTTTCTGAGACGTGTAATGATACTGATTCGCATTTAAGACGATCGCAGTGATAGGCGTGTTCAATCGCCCTGGCCGCGAACCTCTGGGCGCCTTCAGGACGCCGCCGCCGGGTTCCCGACGGCATCGCCCGCTCTTCTTTGATCGCAGGTCGATCGCGTCGGCAGACGAAAACCCGCTTCGCTGCCGATCTAACTAACAAGCATCGGGGAAACGACATGGTCAGAAAGACGCCGCTTGCTGCGGCATTGGTTACTTTTGCCGCGGTGCCTATGGCCGCGCCGCTCTACGCTCAAACCGCACCGCAAAACTCACCTCCCGCACAACAGGTCGCGCAGCAAGCGACTCCCGCCGACGGCGCTCCCGCCGCCACCGCACCCGAAACCGCCGCCCTGCCCGCCGTCAAAGTGACGGGCCAGGCCGACGCGCCCGACTTCCAGCCGGACGTATCGAGCGTCGGCGCCAAGGTGCCGACCGCCCTGCGCGACATTCCGCAGGCCGTCGTCGTGGTGCCGAAGGCGGTGCTGAATTCGCAGGCGGTAAGCTCGTTCTCCGACGCGCTGCGCAACGTGCCCGGCGTCACGCTCGGCGCGGCCGAAGGCGGCCAGATCGGCAACAACATCAACCTGCGCGGTTTCTCGGCGCGCACCGACATCTACCTCGACGGCTTTCGCGATCGCGGCCAGTACTATCGCGACACGTTCAATCTCGAATCGATCGACGTGCTGTACGGCCCGTCGTCGCTGTACTTCGGACGCGGCTCGACGGGCGGCGTGATCAATCAGGTCAGCAAGCAGCCGAACATGAAACCGCGCGCCGATGTCTCGCTGCAGGCCGGCACGCACGACCGCTATCGCTCGACGGTCGACATCAACCAGCCGATGACGGATACCTCCGCGTTCCGCATCAACGCGTTCGGCCAGTCGCTCGGTTCGACGCGCGACGAGATGATCAACAAGGACTACGGCATCGCGCCTGAAGTGAAGTTCGGCATCGGCACGCCGACGCAGGTGACATTGTCCGCGCTGATCCAGCACAACCGCGATCAGCCCGATTACGGCATTCCGCCGTTGAACGGCCATCCCGCGCCCGTCGATACGAAGACGTTCTACGGCTTCACCGATGACCGCACGATTCAGGATGTGCAGACCGTGAGCGCGCGCATCGAGCATCGCTTCGACGACATGTTCACGCTGCGCAACCAGACGCAGTTCAGCCACTACAGCACCGAGGCGCGCGCGACCAACGCGGCCGCCGTGCTGACGGGGCCGCTCGGCACCTCGTCGGCGCTTTCGAACGGCAACTACACGACGCTGCCGCTGTCGTCGCTCTTCGTGCGTCTGCAGGGCAAGGACCGCAACATCAACGATCACTCGGTCTACAACACGACCGACGTCCAGGGCAAGTTCGCCACCGGCTTCCTGAAGCACGACATGCTCGCCGGTGTCGATCTGAGCCACGAAACGTACAGCAACCAGAGCTTCACCGCGACCACGCCGGGCCTGCCGTCGAACACGCTCGCGATCGTGCCGCTGGTCGATCCGGCGTACGTGCCGCGTCCGGCGAACTATCGCGAAGTCGCGACCAATCTCGCGGAATCGAGCGCGAACGGCGTCGGCGTCTATTTGAACGACACGATCTCGATCGGCGAGCACTGGAAGTGGATCGGCGGCGTGCGCTGGGATCGCTATGAAGCGGCGATCAACAACTCGATCAACGCACCGGGCTACGCGACGCAGACGAATTACTTCACGAGCGTGCGTACCGGCGTCGTGTGGCAGCCGGCGGACTGGCAGTCGTACTACGTCTCGTACGGCACGTCGTTCGATCCGTCGCTCGAAGCGCTCACGCTCACCAACGGCCAGCAGAACCTGCCGCCCGAGCACAACAAGTCCTATGAAATCGGCTCGAAGTGGGATCTGCTGAACGGCGGTCTTTCGATCACGCAGTCGCTCTTCAACATCGAGAAGACCAACGCGCGGACGCTGGCTTCGGACGGCAGCTACTCGCTCGACGGCAACGTCCGCGTGCGCGGCTACCAGTTGGGCGTGGCGGGCCACATCACGAAGCAGTGGCAGATGTTCGGCGGCTACACCTACATGGACGGCACGATTCTGCAGGCCTTCGACGGCACGCAAGGCAACACGCCCGCCAACACGCCGAAGCACATGCTCACGCTGTGGACCACCTACGACTTCACGCCGGTATGGCAGGTCGGCGGCGGGCCGTCGTATGTGTCGTCGCGCTATGCGGCGAACAACAATCTGGTCGAAGTGGGCGGCTATGTGCGCTGGGACGTGATGGCCGCGTATCATCAGAAGCGCTACGATATCCAGTTCAACGTGCAGAACCTGTTCGACAAGAAGTACTACGACGCCCTGATTCCGTCCGATGGCGGACGCGCGGTGCCGGGTCTTGGCCGTACGTTCATCGCAACGTTGAATTACCGCTTCCGTTGATGTGAATGCGCGCGCCGTGTGATACGCGGCGCGCGTTCGAAGGCAATAACAATGATCCTCTCGATACCGAATGTGCTGAGCGTGGAAGACGCCGCCGCGATGCGCGCGCGACTCGACACCAGCGAATCATGGGTCGATGGCCGCGCGACCGCGGGCTATCAGGGCGCACCGGTCAAGCGCAACATGCAGATCGCGGAAGGCTCGCCGATCGCGCTCGAACTGGGCGATGCGATCGTCGGCGCGCTGGAGCGGCATCCGCTGTTCATCAGCGCGGTGCTGCCCAACCGTGTGTATCCGCCGCTTTTCAATCGCTATGAAGGCGGCATGCATTTCGGCAGTCATGTCGATGGCGCGATCCGTATCGTGCCCGGACATGGCGCGCGCGTGCGTACCGATGTATCGGTGACGCTCTTTCTCACGCCGCCCGATGAGTACGACGGCGGCGAGCTGATCATCGAAGATACGTATGGCGTGCAGGAAGTGAAGCTGCCCGCGGGACATGCGATCGTCTATCCCGCGACCAGTCTGCATCAGGTGCGGCCCGTCACGCGCGGCGCGCGCGTGTCGAGCTTCTTCTGGGCGCAAAGCCTCGTGCGCGACGATGCGCAACGCGCGCTGCTGTTCGATCTCGACAACTCGATTCAACGCCTGAATGCGACCAACGGCGACGAAGCCGCGAAGCGCTCACTTGTCGGCTGCTATCACAACCTGTTGCGCATGTGGAGCGATACGTAAGTCAGGCCGCGCGCAGCACGTTCGCGCGCGCCTGCCCCACTTCCGCGAGCAATGCTTCGTCGCGCGCGATGACATCGGGCAGATGCGCGCGCAGAAATTCCACCCACGTGCGCGTCTTCGCATCGACGAACTTGCGCGACGCATAGAGCGCATAGAGATTCGTGCGCTGCAACGTGTGATGCGGCAACACGCGAACGAGCGAGCCGTTGCGCAATCCTTCGATCGCCGCATAGAGCGGCAACATGCCGATACCCATGCCTTCGCGAATCGCCACCGCGAGCGATTCCGCGATGTTCACCTGCACCGTGCCATTGATCTGCAAGGTCTCGCGACCCTCCGGACCTTCGAGCGTCCATTCGCGCGCGGAAAACGCGGGCGTCTGCAAGGTCAGGCAATCGTGTTGTGCGAGATCGGCGGGTGTTTCAGGCGCGGCGCGCGTGCGCAGATAATCAGGCGATGCACACAGAATACTGAAGGTCGCGCCGAGCTTGTGCGAGATGATTTCCGAATCCGACAACGCGCCCGCCGACACCACGGCCACGTCGCTGCTGCCTTCGAAAAGATCGGGCATGCGCTGCGACAGCGTGAGTTCGACCTTCACTTCGGGATAGAGCGCGCGATATCGGGCGATGGCCGGCAGGATGTAGTGCTGTCCGACGCTCGCGAAGCTGAACATGCGCAAGGTGCCCGACGGATGTTCGTGCGCGCAGCTCGCTTCTTCTTCCGCGCCGTCGATGTCGGCGAGAATCTGCCGCACGCGCTTCAGATAGCGTTCGCCCGCCGATGTGAGCGCGAGACGCCGCGTCGAGCGGTTCATCAGGCGCGTGCGCAAATGGGCTTCGAGTTCGGAGACGGCGCGCGACATCGCGCCGGTGGTCGAATTCATCGACTGGGCCGCAGCCGTGAAGCTGCCGGCCTCGATCACGCGGGTGAAGACCCGCATGTTCTGTAGGGTATCCATCAAACCGTAACAATCACTCCGGAAGCGACATTGTCCGCTTTTCCGCGCGATCGATTGTTGTTGAATCCGGAAAGAATGTTCCCGGATTCTCACATTAATCCGCCAGAACGCTTTGCCTACAATCGGCGCCTTCATGAGCAGGGGTATACCGGCGGATAGCATGTCGTTCCTGGAAGCACGCTTGTCGACGCGCGACTGGCTCGCCACCGATGGCCACGTCTGGTTGCATCTCGCGAAGACGCTGCTCGCCGCGTTCCTCGCGATGGGCATCGCGATGCGTTTCGAACTGCCGCAACCGCGCGTCGCGATGACGACCACCTTCGTGCTGATGCAGCCCTTCTCGGGCATGGTGCTCGCCAAGAGCGTGTATCGATTCGCAGGCACCGCGCTCGGCATGCTGGCCGCGCTCGTGCTGGGCGCCGTGTTCGTCCAGCAGACCGAACTCTATGCGCTCGCGCTGACGCTATGGGTCGCCGCGTGCACCGCGCTCGCGGTGCGTTATCGCCAGTTCCGCTGGTACGGCTTCGTGCTCGCGGGTTACACGGCTGCGCTGATCGGCATTCCCGCCGTCACCGATCCGAACAGCCTGCTTATCGCGACGCTCACGCGCGGCGCGGAGGTCATGCTCGGCATCGTGTGCTCGAGCGTGGTCAGCGCGCTCGTGTTTCCGCGTCACGCGAGCGCGACACTCGTGCATTCGCTGGACGCGCGTCAGACGCGCTTCGCCGCCTTCGCTGCCGACGTATTGCGCGCCCGTCTTTCGCGCATCGCGCGTGAACGCCGGTTCGCCGATTTCGTCGATGAAATCGTCGGCTTCGAAGCGACACGCGGTTTCGCGGCATATGAGTCGCCCGCGATGCGCCGCGGCAATGGCCAGCTCGCGCAACTGAACAGCGCCTTCATGGATGCATGTGCGCGCCTGCACGCGCTCGATCAGTCGATGAAACGTCTGCGTGCAAACGACAGCACGCGATGCGCGCACGACGCGCTCAGGCCGTTCCTCGAAGAAGTCGCGCGCATTTTCGAACACGCGTCGCTGAACGAGCCTCTCGAACGCTACAAGGCGACACTGCCCAAACGCCTGCGCGACGCGCAACGCAAGCTCCCGAACAGCGATCACGCGACACAGCTCGACTTCACGACGTCGGCGGAGCTTCTGCATCGTTTCATCGTCGATACGATTCGCTATGTGTCGATCGCGCATGGAGGCGCATCGAGCGAACGCGCGTCTTCGCGATATGAAGCGAAGACCAACCGCTTCGTCCTCGCGGCGACCTTCATGCGGACTGGCATCGTCGTAGCTGCTACCGCGTGGTTCTGGATCGTCACGGCGTGGCCGAGCGGCGGCTATGCGGTGATCGGTGCGACGCTCGCTTGCGGGTTGTCGTCGGCATCGGCGCGGCCTTCGACCTTCATCGCGCAGATGGGCGCTGGCGCGGCGCTCGCCATCGTCGCGGGCTACGTCTTTCTGTGTCACGTCTACCCCGCGATCGATGGCTTCGCGCTCCTGTGCGCGATGCTCGCCGCGCCGCTCGCGGCCGGCGCGTTGCTCGCGATGCGTCCCGCCAGCGCGGGATATGGCATCGGCTTTTGCGTGTTTTTCTGCCTGCTCGCCGCGCCCGACAACCGCATCGTCTACGATCCCGCACTGCTGCTCAACAACGGCCTCGCGGTGCTCGTGGCAATGCTCGGCGCGGCCATCGCGTGCGCCGTCGTCGTGCCGCCGCGCACCTCATGGCTCGTCGGCAGAACGCTCGCGGAACTGCGTGCTCAGGCCGCGCTCGCGTGCGAAGGCAAACTCGCGGGACTCGGCGAGCGCTTTCATTCGGGCACGCACGATCTGATGTTCCAGCTGCGCGGCCTGCTCACGCGGCGTTCGCGCGAGCACCGGCGTGCGCTGTCGTGGATGCTCGTCACGCTCGAGGTCGGACAGGCGATGATCGATCTTCGGCGCGCCGCGCGCGTGTTGCACGCGCAGTGCATGCCCGATGCATTGCCCATCGCATGGAGCACGTCGCTCGCGCGCGTATTGCGCGATATCGCCGCGCTGTTTCGCACGCCGGACAGCACGACGCTGCGCCGCGCGATCGTCTCGGTGGTCGCGTCGATCCTGATCGCGGAGAGCATGCTCGATCTCGCGCGCGCCGACCGCGAAGCGCGGCGCGATATGCAACGCGTGCTCGCGTGCCTGCACTTCATCCGCACCGCGCTCGTCGATCCCGATGCGCCTTTCGTTCCTCTACATGCAAATGTGCCTTCCTGGCGCAGCGATTAATTCGCGGCATCGAGCGTCCTATAGTGGAGTCGATTCATCGCCGGCGCGCTCTTTTGTCGCAACTTCATGGCGGGTCCAAAGGGCAGTGCGCGCTACCTATAATCGCCTTCGTTTTAACGAAGCCTTAGAAGATCGACGTCGATGTACGAAGACCGTATTCGCTGTGCCGCCTTGCGCGGAAAGATCACCTCGGCCGCCGACGCGGCGCAACTCGTTCGCGACGGCATGATCGTCGGCGCGAGCGGCTTCACGCGCGCAGGCGACGCGAAGGCCGTGCCACGCGAAATCGCGCGTCGCGCTCGTGAGGAAACCGAACCATTGCGCATCACGCTCATGACGGGCGCATCGCTCGGGCATGACACCGATCGCCTTCTGACCGAAGCGGGCGCCATCGCGCGCCGCCTGCCTTTTCAGGTCGATGCGACCTTGCGCCGCGCGATCAATCGCGGCGACGTGATGTTCGTCGACCAGCACTTGTCCGAGACCGTGGAGCTGCTGCGCGCGAATCGTCTCGGCAAGCTCGATCTCGCGATCATCGAAGCGGCCGCCATCACGGAAACGGGCGGCATCGTGCCGACGACATCGGTGGGCAACTCCGCGAGCTTCGCGATACTCGCGGATCGCGTGATCGTCGAGATCAATCTGGCCCAGCCGGCCTCGCTCGAAAGCCTGCACGACATCTGGATTCCCGAGCGCCGTCCCGCGCGCGAGCCGCTCCCGATCGTGCGTCCGCATGACAGGATCGGCGTCGCGGCCATCGACATTCCCATCGAGAAGATCGCCGCGATCGTCATCACGGATACGCCGGACAGCGCGTCTACCGTCCTGCCCGCCGACGAGGACACCGCGCTGATCGCCGGCCATCTGATCGAGTTCTTTCAGCACGAAGTGTCGCGCGGACGCTTGCCCAGGCAGTTGCCGCCGCTTCAGGCGGGCATCGGCACGATCGCCAATGCCGTGCTGTCGGGGTTTGCGTCATCGCCATTCGAGGCGCTGACGATCTATTCCGAAGTGCTGCAGGACTCCACCTTCGACCTGCTCGATTCCGGCAAGGCCACCTTCGCATCGGGCGCGTCGATCACGCTGTCGGCGCAGCGGCACGCGAAAGTGTTCAGGGAGATCGACCGCTATCGCGACAGGCTCGTGTTGCGTCCGCAGGAAGTGAGCAACCATCCCGAAGTGATCCGCCGTCTCGGGCTCATCGCGATCAACACGGCGCTCGAAGCCGACATCTACGGCAATGTGAATTCGACGCATGTCGGCGGCACGCACATGATGAACGGCATCGGCGGTTCCGGCGATTTCGCGCGCAATGCGGCCTATGCGATCTTCGCGACGAAATCCGTCGCGAAGGACGGACGCATTTCGAGCATCGTGCCGATGGTGCCCCATTGCGATCACAACGAGCACGATGTCGATATCGTCGTGACCGAACGCGGGCTTGCCAATCTCACCGGCCTCGCGCCGCGCGAGCGCGCGATGAGCGTGATTCAGAACTGCGCGCATCCGCTTTACCGCGATCTGTTGCGCGACTATTACCGCGATGCAGCAGCGCTTGGCGGCCACACGCCTCATCGTCTCGATCAGGCATTTTCGTTTCACACGCGCTTCGCGGCGAGCGGTTCGATGCAGCCTTGAAGCGAAATCGCGCGCGTTATGCTGCGCCGCGAAAGCGAATGCCGCGCGAGAACGAAGCCGTTGCACGAAGATTAGGCGCACAATGGCGGGAGCCTGCTTGGGCTGGCGAACAGGAGGAGCATCATGACCGCCATCACCTGGGTGCTTGCCGCCGATGCCAGCCGCGCCCGGATCTTCGAGACGCAAGGACTGAAGCTGGACCTGCGGCAAGTCGAGGACATCAGGAACCCGGCTACGCGCGCGACGGAAACGGCGGAAAGAGACCGGGAAACATTCGCCAAGACCGTCGGCGAATATCTCGAACAAAGCCGCATGCATCAACGATTCGATCGCTTGCGCCTCGCAGTCGAACCTCGGTTTCTCGGCCTGTTACGAAATCATCTGAGCGGCGAAACGCTCAAGCTCGTCTACGAGGAAGCCAACGGCGACGTGTCGAACACGGACACGCGCGATATGCGCCGTCATCTCGACCGGCCCTGAACATCGCTTATAGCGCGCCGTTTCCCGCGACGAGAAACGGCGCGCCACACATCACGCCGCGGGCGTGATGTTCTGATTGCTGCGGAACACGTTGTCCGGATCGTAGCGCCGCTTCACTTCGGCGAGCCGCTCGTAGTTCGGACCATACGCCGCCTTCACGCGCTCGCCTTCTTCACCGGTCATGAAATTCACGTACACGCTGCCGATTGCGTGCGGCGTCATCGCGGCGAACATGTCGCGCGCCCACTTCGTGCACTTCTCGTCGTCGGCGGCATCGCTCCAGCGGCCGTGAATGTTGATGGTATAGATCGAATCGCGATTCGCGTAAGCCGTCGCATCGACGGGAACGCGGTTCGTCTGTCCACCCATCGCGCCTATGAACACCTCGCATTGCGTCGACGGTAGCGATTTCACCGCATTCGTCAGGATGTCGAACGTTTCGTCGTTCAGACTCGCGAAGTTGTGCGACTTCCAGTAATTGCGTTCGCCGGGTGTCAGCAGCGGATCGAACGCCTTCTGCCATGCGG
>Ga0160459_100340_pt1 | contig 20705 bp, 16 predicted proteins | sample HID1973K_E6MG_FD_108208 | JGI IMG/M metagenome (GOLD analysis project Ga0160459, IMG submission 108208) | Enriched mosquito-associated microbial communities from UW Madison campus, WI, USA - HID1973K_E6 MG | ecosystem: Host-associated > Arthropoda: Insects > Digestive system > Unclassified ... | reverse complement strand
CAGCGCACCATTTCGTTCGGCTCTTCCTTCGCGGCTTGCCTGGCGGTCTCTTCGTCGCCAACGACGGCGCGTTCGAGCGAGGTCGGCGGCGTGGTCCATCCGGCGAGCAGGTCCTGCAGCTCGCGCGCGCGACGAACCAGCGCCTGTAGCGATTCCGCGCGCTCCGCATGCGCGGACACCGCGGACGCGAGCGCCGACAGTTGCGTCTCCAGCGTGTCGAGCGCTTCGAATAGCGGATGGCCGTCAGGCAACTGCCCGAGCGACAGGCGCACCGAATCTTCCTTGAACACGAGCCGCAGATCGCGCGCCGCGCGCTCCAGCGCCGCGCCGAGCTTGGTCCAGTCCGCCGCGTCGCGCGCGTGCGAAAGACCTTCGGCGACCGTATCGCGCGCGAGTTCGAGCAACTGCGTGGTCGAGAGCGTCTCGCCGAAAAAGAGCGTCGCCGTCTCGGGCAACTGATGCGCTTCGTCGAAGATGATGGTGTTCGCGGTCGGCAGAAGTTCGGCCATGCCGGTGTCGCGCAGCATCACATCGGCGAAAAACAGGTGATGATTTACCACGACGATGTCGGCCTGCTGCGCTTCCTTGCGCGCCTGCATCACGAAACATTCCTTGTAATGCGGGCATTCCTGGCCGAGACAGTTGTCGCGCGTGGACGTGACCATCGGCCAGACCGGCGAATTTTCCGGCACGCTCGCAAGCTCGGCCTTGTCGCCGGTGCGGGTGATCTTCGCGAAACGGATGATTTCCTGCAGATGCGACGTGTCCTGGCGCGACGGCAGGCGGCCGTTGTCTGCGGTGCGTTCCAGGTAGTAGTGACACAGATAGTTGGCGCGGCCCTTCAGCATCGCGATGGACACCGGCACCGCGAGCGCGTCGCGCACGGTCGGGATATCGCGCTGAAAGAGCTGATCCTGCAGATGCTTGGTGCCGGTCGACACGATGACCTTGCCGCCCCACAGCATGGCTGGGACGAGATACGCGTAGGTCTTGCCCGTGCCCGTGCCCGCCTCGACGATGAGCGTGTTCTCGCCGCCGTCGATGGCCGCCTTCGCAGTCGCGATACCGATGTCGTCGGCCTGCTGCTCGTCGGGCGCGTACGGCTTGTCCGACGGCCCGAGCTTGCGCGCGGGGCGGCGCTGCGCCTCGAACATCGCGGGCTCGGGCATCGCGCGGCCCGACGCTTCCATCGCGGCCGCGACCGAGCGCGCCATTTCGATCTGCGAGGCGCGCGGCCGGTAACCGTCGATCGCGCGCGCGAGCAGTCCTTGCGCGGCGAAGATGGCGTCGAGCTCGACGCTGCGCTTGCCGGTCAGCGCGAGCGGCGCGGTCGCATCGTCAGTGTTTTGTGTGGGTGAGTTCAAGGCGTGCTAGATCCTGCGAGATTCGGCGCGGCCACGTACGCGAGGCGCCGACGCCAGCACGAGCCCGCGGCCGGCGCGCGGCGTTCAGTGCGCGTCCGAGTCCAGCTGCAATTGCAGCAGGAGAATGGTGTCCTTGACCTTGAGCTTGCGCTTTTTCAGGCGCCTCAGCTCCAGGTCGTCGATGCCGGATAGCTTGTCGATCAGCGTGTCCAGGCTATGGTGCTCTTCCTGCAATTGCGCGATGCGATCGCGAAGCACGGCGGCATCCATGGCGGGTTGTCGGGGTGCGTGCGGGGATTCACTCAAGCGCTGCTGCATGCTCGCCTCCTTTCATCCACTTTGCTCGGGCCTGCCCGCGCTCGCGCGGCGAGTCCGACTGTCCTACTTGGCTTGCTGTTGCTGTTGTTGCTGCTGCAGTTTCAGTTGTTGCTGGCGCTCCTGTTCCTGCTGCTGCGCCTTTTCCTGCGCCTTCCTGGCGGCTTCCTTCTGACGCGCTTCGACTTCCGCGCGATGCTGCGCGGCTTCCTGCTGCTTCTGGTCGAAGCGCTGAGCCTTTTGCTCGCGCTCCTGCGCATCCTGCACGCCGCGCGCGCGCGCTTCGTCCAGCTTCTTCTGATAGTCCGCCTGCTTTTGATCGTACGCCGCCTGATTGGCCGCGCGCTGCGGCGCTTCGGCATTGCGCTCGGCGGCGGCAAGCGCGTTCTGGCGCTGCCTGTCCTCGAAAGCCTTCTGGCTCGCCTGCTCGTTCGCCGCGCGCTGCGGCGCTTCCGCCTCATATTGCGCCCGCTTGAGCGCCGTCTGCTGGTCGCGCTGCTTCGCGCGTTCGGCGCGCTGCTCGTCGTCGAGTGCGAGTTGTTGCTGGCGGATCTGCTGACGCGTTTCGCGCATTTCGTTGCGCGCGTTGTCGAGACAGTGGTTCACGAAGAACTTGCTGTAGCAGTCGTGTTGCTTCACGCCGTAGCGGTAATTGTTTTCCTCAGTGCGCTGATCCAGCGCCTTCTGACGCTGGGCGAACTCGCCCTTCAGCGCGTCATCGGCGCTTTGTTCGGCCGACGGCGCGCCATCAAGCGGACGCGCGCTCACGGACGTACCGGAATCGATCGGCCTGGCGGATTGGGCGAGCGCGACGTGCGGCGCGAGTGCGCCCGACGCGCACAGCAGCGCCAGAGCCGCGGCGGCAGGCACATTTGAAAGGCGAAAGTTGTGCAAATGGATGAACGGCAACGTGATAGAGAATCAGGTGCAGAAAGGTATGCAATAGGCCTGTGCGATGTCCAAATTCTATCACCGCGCGCCGGAGCGCTCCGCCATTTATGGCAAAATGCCCCGCTCAGTATCCCGGTCCGAACCCCGCTCGCCATGCGGCCGCCCGCCCGCCGCGCCTCGCCTACGCGAATCGGCGCACCCGGGGCGGACTCGCCGCTGCCGAGCCGCAGACAGCGCAGAATCATGACGGAAACCGTAGCACTCAAGATCGTACAGCGCATTGCCACCGAACTCACCGTGCAGCCGCGCCAGGTCGCCGCCGCCGTGCAGCTTCTGGACGAAGGCTCGACTGTCCCGTTCATCGCCCGGTATCGCAAGGAAGTCACCGGCAATCTCGACGACACCCAGTTGCGCACGCTCGAAGAGCGCCTGCTCTATCTGCGCGAACTCGAAGACCGCCGTGCGACGATCCTGCAAAGCATCGACGAGCAAGGCAAGCTCTCCGACGAACTGCGCGGCGCCATCGAAGGCGCGGACAGCAAGCAGGTGCTCGAAGATCTCTACCTGCCGTACAAGCCGAAGCGCCGCACGCGCGCGCAGATCGCCCGCGAAGCCGGCCTCGAGCCGCTCGCCCAGGCGCTGCTCGCCGATCCCACACTCGATCCGCAAGCCGAAGCCGCGAAGTTCGTCGATGCGGAAAAAGGCGTCGCCGATACCAAAGCCGCGCTCGACGGCGCGCGCGACATCCTCTCCGAGCAGTTCGGCGAAACGGCGGAAGTCCTCGGCAAGCTGCGCGAGCATCTGTTCGGTCAGGGCCTCGTCATGTCGAGCGTGGTGGACGGCAAGCAAGGCGAGGAAGGCGAGAAGTTCCGCGACTACTACGACTACAGCGAGACGATCCGCACCGTGCCGTCGCATCGCGCGCTGGCGCTCTTTCGCGGCCGCAATGCGGGCGTCCTGAGCGTCAAGCTCGGTCTCGGCGAGGAACTCGACGCGCAAATTCCGCATCCGTGCGAAGCGATGATCGCGCAGAAGGTCGGCATCGCCAATCGGGGCCGCGCCGCCGACAAGTGGCTCTCCGACGTATGCCGCTGGTGCTGGCGCGTGAAGGTGCAGCCGCATCTCGAAACGGAACTGCTCACGCAATTGCGCGAGCAAGCCGAGCATGAAGCGATTCACGTGTTCGCGCGCAATCTGAAGGACTTGCTGCTCGCCGCGCCGGCCGGCCCCAAGGCCGTGATCGGTCTCGACCCGGGTCTGCGCACGGGCGTGAAGGTCGCGGTCGTCGATCGCACCGGCAAGCTGCTCGCCACCGACACCATCTATCCGCACGAGCCGCGCCGCGACTGGGACGGCTCGCTCGCGAAGCTCGCCCGTATCGCGCAGGCGACGCAGGCCGAACTCATCTCCATCGGCAACGGCACCGCGTCGCGGGAAACCGACAAGCTCGCAAGCGAGCTCATCGCGAAGCATCCGGAGCTGAAGCTGCAGAAAATCGTCGTGTCCGAAGCGGGCGCGTCGGTGTATTCGGCCTCCGAGCTTGCCGCAAAGGAGTTTCCGGAACTCGACGTTTCGTTGCGCGGCGCGGTATCGATCGCGCGGCGTCTGCAGGACCCGCTCGCGGAACTCGTGAAAATCGAGCCGAAGGCGATCGGCGTCGGCCAGTATCAGCACGACGTGAATCAGCGCGAACTGGCGCGCTCGCTCGATGCAACCGTCGAGGATTGCGTGAACGCCGTGGGCGTCGATGCGAACACTGCGTCAGTCGCGCTGCTCGCGCGCGTGTCGGGCTTGAACGCGACGCTCGCGCGCAATATCGTCGAGTATCGCGATGCCAACGGGCCGTTCCCGTCGCGCGAGCATCTGAAGAAGGTACCGCGCCTCGGCGACAAGACCTTCGAGCAGGCCGCGGGCTTCCTGCGCATCAACAACGGCGAAAATCCGCTCGATCGTTCGTCGGTGCACCCGGAAGCGTATCCGGTCGTCGAGCGCATTCTCGCGAAGATCAAGAAGCATATCGGCGATGTGCTCGGCAAGCGCGAAGCGTTGACGGGACTTTCGCCGACCGAATTCGTCGACGAACGTTTCGGCCTGCCGACCGTGCGCGACATTCTCACCGAACTGGAAAAACCCGGCCGCGATCCGCGCCCCGAGTTCAAGACGGCGACCTTCAAGGAAGGCATCGAGAAGATTTCGGACCTCGTGCGGGGCATGATCCTGGAGGGCGTCGTGACGAACGTCGCGGCGTTCGGCGCGTTCGTCGATATCGGCGTGCATCAGGACGGCCTCGTGCACGTCTCGGCGTTGTCGACGAAATTCATCAAGGACCCGCACGAAGTGGTGAAGGCGGGTCAGGTCGTCAAGGTGAAAGTGCTGGAAACCGATGTGAAGCGCCAGCGCATTTCACTGACGATGCGCCTCGACGACGACCTCGCGCCTGCGACGCCGGGCAATGCAGGCGCGCCATCGCGTGGCGGGCAGGACCGCCGTGCGGGCGGCGGACGCGATAACCGCCCGAACCAGCGTCGCGAGCCCGAAGCGGCCGGCGCGATGGCAGCGGCGTTCGCGAAACTGAAACGCTGACGCGCGAAGCTGCCAAACAAAAACCCCACGTTTTGCGACGTGGGGTTTTCTTTTTTACGCTGACGAAAAAAACGAAGCGTCAGATTTCGATCTTCGTGCCCAGTTCCACCACGCGATTCGCGGGAATACTGAAGAAATCCGTCGGCTTGGCCGCGTTCTGGTGCATCCATGCGAACACGCGCTCTCGCCATACCGACATGCCCGGCAATTCCGTCGGTACGACGGTTTCGCGCGCCATGAAGAACGACGTGTCCATCAGTTCGAAGGTCATCGCGTGCGTGCGCGTGATCTGCTCCAGCACGGCCTTCACATCGGGCGTCTCGTTGAAGCCGTAAGCCGCCTTCGTGAGGAACAGCCCGCCGCCGATGTCCTTCACTTCGAGACGATGCGCATCGTCGACATAGGGAATGTCGCGCGTCGTGAAGTTCATGAAGATGGTGCGTTCGTGCAGCACCTTGTTGTGCTTCAGGTTGTGCAGCAGACTCACGGGCACGAGCGAATCGCTGCCGGTGAGATAGATCGCCGTACCCGACACGCGATGCGGCGGATGCGCAAGCAGCCCCTGCAGGAACGGCATCAGCGGGATACCGTCGGCGGCCGTGCGATCCTTCACGATCATGCGGCCCTTGTACCACGTCATCAGCAGGAAGAAGAGCGCCCCGCCGATACACAACGGCAGCCAGCCGCCCTGCTCGATCTTGAGCAGGCTCGCGCCGAAAAAGCCGATGTCGATCATCAGGAACACGGCGATCATCCCGCCGACGAGCCAGCGGTTCCAGCCCCACAGATTCACCATCACGACCGACACGAGGATGGTGGTCGTGAGCATCGTCGCGGTGACGGCGAGGCCGTACGCGGCGGCGAGATTCTCTGAACTCTTGAAGCCGATGACGATGCACAGGATGATGAAAAGCAGCATCCAGTTGACGAGCGGAATATAGATCTGGCCGATCGCCAGTTCCGACGTGTGCAGAATCTTCATGCGCGGCACGTAGCCGAGCTGGATCGCCTGGCTCGTCAGCGAATACGCGCCGGAAATGACCGCCTGCGATGCGATCACCGTCGCGACCGTCGACAGAATCACGAGCGGCAGCAACGCCCAGTCGGGCGCGAGCAGGAAGAACGGATTCTCGATGGCCTGCGGCGAGTGCATCAGCAACGCGCCCTGCCCGAAATAGTTCAGCAACAGCGACGGCATCACGAAGCCATACCAGCCGTAGCGGATCGGCTTCACACCGAAGTGGCCCATGTCCGCGTACAGCGCTTCCGCCCCGGTCAGCACGAGCACGACCGAGCCGAGCACGATATACGCCTGCACGACGTGCTGCGCCATGAAGGAAAAGGCGTAATACGGATTGAGCGCGGCGATGATGCGCGGCTCCATCACGATATGCATGGCGCCGAGCACCGCGAGCGTCGCGAACCACACGACCATGATCGGCCCGAACAGCCTGCCGACCACCGCCGTGCCGTGGCGCTGAATCCAGAACAGCGCAATGAGGATCACGATCGTGATCGGCAGCACGTAGGGCGTGAGCTTGGGCGCGGCGATCTCGAGGCCTTCGACCGCCGACAGCACCGACATCGCCGGCGTGATGACCGCATCGCCATAGAACATGCACGCGCCGAAAATGCCGAGCATCATCAGCACGCCCGAGACCTTGCCCCCGCCTCCCACGCTGCGCAGCGCGAGCGTGGTCATCGCGAATACGCCGCCTTCGCCATTGTTGTCGGCGCGCATGACGAACAGCACGTACTTGACGGCGACCACCATGACGATCGCCCAGAAAAGCAGGGAGATGACGCCGAGGATCGACGCCTCGGACAAGCCGATGCCATGCGATGGGCTAAAGGCTTCCTTCAATGAGTAGAGAGGACTCGTGCCGATGTCGCCGAAGACGACGCCGATGGCCGCGAGCGCAAGCGAGGACATGGGTTGTTTATGCTCGTGCGCGTGAGTCGTGTTAGTCATATGAGCGGAATATCCGTCCAGGGCGGAAAAAAAACGAACGCCATTCTATCCAACGTCGCACGATAAGACGCCTGCTCGGGTGTTGCTGCAACGCCACGAGAGACGCGAGTGAGAGTTTAGCATCGTGCCCCGCGTGCGTCGGCGGGCTTGCGCGTCACCATTTGTAGTTACTTCACCGGGTGCTGCAAAAGCAAAACGCCGTTGCGCCCGGCTGTGTGCCAGGCGAACGGCGTCGATCCTGCGTGGCGTTCAGCCCTCGTGAATCACCCGCGTCCGTTTTGCGTGCCTCGCTTGATCCACGCGCCGAGGTTGTGCGGGCGCACCGTGTCCCATTCCTCGAACGGCTGATGAATCCACGGATTCGTCTCAAGATGCTGAACGTGATAGTCGGGCTTGACCTTGGAGCACGCCTTGTACCAGAGCACCGCCGAGCGCACCGACGTGATCGCCGGATAACGTTCCTTCAGATGCTCCTGCACGCGCGCGAGCGTCACGCCCGAATCGACCAGATCGTCGACCAGCAGCACGTTGCCGGAGAGATCGCCGCGCGTCATCGTGATGTACTGCGCGATGTCGAGATCGCCCTGCTCCGTGCCCGCCGCTTCGCGGTACGAACTCGTCGCCAGAATGGCGAGCGGCAGGTCATAGATGCGCGAGAGCTGATCGCCTACGCGCAGGCCGCCGCGCGCGAGACACAGGATCTTGTCGAACTTCCAGCCCGACTCGTGCACCTTCAGCGCGAGGAGTTCGATCAGCCGGTGGTATTCATCCCAGCCGACCCAGAGGTTCTTGTCGTCGTTCCGCGGGTCCGTCATCGCGATCATGGTGAGGCTCTTTCAAATGCTTAGGTTATATACGAAATGTGGCCGCAGGGAGGCGGCCACATTCTTTACAGCGTCCGGAATCAGGTCAAGGCTCTTGGGCGCTCAGACCTTGAACGGATGGCGCAGCAGGATGGTTTCGTCACGATCCGGACCGGTCGACACCATGTCGATCGGCACGCCCGCGACTTCCTGCACGCGCGTCAGATACTTGCGCGCATTTTCCGGCAGGCTGTCCCATTGCGTGATGCCGATGGTGCTTTCCTTCCAGCCGCCGAAGGTTTCGTACACCGGCTCGCAACGCGCCACTTCCGACGCGCCGCGCGGCAGGATGTCGACCAGCTTGCCGTCGAGCGTGTAGCCCGTGCACAGCTTCACTTCGTCGAGGCCGTCGAGCACGTCGAGCTTGGTCATGCACAGGCCCGAGATGCCGTTGATCTGGATCGAGCGGCGCAGCGCGGCGGCGTCGAGCCAGCCGGTGCGGCGCGGACGGCCGGTGACCGAACCGAATTCCTTGCCGACGGTCGCGAGGTTCAGGCCGATCTGATCCTGACGCTGGGCGTTGTCGGCGTCGTACAGCTCGCTCGGGAACGGGCCCGAACCGACGCGCGTGCAATACGCCTTGGTGATGCCGAGAATGTAGTTCAGACGCTGCGGCCCGATGCCCGCGCCCGCCGTCGCCGCGCCCGCAACGCAATTGCTCGACGTGACGTACGGATACGTGCCGTGGTCGATATCGAGCAGCGTGCCTTGCGCGCCTTCGAACAGCAGGTTGCGGCCGGCGTGGTTTTCGTCGTAGAGGCGACGGGAGACGTCCGTGACCATCGGCGCGAGACGGTCGGCGTAGCCGAGCATCGTCTCGAGTGTTTCCTGAAAGTCGACGGCCTTCGCGCCGAGATATTGCGTCAGCACGAAGTTATGGAATTCGAGCGTTTCGCGCAGGCGTTCCTCGAACACCGCACGATCGAACAGATCCTGCACGCGCAGACCGCGACGGGCCACCTTGTCTTCGTACGCCGGGCCGATGCCGCGGCCGGTCGTGCCGATCTTGCCCGCGCCGCGCTTGGCTTCGCGCGCCTGGTCGATGGCGACGTGATACGGAAGAACGAGCGTGGCGGCTTCGGAGATGAACAGGCGCTTGCAGACGTCGACGCCAGCGGCTTCGAGTTCGTCGATTTCCTTGAAGAGCGCTTCCGGCGACAACACGACGCCATTGCCGATGTAACAGGCCGTGCCCGCGCGCATGATGCCCGAAGGAATGAGGCGCAGAATGGTTTTCTTGCCGCCGATGATGAGCGTATGGCCGGCATTGTGACCGCCCTGGAAGCGCACGACGCCCTGGGCGTGGTCCGTCAGCCAGTCGACGATCTTGCCCTTGCCCTCATCACCCCACTGGGTGCCCACCACGACGACATTGCGCCCGGGGTTCACATTCACTGCACTGGCAGACATGTTGATTCGTTAGCTGGTTAAAAACGTATTTTACCTATGTTCGCGAAAGGTTCCGAGTTTTTCGGGCCTGCTTCGCGATTTCGTCACGCTTGTGTGATTGGCATGGACTAAGAAAAAGTCCTTGCCGATCAAGCGATTGTATTTGTCGCGCTCAGTCGCGCGCCTCGACCGTCCACTTGCCGTCGCGCTCGACGAGCACGCGGTCGAACGCGAACTCGTCCAGAACGTGATCGTGGCCGGGCAGCGCCTGAATCACCACTTCGCCGGCGTCGCGCAGCGCGAGAATCGCCGCGAGCAACGGCTCGTCGTGCTTCCACGGCGCGAGGATCGCGCTGCCGCGCGCATCGACCGGTGAAATGCGCGCCACTTCGCGCAGGTCGAGCGAAAAGCCCGTCGCGGGCCGCGCACGTCCGTACGCGAGACCGACGTCGTCGTAACGGCCGCCGCGCGCGACCGCGTTCGGCACGCCGTCGACGTAAGCGGAAAACATGACGCCGCTGTGATACGCGTACCCGCGCAGGTCCGCGAGATCGATCATCAGCTCCGCGCCTTCGACCCTGCCGGCGAGGAACGCGAGATCGTCGAGCGCGCGCGCGATGACCGGCAGATTCGGCAGACGCCCGCGCGCGATCTGCAGCACCGACGCATCGCCATACAGCGACGGCAGCGCGCGCAGCGCCTCGCGTGGCACCTGCCCGAGATGCGCGGTGAGTTCGTTCAGACGCGGCACGTCCTTGCTCGCAAGCGCGTCGTACAGCGCTTCACCGAGCGTGGCCGCAGCGGGCTCCAGCTCCAGCAGCGCGGCAAGCACGCCTGCGTGGCACAGATCGAGACGCACTTTCCTGAGACCCGCCAGATGCAGCGAATCGAGCATCAGTTGCTGAATCTCGAGATCCGCTTCGAGGCCGGCATGGCCGTAGATTTCGGCGCCGATCTGAATCTGCTCGCGCGTCGCATGCAGCCCGCGCGGACGCGTGTGCAGTACGACGCCCGCGTAGCACAGGCGCGTCACGCCCTGCCGGTTCAGCAGGTGCGCGTCGATGCGCGATACCTGCGGCGTGATGTCCGCGCGCAGGCCGAGCGTGCGCCCGGACAGCTGATCGACGAGCTTGAAGGTGCGCAGATTGAGATCGCTTCCGCCGCTCGTCAGCAACGATTCGAGATACTCGAGCATCGGCGGCATCACGAGCTCGTAGCCGTACGAACGGAAACGGTCGAGCAGACGGCGGCGCAGTTCTTCGATCTTGCGGGCTTCCGACGGCAAGACGTCGGCGATATTCTCGGGCAATAACCAGGTGGACATCGATACGTTTCCTACGGGACGCGAGGCTCGGCGCATTTCACGCGGCGCTCGCGGACTTCAACGGTCAGGGACGAAAGGATAAGGACAAGATAGGCGAAATGGCGGCGTGTTGCCGGCGGCGCCGGTTCACGTCGCGATCAGCAGCAGAATCAGGCCGAGCACCATCGCGATCAGCCCGCCGATGCGGATATGGTGCAACGGCCGCTCCGCGATGCGGCGAAAGGTATCGCGCCAGGCGGTCGGAAAAACGAAGGGAAACATGCCTTCGATAATCAGCATCAACGCAAGAGCGAGCAGTAACGTCTCGGCCATGTCCGGGGAAGTTGAAGCGCCGCGCGACGGACACAGTCCATTGCGCGGCGCGGGCGATGATCAGCGCTTCGCCGTGGCGGGGGCCGACGCATCCGGCGCGCCGCCCGTCGGGCTCTTCATGAAGCGGAAGAAGTCGCTGCTCGGATCGACGACGATCACGTCGCCCGGCTTGAACGTCTTCTTGTACGCTTCGAGGCTCTGATAGAACTGGTAGAACTGCGGATCGCGACCGTACGCGTCGGCTGCGATGGCCGCCGACTTGCTGTCGCCTTCGCCCTTGATCGACTGCGCCTGGCTGTAGGCGTCCGCGAGAATCGCCTGTTGCGTGCGTTCGGCGTCGGCCTTGATCTTGTCCGCTTCCGCCGTGCCCTTCGCGCGCTCGTTCGCCGCCGCCTGCTGGCGCGCCGCGATCATGCGCTTGTAGACAGAATCGGCCACCGCCGACGGAAAGTCGATGCGCGTCATCTGCAAATCGACGAGTTGCACGCCGAACGCCGCGGCCGCGGCCTCGACGCTCTTCTGCGACTCGCTTGCGAGCGCCTGTTGATTGCCGAGCGCGTCGGTCAGCGAACGCTTCGCGAAGCCGCTCGCGAGCGACGCGCGCGCGAGCGCGACGATGCGCTCCTCAGCCGTCTGCGTGTTCTTCTCGTTGCTTTCGAAAAGCTTCAAAGGATCGGCGACGCGGTACTTGATCACCGTGTTCACCAGCACTTCGTTCTTGTCCGCGGTCGAGAAGCGATCGGCGCCGGATTCGTCGATGGTGAGCGTGCGCGTGTCGATAAGCGTGAGCGTCTGGAACGGCGGCGGCAGCTTGAAGTGCAGGCCGGGGCCTTCCTGTCGCGGATTGCCTTCGCCGTGTGCGGCGACGATGGCGGCATGTCTTTCGTCGACGGTGAAGATCATCGACGAACCGATGAACAGCACGATGACGACGGCGACGACGAGCGCAATGATTCGATTCATGTTCGCGCTCCTTATTGCAGGTCTTCCGACCGGCTGCGGGAGCGGAACGCGTCGCGCGAGCGCAGCGGATCGCCGGCATTTGCGCTCGCCCCACTGGCGGCGCTGGCAGCGCTCGCCGCACTGGCGGGTGCGGCCGCGGCCGGCGCCGATGCGCTCGCAGGACCCTGCGCGCGCGCCTGCGGACCTTCGGCCGTAGCCGGAGCACTCGATGCGGCCCCGCCGCTCGTGCCTTCCGTGGATTCCTTCGCCTGCTGACGATTGGCTTCGATAAGCTTGTCGAGCGGCAGATAGACCACGTTATTGCCGGCCTTGCTGTCGACGAACACCTTGGTAGTGCGCGAGTAGATCTGCTGCATCGTGTCCAGGTACATGCGTTGACGAATGACCGCGGGCGCCTTCGAATACTCCGCGTACACCTCCTTGAAGCGTTCCGCGTCGCCCTGCGCCTGCGTGACTTCGCGATTGCTGTACGCCCTCGCCTCGTCGATCAGCTTGCCCGCGTCCGCCTTCGCGCGCGGCAGCAACTGATCCGCGTAGGCTTGCGCGGTGTCGCGCGCGCGTTCGTTGTCCTGGCGCACGCGCGCCGCTTCCTCGAACGCGGACTGCACCTGTTGCGGCACCTGCACGCTCTGCACCGCGACGCCCGTGACCTGCAAACCGGTGCGATACGTGTCGAGCGAACGCTGGATGGCTTCGATCAGGCGCGCGCGCAGCGCCTCGCGATCCTTGTAGAGCATGTCGTCCGTCTTGAGTCCGCCCGCGATCTCGCGAATCGCCGCCTGCGCGGCCTGCGTGACGCTGTCGTCCGCGTTGACGCTGCGGAACAGGAAATCGGTGGGTGACTTGATCTGATACTGCACGGCGAAGCGCACGTCGATGATATCGGCGTCGTTCGTCAGCAGCGATGCGTCGCGCACGTTGCCTTGCGACAGCGCGGTGCCGCGCCCCACTTCGACAGAACGAATCTGCGACGTATCGACGATGTCGTTCGACTGGAACGGATACGGCAGGCGCCAGTGAATGCCTTGCGCGACCGTCTGACGATATTTGCCGAACTGCGAGACGACGCCGACATGTCCGTCCTGAACGACGAACACGCCGCTGCCGAGATAGATGGCGATCAGCACGCCGATGACGATGCCGACGCCGATCTTCGTGCCGCGCCCTTTGTCGCGCGGCGCGCCGCCGTTGCCGTTGCCGGGCTTGCGTCCGAACACGCCCGCGAGGCGACGATTGAACTCGCGCCACATCTCGTCGAGATCGGGCGGACCTTCGTCCTTGCCGTTCGGGCGCTTGCCGTCTTGCGGACGCTTCGTGTCGTTCTTCACGCCATTGCCTTCGCCCCGACCCCAGCGCGGATCGTCGATCGAAAAGACGGCATGCTCAGCTTGCCGGTTAGTCCGCTCTTTGTAGTCGTTCACTCGGTGATTCACCATTAGACAGCCGGTCGGCCGGGTCGATGCCGGGGCGATGCGATTCCGAAGCAGCTCAATGTCCGTGCTCGGGAACCTTTCGATCGTCACGCTCAACGGGTGGCCGATGGTCGTCCGGCTGCGCGTTGGTGTCGTGTATGGCGTTTGACCCGGACTGCGTGGATTGCGTTGCTTCGGACGCCTCGTGCGACTCCGGAAATTCGGCGAGCACGCTGGGCAGTCCCGCGTCGGGTTCGTCGGATTCCGCCGTGGCGATTTCGGCGATGGCAGCGCGCAGCGCATCGAGCCCCTGACCCGTGCGTGCACTCAAGAAAACGCGCGAAATATTACCATACTCGTCCCTTTCAACCGCCTCGCCGCGGGCCGCGAGTTCGGGCACCGCATCGATCTTGTTAAAGACGAGAATCTGGCGGATATTATCCGCGCCGATGCCGCGCAACACCTCGTTCACCTGATCGATCTGATCGAGGCGCACCGCGCTCGATGCATCGACGACGTGCAGCAGCACGTCCGCGTGAATGGTTTCCTCAAGCGTCGCGCGGAAAGCCGCGACGAGCTGGTGCGGCAATTCGCGGATGAAACCAACCGTGTCCGACACGACCACATGCCCCGCTTCCTCGCCGAGGAACACGCGACGCGAAGTCGTATCGAGCGTGGCGAAGAGCTGGTCGGCGGCGTACGCCTGCGCCTTCGTGAGGGCGTTGAAGAGCGTCGATTTGCCCGCATTCGTATAGCCGACGAGCGACACCGACATCGTGCGATTGCGCACCCGCTGACGCCGCTGCGTACCGTGCTGGCGGCGCAGCTTTTCGAGCCGCGACTTGAGCGCCTTGATGCGCTCGCCGATCAGACGGCGGTCGGTTTCGAGCTGCGTTTCGCCCGGTCCGCGCAGGCCGATGCCGCCCTTCTGGCGTTCCAGGTGAGTCCACGCGCGAATCAGGCGCGTCGACAGATATTGCAGCTGCGCGAGTTCGACCTGCAGCTTGCCTTCGTGGCTGCGGGCGCGTTGCGCGAAGATATCGAGAATGAGGCTGGTGCGATCGACCACGCGGCGATTCAGCGCAACCTCAAGATTGCGCTGCTGCGCGGGCGCGAGCGCGTGATTGAAGATGACGAGTTCGACGTCGTTTGCTTCGCACTGCAGGCGCAGTTCCTCGACCTTGCCGCTGCCGATGAACATTTTGGCATCGGGGCTCGAACGGCGGCCGGTGAGCGTGACGGCGGGATGGGCGCCCGCACTTTGTGCGAGCAGGCTGAGTTCTTCCAGACTGGCTTCGAAATCGATCTTGCCGAAGTCGATGCCGACGAGCGCTGCGTTGATCAAATTGATGTGTTCAGGTTTTTTGAAGCGACCGGCGAGTTGCTTAATGTTCGCTTTAGAAGTGGCAAATTTGCGCCGGCCGCAACGATGTTTAGGACGGTTCAGCGTCCGGGTGGAAATTCACCGGACGGGCCGGCACGACCGTGGAAATGGCGTGCTTGTAGACCATCTGGGTGACCGTATTTCGGAGCAACACGACGTACTGGTCGAACGATTCGATGTTCCCTTGAAGCTTGATGCCGTTGACCAAATAGATCGACACCGGCACGTGCTCTTTACGCAGTGCGTTCAAAAACGGGTCTTGTAACAATTGCCCTTTGTTGCTCATAGCAAACTCCGTGTTTTTTTGCAGGTTGGAAGTATTGTGGACGAAGAAAAAGAGATCCGCCGACAATCGCTACACTATAGCCGATTTTCGCTGTTTTACGTTTTCGGCCCCCGTCGGCCAAATGGCCAGCGAACGCCGTAACGCAAGGCTTCACGCGGTTCTCACTCCTTGTCCGCGTAAGGATTCCGGCTCGACCGGAACTCTATGCGAAGTGGAGTGCCGGCGAGCCCAAAAGTTTCGCGAAAACGCCCTTCCAGATAACGCTTGTAGGTATCCGTGATCGCATCGAGCGCGTTGCCGTGCACGACGATGATCGGCGGATTCTGCCCGCCCTGGTGCGCGTAACGCAGCTTCGGCCGCACCGGGCCGCGGCGGCGCGGTTGCTGGAATTCCACCGCGTCGATCAGCGCGCGCGTGAGCTTCGGCGTCGGCAGTTTGGCCATCGCGGCGGCGTAGGCATCGTCGACCGATTTCATCAATGCGCCGATACCGGTCTTCTCCAGCGCGGAAACGTAGTGGAATTTAGCAAAGTCCAGAAACTTGAGCTTGCGCGTGAGGTCCGCCTTCGTGCGCTCACGCACATGCGAATCCAGCCCGTCCCACTTGTTCACGCCCACGACCAGCGCGCGCCCCTGTTCGACCACGAAGCCCGCGATGTGCGCGTCCTGTTCCGAAATGTCCTGCTGCGCATCGAGCAGCAGGATCACGACATTGGCGTCCGAAATCGACTGCAGCGTCTTCACGACCGAGAACTTCTCGATCGCTTCGAACACCTTGCCGCGGCGACGCAAACCGGCCGTGTCGATCAAGGTGTATTTGCGGCCTTGCCGCTCGAAATCAACATAGATCGAATCGCGCGTGGTGCCGGGCATATCGAACGCGATCACGCGCTCCTCGCCGATCAGCGTGTTCACGAGCGTCGACTTGCCGACGTTCGGACGCCCGACGATCGCGATCTTCACGCCGTGCTGCGCCTTCTCTTCTTCCGATTCTTCCGGCTGATCCTTGTACGCGAGATCGAGCGCGTCATTGATCATCTCGAGGACACCATCGCCGTGCGCGGACGAGATCGCGCGCGGGTCGCCAAGGCCGAGTTCATAGAAGTCCGACGCGACCGCCGTGTACTTCATGCCCTCCGCCTTGTTCACGACCAGAAAGAGCGGCCGGCCGGTCTTGCGCAGATAGTCGGCGATCGCCTTGTCCTGCGGCGCGAGGCCGTTGCGCCCGTCGACGATGAACACGACGACGTCGGCTTCTTCGACCGCCTGGCGCGTCTGGCGCGCCATCTCGTGCAGGATGCCGTCCTTCGCCACCGGCTCGAAGCCGCCCGTGTCCACCACGAGATACGGCCGCTCGCCGCCCAGACGGCCTTCGCCGTAATGGCGGTCGCGGGTCAGGCCGGGCAAGTCCGCGACGAGCGCGTCGCGCGAGCGCGTGAGCCGGTTGAAAAGGGTCGATTTCCCCACATTGGGGCGCCCGACGAGGGCAATCACGGGTTTCATCTGATTTTGTTCAAGGTTGAACGCAAGGCGAACGCGGAACGGGCGGTAGAAACATCTCGTTGCGTTCCGCTACGCCGCGCAATGGCTGCGCTTATCGAAAATTAGCATGGATTCGGCTTGCCGCACGCGAGGCGCGTCGGCCGACCAGGCTTGACGGCGGTCATTCGCCGGTTTGCCACCAGGCTTGACGGCGGTCATTCGCCGGTTTGCCTCTTGGGAGGCTCATCTTGCGCGACGCTCACGCGCGCCGCGCTTCATTCTTGCGACCCTGCTCTTGCATGCGGGTTTTATCGCGATGCGCGCGGCGCACCGCTTCTTTCTCGTGCGGCTCGTCGTGGCGAGCCTGCCGCACCGCCATGAAACGACGGCGCGCTTCTCTGCCGGCAACCGCGAGCGCGCGTCACTCGCGCACGTGGCCGCCGCATTTCGGATCAGTTGCCGGGCCGGAAGCCGTAGAGATCACCGTCATGCGTCTGCACGACGAGCGTGTTGCCCGCGAGCACCGGCGCCGCGGTGATCGCACTGCCGTCGGTCGGCGCGCGGCCGACGAGCTCGCCGTTCTCCACGTTGAGGAAGTGCAGGAAGCCCTTGTAATCACCCACCACGACAGCGCGGCCGAGAATATACGGCACGCTGACACTGCGGTTCTTCAGCGTATCCGTTTTCCAGATCTGCGAGCCATCCGACGCGCGGAACGCGTTGACGACCGACCAGTCGTCGCCAGCCGCGACGATCTGTTCGTCCTGCGCGAGGCCGCTGTCGCTCGAGAAATTCTTTTCCCACACCGGACGGCCCGAGTTCGCATCGAAGCAGCCGATGCGGCCCTGGAACGTCACCGCGCAGGTCTGCGCGCCGACGAGGCCCGGCGCGCCGGTCACGTCGTTGATGCGCTCGACTTCCGTCACGCCCTTCGGATACGACACCGGCGCCTGCCAGTAGGCATCGCCCGTCTGCAGGTTGATCGCCGCGAACGTGCCGCCGGGGAAGCCCGCGAGCACGGCCTGATTGCCGGCGAAGGTCATGCCGGCCGCGACACGCAGGTTCAGCGGTACGGCGCGCAGCTGGAAGACCCACTTCTGTTCGCCGGTCTGCGCGTTGAACGCGATGACCTTGCCGTCGATCGTGCGTACGATCACGAGATCGTTGCCGACGAGCGGCGGCGAGACGATCTCGCCCGGCGCCGTGGCGGTCCACAGCAGCTTGCCGTCGGAGCCGAGCACATCGACCTGGCCCTTCAGGCCGCCCACGGCCGTCAGATTGCCGTCGCTGCCGACGCCGGCGGAGAGATCGTCCTTGAGCTTGGTGCGCCAGACGTCCTGGCCGGTCTTCGAATCGATCTTGGCGACGGTGCCGTTCGTGCCGGCGGCGAAGACGTAATCGCCCACTGCCACGGGCGAGAACAGATAACGGCCGGCCTTGCCGACGCTCGCCTTCCACGCCTGGTTGACATTCAACACCGGCTTGAACTCCGCGAGCGGTACCGGCGTGCGGCGCTCATCCTTGGTCGACGAGCAAGCGGCCAACAAGACGGTCATCGCGCAAGCGAGCGGCACAGCGTAGCGTTTCAAAAAAGTCATCGGTGGACGCAACATGAATGGGTGAATTGGGTTGACCGGCGCTCTGCGCCGCGTCGCTTCATGCGACGCTTCGGCGCGGCGGCTCGATTGAGCGATGGTTGACGATACGAAAACGCAGCGGATCAACCGCCGAGCGCATCGAGCTTGAACTGGATCAGCTGACGCGCGGACGTGTCGTTCTCGGGCAGCGCGGCGAGCGCGACCTGGTAGGCCGAGCGCGCATCGTCGCGTTTGCCTTGGGCGGCGAGCAGGTCGCCACGGCGATCCGCGATCACGCCCTTGAACGCATCGAGAGGCTGATCCGCGAGCAGCTTCAGGCCTGCGTCGTAGTTCTTCTCGTCGAGCAGAACGAGCGCGAGACGCAGCTTCGCGATCTGCTTGTACTCGTTGTCCTTCGCGTGATCGATGGCCCATTGCAACTGAGCCTTCGCACCCGCCGTGTTGCCCGCCATGTAGAGCGATTTGGCGGCCGCGAGCGCGGACATCTGCGCGTAACCCGTGCCGCCGAACTTGTCTTCCATGTCCGTCGCCACACGTGTGACCAGCGCCTGATCGTTGCCGTTCACCGCCTGCTGCAGGTGGTCGTACAGCACCGATGCCTCGGCTGCCTGATGGCGCTGCCAGTAGTTCCAGCCGTTGTAGCCGGCCGAAATGACGAGCGCCACGAGCACGATCCAGGTCGTGGCGTTGCCCCATTTGGCCCACCAGGCCTTTACGCTTTCAAGTGATTCTTGTTCGTCGTGATAGCTCATCGTCCAGCTATTCCTTCCTGCGTTTCAAATTCCTCAACGAGTGGCGCGCTTTTCAGGCACCCTCGTCATCGGCGGTTGCAACCATCGCATTGATTAGGTATTCGGTCAAGTCTTCCGCCGGAACGTTGACCTGCTCGTTCTTTTGCCCGTCGGACATTTCGTTGCCCGAACGGCGCAGCGGTTTGACGCCGATCATGCCTTGCGCGAGTTCGTCCTCGCCGAGCACGATCGCGAAGGCCGCGCCGCTCGCGTCGGCCTTCTTCATCTGCGACTTGAAGCTCGAGGACGCACCGTCCAGGCTGCAATGCAGGATGACGTCGAGACCGGTATCGCGCAGACGCTCGGCGACGATGAACGCCTGCTCCGCCGCCTGTTCGCCCTGATGCACGACGTACACATCCGTGCCTTCCGCTTCCGGCACGAGTTGCTCTTCCTTCAGCAATTCGAGGATGCGCTCGACGCCCATCGCCCAGCCGCACGCGGCCGTCGGCTTGCCGCCGAGCTGCTCGATCAGCGGGTCATAGCGACCACCGCCCGCGACCGTGCCTTGCGCGCCGAGCTTGTCGGTGACCCACTCGAACACGGTGAGGTTGTAGTAGTCGAGACCGCGCACGAGACGCGGATTGATCTTGAACGGAATGTTGTTGGCCTTGAGCAGCCGTTGCACGCCTTCGAAATGCTTGCGCGACGCATCGCCCAGAAAATCGACGAGCTTCGGCGCGTTCTGCGCGATCTCCTGCATGGCCGGATTCTTCGTGTCGAGCACGCGCAGCGGGTTCGTGTAGAGCCGGCGCTTTGCTTCCTCGTCGAGCGAATCGACGTGCTTCTCCAGGTACGCGATCAGTTCCTTGCGATGCGCGGCGCGCTCCTCGGCCTGCCCGAGCGAATTCAGTTCGAGGCGAATGCCGGTGAGCCCGAGATCGTCCCAGAGACGCTGGCACATCATGATGCTTTCGGCGTCGGTATCCGGGCCCGCGAAGCCGAGCGCTTCCACGCCGACCTGATGGAACTGCCGGTAACGCCCGCGCTGCGGACGCTCGTGACGGAACATCGGGCCGACGTACCACAGGCGCTTCGGGCCGTCGTACAGCAGGTTGTGCTCGATGGTCGCTCGCACTACGGCAGCGGTGTTCTCCGGGCGCATCGTCAGATGCTCGCCGTTCAGAGAATCCGTGAAGCTGTACATCTCTTTCTCGACGATATCGGTCACTTCGCCGATACCGCGCGTGAACAACTGCGTATGTTCGACGATCGGCGTGCGGATGTTCTGATAGCCGTATGCGCGCAGCATCGACTTGACGGTGGTTTCGAAGAAGTCCCACAACGCGGCATCCTGCGGGAGGATGTCGTTCATGCCCTTCACACCGCTCAGTTTCTCGAGCCGTTTCTTCTGTTCAGTCATCTGTCTTCAAAGGGTTGCGGTGGACGTCTCTTCACGCGTGGCTGCACCTTGCCCGTAGGTGCGCTCGACATAGTCGCTGACGATTTGCTGGAACTCCTCGGCGATGCGCTCGCCGCGCAGCGTCTTCACCTTCACGCCGTCGACGAACACGGGCGCGGCCGGATTCTCGCCCGAACCCGGCAAGCTGATGCCGATGTTCGCGTGCTTCGATTCGCCCGGTCCGTTGACGATGCAGCCCATCACCGCGACGTGCATCTTTTCGACGCCGGGGTATTGGTCGCGCCAGGTGGGCATCGAGCTGCGCAGGTAAGTCTGGATTTGCGATGCGAGCTCCTGGAAGAGCGTGCTCGTCGTGCGGCCGCAGCCGGGGCATGCGATGACCATCGGCGTGAAGGAACGCAGGCCCATCGTCTG
>Ga0160459_100336_pt1 | contig 20815 bp, 23 predicted proteins | sample HID1973K_E6MG_FD_108208 | JGI IMG/M metagenome (GOLD analysis project Ga0160459, IMG submission 108208) | Enriched mosquito-associated microbial communities from UW Madison campus, WI, USA - HID1973K_E6 MG | ecosystem: Host-associated > Arthropoda: Insects > Digestive system > Unclassified ... | reverse complement strand
CTCCGGGTTTGCGCCGCGTTGCAATTTGGCGAAGTTGACGATAACGTAAACGTCCATTCTAACGTTGCGCGCGCATTTGCGCTGCCGGCCGGCAATGACTCAACCGACGCATTACACGATTACCGAACTGGCGCGCGAGTTCGACATCACGCCGCGCGCGATTCGCTTCTATGAAGATCAGGGCCTGCTCGCGCCGAAACGCGCGGGCGCGAACGGCCTGCGGCGCGTGTATTCGCCGCGCGACCGCACGCGGCTGAAGCTCACGCTGCGCGGCAAGCGGCTCGGCTTCACGCTGTCGGAAATCCGCACGCTGCTCGATCTCTATGATTCGCCGACCGGCTCGGCCACGCAACTGCAGGCTTTCGTCGATACGATCGCCGCGCATCGCGAAGTGCTCGAACGTCAGCTGGAAGACCTGAACACCACGCTCGCCGAACTCGCCGCGTATGAGGAACAGGGCCGCGCGCTGATCGCCGCGGGCACGGACAAGCGCGTCCGCAAACCCAAAGCGGCATGACGTGACTTCCCCACACGAAGCGCAGGGTCGACATGAATCACTTTCCCAAGCTGCTCTCGTCGCAAATCGGCTTCGACGTCGCCAAGACGATACTCGAAGGCTTCGAGCATCATTACCGCGTGTTCCGCGAAGCCGCGATCGAGGCGAAGGCGCTGTTCGAGCACAGCGAATGGCTTGCGCTGCAGCAACTCGCGCGCGACCGCATCACGTCGTATGACGATCGCGTCGAGGAATGCGTCACGCTGCTCGAAGACGAATACGACGCCGAAAATATCGACGACGATATCTGGCAGCAGATCAAGCTGCATTACATCGGCTTGCTGACGACGCATCGGCAGCCGGAATGCGCCGAGACGTTCTTCAACTCGGTGTGCTGCAAGATTTTGCATCGCTCGTACTTCAACAACGATTTCATCTTCGTGCGGCCGGCCATTTCGACGGAGTACATCGAAAACGACGAGCCCGCCGCAAAGCCGACCTATCGCGCGTATTACCCGGAAAAAGACGGCCTCGCCGCGACGCTCGAGCGCATCGTCACGAACTTTCAGCTAGAGACGCCGTTCGAGGATCTGGAGCGCGACGTGCAATGCGTAATGCAGGCGATGCGCGATACCTTCGGCGATCTCACGCCCGCGCCGAATTTTCAGATTCACGTGCTTTCGTCGCTGTTCTTCCGCAACAAGGCGGCGTATATCGTCGGGCGCATCATCAACGGCGATGCGCTGCTGCCCTTCGCCATCGCGATCCGGCACACGGCGCCGCGCCTGCTCGCGCTCGATACCGTGCTGCTGTCGCGCGAGCAGGTGCTCATCATCTTCAGCTTCGCGCACTCGTATTTCCTCGTCGACATGGAAGTGCCGTCCGCCTACGTGCAGTTCCTGCGCACCATCATGACGCGCAAGCCGAAGGCGGAAATCTACACGTCGGTCGGCCTGCAGAAGCAGGGCAAGAATCTGTTCTACCGCGATCTGCTGCACCATCTGTCGCATTCGAGCGACAAGTTCATCGTCGCGCCCGGCATCAAGGGGCTCGTGATGATCGTCTTCACGCTGCCTTCGTTTCCGTACGTGTTCAAGCTCATCAAGGACGCGTTTCCGCCGCCGAAGGAAACCACGCGGCAGAAGATCCAGGACAAGTACCAGCTCGTGAAGCGCCACGATCGCCTGGGCCGCATGGCCGATACGCTCGAGTATTCGAGCGTCGCGCTGCCGGTCGCGCGCCTCGACGACGCGCTCATCCGCGAACTCGAAAAGGAAGCGCCTTCGATGATCGAGTACGAAGGCGACCGGCTCGTCATCAGGCATGTGTATATCGAGCGCCGCATGGTGCCGCTCAATCTGTTCCTGCAGAATGGCAGCGCTGACGACATCGAGCACGGCATCAAGGAATACGGCGACGCGATCAAGCAGTTGATTCAGGCCAACATCTTTCCCGGCGACATGCTGTACAAGAACTTCGGCGTGACGCGGCATGGTCGCGTGGTGTTCTACGACTACGATGAAATCGAGTATCTGACCGATTGCAACGTGCGCCGCGTGCCGCCGCCGCGCAACGAGGAAGACGAACTGTCGGGCGAACCGTGGTATACCGTCGGTCCGCACGATATCTTTCCCGAAACGTACGGCACATTTCTGCTCGGCGATCCGCGCGTGCGCGAAGCGTTCATGCGCCATCACGCGGATTTCTTCGATCCCGCGCTGTGGCAGCAACACAAGGAACAACTGCTGCGCGGCGAACTCGCCGATTTCTTTCCCTATGACCGGGACGTCCGATTCTGCATCCGTTATCCGGAGCGTTTCGGCGAGTCCGGCCGACCGGACGCGCGTGCCGCCTGACGCATGCCGTCCCGCTTTGACTTTCGAACATGAACCACATTGACGATAAGACTCCGCTTGCCCACCTGTTCGCGAACAATCAGGAATGGGTTCAGCGCAAGCTCGCCGAGGACGGCGAGTTCTTCCAGCGTCTCGCGCATCAGCAAACGCCGGAATATCTGTGGATCGGTTGCGCGGATTCGCGCGTGCCCGCCAACGAGATCATCGGTCTGCCGCCGGGCGAAGTGTTCGTGCACAGAAACATCGCGAACGTCGTCGTGCACTCGGACCTCAACTGTCTGTCGGTGATCCAGTTCGCCGTCGATCTGCTGAAGGTGAAGCACATTATGGTCGTCGGCCATTACGGCTGCTCGGGCGTGGGCGCGGCGCTCGTCGGGCGGCGCGTCGGTCTTGCGGACAACTGGCTGCGCCATGTCGAGGACGTGCGCGAGAAACACGGCGCGCTGCTCGACACATGGCCGATGGGCGACGCGCGGCATCGTCGGCTCGTCGAGCTGAACACGATCGAGCAGACCATCAACGTATGCCGCACGACCATCGTCAACGATGCATGGGCGCGCGGTCAGGAACTCACCGTGCACGGCTGGACCTACGGCGTGCACGATGGCCGCTTGCGCAACATGGGCATGATGATCGGCGCGTCGGAAGAGATCGACCCGGTGTATCAGTCGTGCATCGCCGCAATGAGTCGCAGCGGCGCGCATTCCGCGGAGAACGATGTCCTCGCGTCCGATGCGGCGCGTCTGGGCGACGTTCCCGCCGTCATTCAGGGCGTCATCAAGGAGCTGAAACATGAGTGAGACACAAACCGATCCTATCGTCATCGTCTCGGCAGCGCGCACGCCGATGGCCGCGTTCCAGGGCGATTTCGCTTCGCTGACCGCGGCGCAACTCGGCGCGGCGGCGATCGCCGCGGCGCGTGAACGCGCGGGCCTCGCGCCCGAGCTGATCGACGAGGCGATCATGGGCTGCGTGCTGCCCGCCGGACAAGGTCAGGCGCCCGCGCGTCAGGCTGCGCTCGGCGCGGGGCTGCCGCTTTCCATCGGCTGCACGACGATCAACAAGATGTGCGGCTCCGGCATGCGCGCCGCGATGTTCGCGCACGACATGCTGCTCGCGGGCTCGGTCGACGTGATCGTCGCGGGCGGCATGGAGAGCATGACGAACGCGCCGTACCTGCTGCCGAAAGCGCGCGGCGGCCTGCGCATGGGTCACGCGCAGGTGCTGGATCACATGTTCCTCGACGGCCTCGAAGACGCCTATGAAAAAGGCCGGCTGATGGGCACGTTCGCGGAGCAATGCGCTTCGTCGTATGCGTTCTCGCGCGAGTCGCAGGACGCGTTCGCGGTCGAATCGCTGCGACGCGCGAAACGGGCGAACGAGGATGGTTCGTTCGAGTGGGAGATCGCGCCGGTGACGGTGCAGGGCAAGAAGGGCGATACCGTCGTCGCGCGCGACGAGCAGCCGTTCAAGGCCAACATCGAGAAGATTCCGTCGCTCAAGCCTGCGTTCGCCAAGGACGGCACGGTGACGGCGGCGAATTCGTCGTCGATTTCGGATGGCGCTGCGGCGCTCGTGATGATGCGCGAATCGACGGCATCGCGGCTCGGCGTCACGCCGATCGCGCGTGTGGTCGGGCACAGCACGTTCGCGCAGCAGCCGGCGCTGTTCACCACGGCGCCCGTAGGCGCGATCAGCAAGCTCTTCGAGAAGAACGGCTGGCGCGCGGGCGATGTCGATCTCTATGAGATCAACGAGGCGTTCGCCGTCGTGACGATGGCCGCGATGCGCGAGCATGATCTGCCGCATGACAAGGTCAATGTGAACGGCGGCGCGTGTGCGCTCGGTCATCCCATCGGTGCTTCGGGCGCGCGGATTCTCGTCACGTTGCTGGGCGCGTTGAAAGCGCGCGGGTTGAAGCGCGGGGTGGCGAGCCTGTGTATCGGCGGTGGGGAAGCGACTGCGATGGGGGTCGAGCTGGTTTGAGCGTCGTGGGCCGGGCCGGGAGTGCGCCGGGCCGGCTCACATTCGCGTCATCGGGATACTTCCGGTTCTTCTGTAGTTTCGTGACGCTCGGAGATCGAATCGTCGATATCGGATTTAGGAAAGTTCAGGAGAGCCTCGATGAACTTTACCGGGTCCGTATCGACGGTTTGTCCCATCTGCCGCCGCACCTCGCGTTCGATCTTTCGCTCGATGGCGGCGCGTTGCTGAATTTCCTGAAGTTCTGTTTCGTCATGGTTCCAGGGCTGAACGACTTTGAACATATGGTCCTCCTTGGCTGAAAGGTTTGAGTAGCCTGACCTTATTTCTGTTTAATACAGGAAACCTAATCATTCTCGTGTTTAGGAATTCTCTAAAGTTATCCTCCGCAGCCGCAACGCTACTCGAAGGGGTTCAGCATTTTGACGCCTACCCTCTCGAAGTCTCTGACGTTGCGCGTGACGACCGTCAGGTCGTGAATCAGCGCGGTCGCCGCGATAAGCCTGTCTACGGCAGGCTCCGGGTGCCGCGCTCGAAGACTGCCCCACAACTCCCCGATCGCCCTGTCTACCGGCACGATCCTCCCATCATAGCTGCGCAGAACACGTTTCAGCCACGCCTCCACGATCGCCGCCTGCCGGGCGTCACCCTTGTTACGAAGGGACTCGACACCACGTCGCAACTCACCTACGGTAACGACCGACAGAAATACCACTTCGCGCCGTTGCTGAGCACCGTCGAAAAACGCGCGAACACCTTCGTTCGCGCGCTCTTCCCTTCTGGTCTCGCTGATGACGTTGGTATCAGCCAGAAACATCCGACTCTCCGAAGTTAGCGTGACGATCGAATATGGAGTCGTCACAGTCGATCTTCGGAAAACTCATGAGCGCCCTGATGAAGCCCGCGTTATCCTCATCGCCCAGTATGCCCATCCTCCTTCGCACCTCCTTTTCGATCTCCCAGCGTTGTGCGGCCTCCTTCTGAAGTTCCCGAAGTTCATCGGGGTCGATATTCGACGGTAACGTTCCCTGAATAATCTTGAACATGGTCTGCTCCTCCTGAAAGTTGCGAGCAGCGTGACTTTACTCCGGTTTATCTAGCATACGTAGTCATCCGAACGATATAGGAATTTTCGACAGCCACTCCCGTCACTGCCTCGCCAACGACATCGCCACGGCGCGCGTGATACCGGCACCAGCGGATAAACATGCCCACGTTCTGGTCTTACGTAATCGAAAGCGCACCACGCGCGACCGCGGGTCGCGCGCTATAGTCGCAAAATCGCCCCTACAAGGAACAGGTCGCTCATGAAAACCGTATTGATCGTCGGCGCGTCGCGCGGCCTCGGCCACGAGTTCGCGCGCGAATATTGCCGCGACGGCTGGCGCGTGCTCGCCACCGCGCGCGACAAGGCCTCGCTCTCCGCGCTCGACGCGATGGGCGCGCAAACTTTCCCGCTCGACGTCACGCAACCCGAGCAGATCGGCGCACTCGCCTGGCAGCTCGACGAAGAGCGGCTGGACGTGGCGATCGTCGTTTCGGGCGTGTACGGCCCGCGCACCGAAGGCGTCGAAACGATCAGCGCCGACGACTTCGATCAGGTGATGCACACCAACGTGCGCGGCCCGATGCAACTGATTCCCGTGCTCCTGCCGCTCACCGATGCCGCCAACGGCGTGCTCGCGGTGGTGTCGAGCAAAATGGGCAGCATCGGCGGTGCGAGCGGCACGACCGGCTGGCTGTATCGCGCGAGCAAGGCGGCGCTCAATTCGGCGCTGAAGGTGGCGTCGCTGGAATCGCGGCATACGGCCTGCGTCGCACTGCATCCGGGCTGGGTGCGTACGGAAATGGGCGGGCCATCGGCGGCGATCGATGTCGCGCACAGCGTCTCGGGCATGCGCGCGGTGATCGCGGAAGCGGGCGCGATGCGCGACGAATTCAACGGCAGCTTCGTCCAGTACGACGGCACGAAGCTCGAATGGTGAAACTGGAGTGAATGTGACTTATCAGGTACACGGCGTTTCCGCATCGGGCAACTGCTACAAGGTTCGCCTCGTCCTCGAACAACTCGGCCTGCCTTACGCGTGGCATGAAGTCGACATGATGAACGGCGCGACCCGCACCGACGACTTCAAGCGGCTCAATCCGAACGGCAAGGTTCCGGTGCTCGTGATCGACGACCAGAACACGCTCTCCGAATCCGACGCGATCCTCTGCTATCTCGCCGACGGTTCGCCGCTCATGCCCACCGACCGGCTCGAACGCGCGCAAGTGCTGCAATGGATGTTTTTCGAACAGTACAGCCACGAACCGTTCGTCGCGGTCGCGCGCTTCATCCTGCAATTCCAGAAGCGCCCCGACGACGCGCGTCTGCCCGACAGGATCGCCGGTTCCTATCGCGCGCTCGACGTGATGGAGCAGCATCTCGCGACCCGCACGTTTTTCGTCGGCGAGCGCTACACCGTCGCCGATATCGCGCTCTACGCGTACACGCACGTCGCGGATGAAGCGAACGTCGATCTGGCACGCTATCCGGCGATACGCGCGTGGCTCGAACGCGTGCGCAGCCAGCCGCGCCACGTCGAGATGCCGGGCGTCGATCAATGAAGCCGGTGGATTGCCCCTGCGGCGGCGCCGCGCCTGAGCAGCGCCCGAATGCGCGCGCGCCGCGCTACGACGCCTGCTGCGGCCGTTTCATCGAAGCCGGCGAAAAGCCCGCCAATGCGATGCAACTGATGCGTTCGCGCTACACCGCCTACGTGCTCGGCGACACGGCGTACCTGCGCGCGACGTGGGCCGAATCGACCTGCCCGCCCGATCTCGACGCTTCCGACGCGAACACGCGCTGGCTCGGCCTGCAGATCAAACGCCATACCCTCATCGACGACGATCACGAGGAGGTCGAGTTCGTCGCGCGCTACAAGGCCGATGGGCGGGCGTATCGGCTGCATGAAGCCAGCCGTTTCACGCGCAATGCCGCCGGAAACTGGATCTACGTCAACGGCGACATTAAAGAAAAGTAAATATGTCTTTAAAAAATATGCGATTACACGCGGTATTAATTTCCTAAGAATTTCCTTTCAGATTAAACAGTTACGGGGTACCACTTATTGTGCAGTGCAATTTTGAACGGGTAATCTCTGTTCACGTCAGGGCGCAGTCATTCCCGTGCCCGGACACTCGCAGCGAAGCCCCGTTTTGAAGCCAATTGTCATGCCTTTTCAGGGCATGACTCCCGGAACCCGCAGCCGATACTGCTCTTCACGAGCAGCGCGTTAGGCTTGTGACTTCAAAAAAGGGGCCACGCCGTTTCAACGCCCTATTGGATGCGCAGTCGGAGTTCACGGATGGCGATCAGAACCTGGTTGGTCGGATGCAGCATGGTGTGCGCGCTCGCGACGTCGCTCGTCACGTCCGCCGTGCGCGCCGAGCCGATCGGCGGCGTGCGTCAGTCCGAAGGTCTCCAGGCACCCGCATTCGGTCAGACGCTTTCGCAGATTCCCGATTCGCTCGACGCCGGCCTGCCCGCCGTCGCGAATGGTCTGAACGAAGCCGTCATCCAGATTCCCGAAGCCGACATCTCGCTCGAGACCACGGTGTTCAAGCCGGACGGCGCCGGCCCGTTCCCGATGATCGTCTTCAATCACGGCAAGCTCCCCGGCGACTCGCACGCGCAACAGCGCAATCGTCCGGTCGCGCTCGCGCGTGAATTCGTGCGTCACGGTTATGTGGTCGTCGTGCCGAATCGCCGCGGCTTCGCGGGCTCGGGCGGCGATTACACCGGCCACGGCTGCAACGTCGAGGCGAATGGCTTCGCGCAGGCGCAGGACGTCGCCGCGACCGTCGCGTACATGAGCGGGCAGTCGTATGTGGACAAAACGCATATCGTCGTGGCGGGCACGTCGCACGGCGGCCTGACGACCATCGCCTACGGCGCGCGCGATGTCGTCGCGGCGCCCGGCGTGCGCGGCCTCATCAATTTCTCCGGCGGCCTGCGTCAGGACGAATGCGCGGGCTGGCAAAAGAATCTCGTCAACGCGTTCGGCTCCTACGGCGAACACGTGCGCCTGCCCTCGCTGTGGCTCTACGGCGACAACGATTCGGTCTGGCAAGGCGATCTGTCCGCTCAGATGTTCACCGCGTACACGTCGCACGGTGCGCGCGCGAACATGGTCGATTTCGGCACCTACAAGAACGACGCACATCGTCTCGTCGGCGACCGCGACGGCGTACAGGTCTGGTGGCCGCGCGTGAAAGCCTTCCTCGCGCAGATCGGCATGCCCACGTCCGTGCAGTATCAGGTCAGCGAGCCGCGCATGCCGAAGGCGACCAACTTCGCGGATCTAGATTCGGTTCAGGCCGTCCCCTACGTCGATGAAAACGGCCGTGCCGGATATCGCAACTTCCTCTCGCAGTATTCGAGCCGCGCGTTCGCGGTGTCGGATTCGGGCGCGTGGTCCTGGGCCGAAGGCGGCGACGATCCGATGGCCGTCGCGGTCGCAAGCTGCCAGAAGCAAAGCGCGGATCCGTGCAGACTCTACGCGGTGAACAACCGCATCGTCTGGAACGATCAGGCGGCCGAGACGCAGACGGCGTCGCGCTGAACGCGCCCCCATCCCGCTTTTCCCGCTTTCTTCAGACGCCGGCCATGCGCCGGCGTTCGCTTTTGCCGAGCCCGCATCTTCCGCGCCAATTCGACGACAACGCTTCGAAATGCGCGAAGTTACGTGCGATAGCGCGTTTTCGCATTTCCATTGCGCGCGCACGCATGGCCAAAAAACCTTCCGAATACGGAAGCTTGCGCGTCTTTTAGGGATAATTGACTCGTGCAGTTTTTCCCCAGCAACGCAAGCGTCCAGGCGCTTGGGAGCCGTTTTTGAACACAGAAGCCAATCAGGACTGGGTTGCCCGCTCGCTCGCGGCCGTGTGGCATCCGTGCACCCAGATGAAACATCACGAGCGCGTGCCGCTCGTGCCGATCGCGCGCGGCAAGGGCGCGTGGCTCTACGATCCGCAGGGCAACCGCTATCTCGATGCGATCAGCTCGTGGTGGGTCAATCTCTTCGGCCACGCGAACGACGACATCAACCGCGCGCTGAAGGATCAGCTCGACACGCTCGAACACGCGATGCTCGCGGGCTGCACGCACGCCCCAGCCGTCGAACTGGCCGAGCGTCTTTCGGCGCTTACGCAGCGCACGCTCGGTCATGCATTTTTCGCGTCGGATGGCGCGTCGGCGGTCGAAATCGCGCTGAAGATGAGCTTTCACTTCTGGCGCAATCGCGGACAGGACGAGAAACGCGAATTCGCCTGCCTCGCGAACAGCTACCACGGCGAAACGATCGGCGCGCTCGGCGTGACCGATGTCGCCCTCTTCAAGGACGCCTACGATCCGCTGATCCGCCACGCGCACGTGGTCGCGTCGCCGGCCGTGGCGGGCGTCGATGCCGCCATCGCCGCGATGCGCGCGCTGTTCGAGCAACGCGCGCCGAGCCTCGCGGCCGTCATCGTCGAGCCGCTCGTGCAGTGCGCGGCCGGCATGGCGATGTACGACGCGTCGTATCTCACGCAATTGCGCGCGTTGTGCGACGAATTCGGCGTGCATCTGATCGCCGATGAAATCGCGGTCGGCTGCGGGCGCACCGGTACGTTTTTCGCATGCGAGCAGGCCGGCATCTGGCCGGATTTCATCTGCCTGTCGAAAGGCATCAGCGGCGGCTATCTGCCGCTGTCGATCGTCCTGACCCGCAACGCCATCTACGCCGCGTTCTACGACGACGACGTCACGCGCGGCTTCCTGCACTCGCATTCGTACACGGGCAATCCGCTCGCGTGCCGCGCCGCGCTGGCGACGCTCGATCTGTTCGAAAGCGCGAACGTGCTGGCGGAGAATCGACGCAAGTCGGCGTTGCTGCGCGAGGCGTTGCACGCGCACTTCGGCAAGCACGAGCGCGTCAAGAACCTGCGCGAACGCGGCACGATCTTCGCGTTCGATGTCGATATCGACGACAAGACGTTCTCGCGCCGCTTCTTCGCCAACGCACTGAAGCGCGAACTGCTGATGCGCCCGATCGGCACGACGGTCTACATGATGCCGCCGTACATCCTCACCGACGACGAACTCCTGCTCCTCGCACAGCGCACGCGCGAGACGCTCGACGTCACGCTTGCCGGAGGCGCCGCATGACGCACACCTCGCAAGCGCTCTACGCAACGCTGAAACAAGGCCTCGCCGATATCGACGCGCGCGGCCTGCGACGCCGCCGCAAGACCATCGACAGCGCGTGCTCCGCGCACATGACGGTCGATGGCCGCGAGATCGTCGGCTTTGCGAGCAACGATTATCTCGGCCTCGCCGCGCACGAAGGCATCCGCGCGGCGCTGGCGGAAGGCGCATCGCGGTATGGCGCGGGCAGCGGCGGCTCGCATCTGCTCGGCGGCCATTCGCGCGCGCACGCGCAGCTCGAAGACGATCTCGCCGCGTTCTCGGGCGGTTTCGTCGACAACCCGCGCGCGCTCTACTTCAGCACCGGCTACATGGCGAACCTCGCGATCGTGACCGCGCTCGCCGGACGCGGCACGCTCGTGTTCTCCGATGCGCTGAACCACGCATCGCTGATCGACGGCGTACGTCTTTCCCGCGCGGAAACGCAGATCTACCCGCACGCCGATATGGAAGCGCTCGACGCAATGCTCGACGCCTCGCGGGACGAAGCCGCGACGAAACTCATCGTCACCGATACCGTGTTCAGCATGGACGGCGATATCGCGCCGCTCGCGCGTCTCGTCGAACTCGCGGAGAAGTACGGTGCGTGGCTCATCGTCGACGACGCGCATGGCTTCGGCGTGCTCGGCCCGCAAGGACGCGGCGCGTTGGCGCATTACGCGCTGCGCTCGCCGCATCTCGTCTATGTCGGCACGCTCGGCAAGGCGGCGGGTGTCGCGGGCGCGTTCGTCGCGGCGCATGAGACTGTCGTCGAATGGCTGGTGCAGCGCGCGCGTCCGTATATCTTCACGACAGCGTCGCCGCCGGCGGTAGCGCTCGCGGTGTCGAAAAGCATCGAAGTCATCGCGAGCGACGAAGGCGATCGACGGCGCGCGCATCTCGCGTCGCTGATCGAAACCACGCGCGCGATGCTCAAGCGCACGCGCTGGATGCCCGTCGATTCGCATACGGCCGTGCAGCCGCTCGTGATCGGCGGCAACGATGAAACGCTGGAAATCGCCGCCGCGCTCGACAAGCACGGCCTCTGGGTGCCCGCGATCCGTCCGCCGACCGTTCCGCAAGGCACCTCGCGCCTGCGCATTTCGCTTTCCGCCGCGCACAGCGAGGACGATCTCGCGCGCCTCGATCACGCACTGAAGACTTTATGAACGCTTTATCGCTATTCGTCGCCGGCACCGATACGGAGATCGGCAAGACCCTCGTCTCCGCCGCGCTGCTGCATGGCTTCGCGCGCGCAGGCCTGCGCGCCGCCGCGATGAAGCCGATCGCCTCGGGCGCCATCGAGCGCGACGGCGTGCTGCACAACGAAGACGCCGATCAGCTCGACGCCGCCGCGAACGTCGCGCTGCCCAATGAGATCCGCACGCCGTTCATGATGCGCGAGCCGATCGCGCCGCATATCGCCGCCGCGCGCGAAGGCATCGCGCTGGATATCGCGCGCATCGTCGAGGCGCATCGCTTCGCCGTGACGCAGGCGGATATCGTCGTGGTGGAAGGCGTCGGCGGCTTTCGCGTGCCGCTCGACGAAGCGCACGACACCGCCGATCTCGCGCTCGCGCTGAATCTGCCGGTGGTGCTGGTGGTCGGCATGCGGCTCGGTTGCATCAGTCACGCGCTTTTGACCGTGGAGGCCATCGCGGCGCGCGGACTGAAGCTCGCAGGCTGGGTCGCCAATCGCGTCGATCCGGCTATGCTGTATCCCGACGAAAATATCGCAACGCTGAAACAACGCATCAAGGCGCCGCTCATCGGCGTGATTCCGCATCTCCCTTCGCCCGATGCGTCGCGCGCCGCCGATTCGCTCGACATCGACGTTCTGACAGACTCGCTTCATCAAAAGGATTGACCTCATGACACAGCAAATCACCGCTGAGCCGACCGCTCACACCACGTCGCAACCGATGCAGCGCTGGCGCGTCGCCGATGTCGTCGCGCTGTACGACTTGCCGTTCAACGATCTGCTGTATCGCGCGCAGACCGTGCATCGCGAGCATTTCGATCCGAACGCGGTGCAGCTTTCCACGTTGCTGTCGATCAAGACCGGCGGCTGCGAGGAAGATTGCGCGTACTGCCCGCAGTCCGTGCATCACGACACGGGCCTGAAGGCCGAAAAGCTGATGGAAGTCGGCGAAGTCCTGAAGGCCGCCGAAGTCGCCAAGAGCAATGGCGCGACGCGCTTCTGCATGGGCGCGGCGTGGCGCAATCCGAAGGATCGCCATCTGGAGCCGATCAAGGACATGATCCGCGGCGTCAAGGCGATGGGCCTCGAAACCTGCGTGACGCTCGGCATGCTGGAGGCGCATCAGGCGCAAGGACTGCGCGATGCGGGCCTCGATTACTACAACCACAATCTGGATACCTCGCCGGAGTTCTACGGCCAGATCATCTCGACGCGCACGTATCAGGATCGTCTCGACACGCTCGAGCACGTCCGCGATGCGGGCATCAACGTGTGCTGCGGCGGGATCGTCGGCATGGGCGAATCGCGGCGCGAGCGCGCGGGCCTGATCTCGCAACTCGCGAACATGGAGCCGTATCCGGAATCGGTGCCGATCAACAATCTCGTGCAGGTCGCGGGCACGCCGCTCACCGGCGTCGAGGCGCTCGATCCGTTCGAGTTCGTACGCACGATCGCGGTCGCGCGCATCACGATGCCCAAGGCGATGGTGCGTCTCTCGGCCGGCCGCGAACAGATGGACGAAGCCTTGCAGGCGCTGTGCTTCGCCGCCGGCGCGAACTCGATCTTCTACGGCGACCAGCTTTTGACGACGAGCAACCCGCAGGCCGAAGCGGACCGCAAGCTGATCGAGCGTCTGGGCATGCGCGCGGAGTCGGCCCAGAATGCCGGCGTCGAAAGCACTGAGCGCTCGTGCGGGCACGGCCACGCATGAAAATCATCTTCTACGAAAAAGGCGCCGATCTCGACGCGTGGCTCGGCGGCCTGCGGCGCGAGCTGCCGGACGCGGACCTGCGCGTGTGGGAGCCGGGCGACACCGCGCCCGCCGATTACGCGATCGTCTGGCGCGCGCCGCACGAACTGTTCGCGAATCGTCCGGACTTGCAGGCGGTGTTCAACCTCGGTGCGGGCGTCGATGCGATCCTTGATGTCGAGCGCAAGGAGCACGGCACGCTGCCGCCGAACGCGAAGCTCGTGCGTCTGGAAGATACCGGCATGGCGCAACAGATGGTCGAATACGCGACGTACTGCGTGCTGCGCTACCTGCGCCGTTTCGACGAATACGACGCGCTGCAACGCGAAGGCCGCTGGGAAAAACTGCCGCAGCACGCGCGTGAATCGTTCACCGTCGGCGTGCTCGGCCTCGGCGTGCTGGGCGGCGAAGTCGCAAAGGGCTTGCTGAAACTCGGCGTGCCCGTGCGTGGCTACAGCCGCTCGCCGAAGACGATCGAAGGCGTGCAGGTTCATGCGGGCCCGGAACGGTTCGATGCATTTCTCGACGGCGTGAAGGTGCTCATCAATCTGTTGCCGCACACGCCCGACACCGAAGGCATTCTGAACGCGCGCACGTTCGCGAAGCTCGCGCGCGGCGCGTATCTGGTGAACGTGGCGCGCGGTCCGCATCTCGTCGATACGGATCTCATCGCCGCGCTCGACAACGGCCAGATCGCCGCCGCGACACTCGACGTCTTTCACACGGAACCGCTGCCGCAGGATCATCCTTTCTGGACGCATCCGCGCGTATCGGTGACGCCGCACATTTCGGCGGAAACGCTGCGCGAGGAAAGCATCGTGCAGATCGCCGGCAAGATCCGGGCGCTCGCGCGCGGCGAGCCGATCAGCGGCATCGTCGATTTCAGGCGTGGGTACTGAACGCATCGCATCGCATCGCATATAAAGGGAGACAGCCATGATTCCGGCAAAAGTGAAAATCGTCGAAGTCGGGCCGCGCGACGGCCTGCAGAACGAGAAGGAGTTCGTGCCCACCGAAACCAAGATCGAGCTGGTGAACCGGCTTGCGCGCGCGGGCATCGTCAATGTGGAATCGACGTCGTTCGTGTCGCCCAAATGGGTGCCGCAGATGTCCGACGCCGCCGCCGTGATGGCCGGCATCGAGCGCCGTCCGGGCACGATCTACTCGGTGCTGACGCCGAACCTGCGCGGTTTCGAAGGCGCGCTCGAAGCGAAAGCCGATGAAATCGTGATCTTCGGCGCGGCCAGCGAGGCGTTCTCGCAGAAGAACATCAACTGCAGCATCGCGGAGAGCATCGCGCGCTTCGAGCCGGTCGCGAAGGCCGCGAAAGATGCGGGCATGCGGTTGCGCGGCAGCATCTCCTGCGCGCTCGGCTGCCCGTATCAGGGCGAAGTGAGCATCGAATCGGTGGTGGATGTGGTCGAGCGCATGAAGGCGCTCGGCTGCGATGAGATCGACATCGCGGATACCATCGGCGTCGGCACGCCCAAACGCACGCGCGAAGTGCTCGCAGCGGCGCAGAAAGTGTTTCCGCGCGAGCGGCTCTCCGGGCACTTCCACGATACCTACGGACAGGCCATCGGCAATATCTATGCGGCGCTGCTCGAAGGCATCGAGATCTTCCACGCATCGGTGGCGGGGCTCGGCGGCTGTCCGTATGCGAAGGGCGCGACGGGCAATGTCGCGACCGAAGACGTGGTCTATCTGATGAACGGGCTCGGCATCGAGACGGGCATCGATCTGGATCAGCTCGTCGATATCGGCGATTTCATTTCGCGTGCGATCAGCAAGCCGAGTTCGTCGCGCGCGGGCCGTGCAATCTTCACGAAGAAGCGCGACGGCGCGGCCGCCTGCGCCTGAAAAGGAAACACGATGACCGACCACTTACCCGATTCCGCGCGCCGCGTCGCCCTTCTGTTGAAGGAACGCGGCCATCCGCACGACGTCGTGATGCTGCCCGAAACCGGCAAGACCTCGGCGGAGGCCGCAGCCGGTCTGGGCTGCGCGGTCGCGCAGATCGCCAAGTCGATCCTCTTTCGCCGCAAGGAAGACGACACGCCCGTGCTCGTGATCGCGAGCGGCGCGAATCGCGTCGATGAAGCGAAGGTCGCGGCGCGCGTCGGCGCACTGGCGCGCGCCGATGCGAAGTTCGTGCGCGAGAAGACTGGCTACGCGATCGGCGGCGTGTGCCCGATCGGCCATGCGGTCGAACCCGTCACGCTGATCGACGAAGACCTGCTCGCGCTCGAAAGTCTATGGGCCGCGGCCGGGCATCCGCACGCGGTATTCAATCTGTCGCCGCAAGAGCTGATCGAGTTGACCGGCGCGCCGGTCGTCGATGTCGCGCTGCGCGAAACGGCCGAGTCATGACCGACGTGGCGTCGCCGTGCGTGGACGTCTGCCGCATGAATCCGGAAACGGGCTTTTGCGACGGCTGCTTTCGCACCATCGACGAAATCGCCGCGTGGGCCGCCTGCGACGCTGACGAAAAACGCGCGGTGCTCGCGCGCGTCGAGAGCCGTCGCCAGGGCGCGCGCGTGGTGACCATCGGCGAATCGTTCGAAGCGGCGCTCGCGCTGCCGCCTGAATCCATCAAGCACTTCGCGACCCTCGTCAACGATCTCAACCCCTTGCATCACGACGACGCCTACGCGCGCGCGAGCCGCTTCGGGTCGCTGATCGCGTCGGGCACGCAGCCGACCGCGCACCTGATGGCGATGCTCGCCGCGCACTTCTCGCGCGACGCGCAGCCGCTCGGCCTCGAATTCGGCATCCGGCTGACGCGCGCGGTGAAGGCGCACGACGTGCTCACGATGTTCTGGCGCGTAACCGAAGCGAAGTGGAAAGCGAGTCTGAACGGCGATCTCGTGAAGCTCGAAGGCGGCGCGCGCAACCAGCTCGGCGAAACAGTGATGAAGGCGACGGCGACCATCGTCGTGATGCCAAAGGAGCCGCGCGCGTGAAGGCGCTTCCGGAATCCATGACGGTGTTGGAGCGCGGCTGGCTCTCGTCGAACAACGTGCTGTTCGCAAGCGCTGAAGGCACCGCGATCATCGATACGGGCTACGCGTCGCACGCGCCGCAGACGCTCGCGCTCGTGCAGCGGACGCTGGGCGCGCGCAAGCTCGATCTGATCGTCAACACGCATCTGCATTCGGATCATTGCGGCGGCAACGCGCTGCTTCAGCAAGCCTATCAGTGCGACACGCTGATTCCCGCGAGCGAAGCGCACGCGGTGCGCGACTGGGACGAAGAAGCGCTCACGTTCCGCGCAACGGGCCAGCGCTGCGACCGCTTCGCCTTCACGGGCACGATCGAACACGGCGCGACGCTCGCGCTCGGCGGTCTTCGCTGGAACGTGCTCGGCGCGCCCGGCCACGATCCGCATTCGCTGATGCTGCATTGCCCGGAGATGCGCGTGCTGATCAGCGCCGACGCGCTGTGGGAAAACGGCTTCGGCGTGATCTTTCCCGAACTGGAAGGCGAAAGCGGTTTCGCGGAAGAGCGCGCGGTGCTCGAACTGATCGCGCATCTCGATGTCGATATCGTGATTCCTGGCCACGGCGCGCCATTCACGGACGTCGGGCGCGCGCTCGACGTCGCTTCATCGCGGCTCGATTACCTGCAGGCCGATCCCGCGCGCAACGCGAAGAACGCACTCAAGGTGCTGATCGTCTTCAAGCTGATGGAAGTCCGCGCGATGACGCTCGACGCGCTCGTCACGATGACCGCGCAAGCCCGCGCGATGCGCGCCGCCGCCGACGCGCTCGCGCCATCGGGCGAGCTTCGGAGGCTCATCGAAAAGATCGTCGGGGAACTGGCGCGCGGCGGCTCGGTGAGGGTGAGCGGCGAAACCGTGTCGGCTGCCTGAAGCAAACCGGGCGCACAAAAAGAAAGCCGCTTGTCAGCTACGGCAAGCGGCAGAATCAATTGGACGTGATCAACGTCCAACGTATCGTAACGCGACACCATTTCACGTGCATCGGTGCTTTCCCTACAAAATTTTAACGATCACCTGAACCCGCGTAAGACCCAATGCCGGCGCGGGTTTCAGGGCGCATCGGCCTCGAAGAAGGCGAGCATTTCCGCAAGCAGCAGGTCGGGCTGTTCCTCGGGAATGTAGTGTCCGCACGGCAGCGCGCGGCCGCTCACGTCGCGTGCGACGCGCCGCCATTCGTCGAGCGCATCGAAGCATCGTTCGATCACGCCTTCTTGTCCCCACAGCACGCGCAGCGGACATGCGACCTTCAGACCGCGTTCGAGATCGGCGCGATCGTGCTCCAGATCGATGCTCGCCGACGCGCGATAGTCCTCGCACATCGCGAAGATCGCGCCGGGCGACGCGAGCGCGTCGCGGTACGCCTGCAACGCGTGCGGCGCGAACGGCGCGAGACCCGCGTGCCGATTGCCCATCACGCGGTCGATATAGGCGTTCGGATTGCCGCTGATCAGCATTTCCGGCAGCGGCGACGGCTGAATCAGCAAGAACCAGTGGAAGTACGCGGTCGCGAATGCGCGGTCGGTCGCTTCGTACATCGCGAGCGTCGGCGCGATATCGAGCAGCATCAGGCGATCGACGGCGTCGGGAAAATCCATCGCCATGCGATGCGCGACGCGCGCGCCGCGATCGTGCGCGCAGACGAGAAAGCGCTCGAAGCCGAAGTGGCGCATCACCGCGACCTGATCGGCGGCCATCGCGCGCTTCGAATACGGCGTGTGACGCGCGTCGCTCTTCGGCTTGGCCGATGCGCCGTAGCCGCGCAGATCCGTCGCAATGACGGTGAAGTGTTTCGCGAGATCGCCGGCGCACTTGTGCCAGATCTCGTGCGTTTGAGGATGACCGTGCATGAGGAGCAGCGGCGGCCCGTCACCGCCTTTCATCCCGACGATCTCGACGCCCCCCGCATCGACGCGAAACGGCTCGTAGTCTCCGAAGGACATGGTGTTTTCTTGTTCGTGGCGTTGCGGATCATTGTAGGCGCGGGGGCGCGATCGCTCGCCTGCAAACGCGAAAACCGAAGAATCCCTCGGGAAATGGCGGATATCTCAAAAACAACGGGCTGCTTATAATCGAACGATCGTTCGCTGTCGGCAGTTCGTAGAATGCTTTCAATGCTGCCCGGACACACTCAGGAGATTCGTGCCATGGCCCTGCCCGCCATCCTGCAGCACCTCACGTTGCCCGTCGTCGGCTCGCCGATGTTCATCGTCAGTTATCCGGAGCTCGTGCTTGCGCAATGCAAGGCGGGCATCGTCGGCTCGTTTCCGGCGCTCAACGCGCGCCCCGCCGGGATGCTCGACGAATGGCTTACCCAGATACAAAGCGAGCTTGCCGAACACAAGGCGGCGAATCCCGATGCGGTTATCGGACCGATCGCGGTCAATCAGATCGTTCATCAATCCAATGCGCGGCTCGAACAGGACGTGCGCGTGTGCGTCGAGCACAAGGTGCCGATCTTCATCACGAGCCTGCGCGCGCCGGTCAGGGAGATGATCGACGCGGTGCATTCGTACGGCGGCATCGTACTGCACGACGTCATCAATCTGCGGCACGCGCAGAAGGCGCTCGAAGCGGGCGTGGACGGCCTGATTCTCGTCGCGGCGGGCGCGGGCGGACACGCGGGCACGACCTCGCCGTTCGCGCTCGTCGGCGAAGTGCGGCGCATGTTCGACGGTCCGATCGTGCTGTCGGGCGCGATCGCCAACGGCGGCTCGATTCTCGCCGCGCAGGCGATGGGCGCGGACCTCGCCTATATGGGCACGCGCTTCATCGCGACGAAAGAAGCGCACGCGCCGGAGAACTACAAGCGCGCGATCGTCGATGCCACGGCCGCCGATATCGTCTACACGAACCTCTTCACCGGCGTGCACGGCAATTACATCCGCGAGAGCATCGTCAACGCGGGACTCGATCCGGACGCGTTGCCCGAGTCCGACAAAACCGCGATGAACTTCGCCGAAAGCAAGGCGAAGGCGTGGAAGGACATCTGGGGCGCGGGGCAAGGCGTCGGGCTGATGCAGGACGCGCCGAGCGTCGCGGAGCTGGTTGAGCGTCTGAAGCGCGAGTACGACGACGCGAAGACGCGCCTCGCGATCGGCTGATTATTTTCGACGCCCGCAAAAAAACACCGCGCACGAAGCGCGGTGTTCTTGTTTGGGCGAACGCGTTTCTTAGAACTTCGCGCGGATGCCGACGCCGAACGTATCGCCCGAGGACAGGTTCGTGTACTTGTCGTTGAGGTACGCCGCGTAGACGTCCGTGCGCTTGGACAGCGGATAGTCGTAGCCGAGCGCCCAGCTCTTGTGCGTCTGGTCGAGGCCGCCGTTGCTGCGCGAGTATGCGTACGACGCCATCACCGTGCCCGGGCCGAGCGGCACGGTCACGCCGCCTTGACCGGTATTGACGTGGAAGGTGCCGGGACCTTCGTAGTCGTTCTTCGTGTACATGTACTGCGCGAAGAACTTGACGTACTTCAGATCGTACGACGCGCCCAGTTGCCCGACGCTCTGGCTCTTGTAGCCGGGTGTGGCGAAACCATCCACCGAGGTCAGGTCGCCCGGCGTGTTGTTGAAGTTCACGTACTGATAGACGCCGGTCGCCGCGAACGGGCCGTGGAAGTACAGGAACTGCGCGCTGTACTTCTTCGAGCGGCCGTCGCCGGCGTTGTTGCCGAAGCTGTACATGACGCTGCCCGACAGACCGTTGAAGTCAGGCGACGTGTACTGCACCGAGTTGTTCCAGCCCGAATCGCCGATCACGCCCTGATCCGTCCGGTACGTCGGGAACGTGCCCGCGCCGAGGAACACGTGATAGACCATCGGCGAGAAGACGTACGAGTCGACGAACGGGTTGAAGAGAATCGTCGAGACGAAGAGTTGCGTCGTCAGGCGGCCCGTCGTGAACGTGCCGATCGGGCCTTGAATGCCGACGTACGAGTTGCGCGCAAAGAAGGTGTCGCCCTGGAAGCGCCCGTACTGGCCGTTCTGCGCGCGGAAGAAGCTTTCCAACGTGAAGATGGCCTTGTAGCCGCCGCCGAGATCCTCGGCGCCCTTCAAGCCCCAGTAAGACGTCGACATGCCGCCGCCGCTCACGTTCCACGCGCGATCGCTGCCCGGGAATTTGGTGGCGCCGACCCATTCGTCGACCTGCCCGTACAGCGAAACGCTCGATTGCGCGTGTGCCGCGCCCGCGCTGAAGAGGCCGAGCATCGCTGCGGCGACTGCGGTGGCCTTGACCGTTGCTTTCACCGTAGTCTTCGGCGCACGGTTGACGGTTGACTTCATGAACTCTCCTGTCTTTTGTCGAAAATTGAAAGCTTGGCGG
>Ga0160459_100334_pt1 | contig 20878 bp, 20 predicted proteins | sample HID1973K_E6MG_FD_108208 | JGI IMG/M metagenome (GOLD analysis project Ga0160459, IMG submission 108208) | Enriched mosquito-associated microbial communities from UW Madison campus, WI, USA - HID1973K_E6 MG | ecosystem: Host-associated > Arthropoda: Insects > Digestive system > Unclassified ... | reverse complement strand
GAACTTCCGCTTCGCCGCGCCGCTGGCCGACCGCTTCTACGTGATGGAGCACGGGCAGATCGTCGAGCGCTTCGCCGCCGCCGAACTGCAGGCCAAGATGCCGGTGCTGAACGAACTGCTTGGGGTCTGATCCGCGCGCGCCCTCGTGCGTGCGGGTTACTCGATTGATGGTGGCAGGAACGGGTGGCGTGAGCACGCTGCCGAAACTCAGGAGACAAAACATGAAGATGACTCGGCTGGCCGTGGCTGTGGCGGCGACTGTTCTGGGCGCGGTGTCCACGGGGGCATCGGCGCAGGTGTCGGGCGACACCGTGAAGATTGGCTATATCACCGACCTGTCGGGCCTGTACGCCGACATCGACGGCCCGGGCGGCCTGGAAGCGGTGAAGATGGCCATCGAGGACCATGGCGGCAAGGTGCTGGGCAAGCCGATCGAGCTGATGTCCGCCGATCACCAGAACAAGGCCGACATCGCCGCCTCGAAGGCGCGCGAGTGGATGGACCAGCAGGGCCTGGACATGCTGCTGGGCGGCACCAACTCCGGCACGGCGCTGGCCATGAACAAGGTGGCGTCCGAGAAGAAGCGCGTCTATATCAACAACGGCGCCGGCACGGCCCGCCTGACCAACGAGGAGTGCTCGCCGTACACGGTGCACTACGCGTATGACACGGTAGCGCTGGCCAAGGGCACCGGCAGCGCGGTGGTGAAGCAGGGCGGCAAGTCGTGGTTCTTCCTGACCGCCGACTACGCCTTCGGCCACTCGCTCGAGACCGACACCGCCGCCGTGGTCAAGGCCAATGGCGGCACGGTGGTTGGCTCCGTGCGCCATCCGCTGTCGGCATCGGACTTCTCTTCGTTCCTGCTCCAGGCGCAATCGTCCAAGGCGCAGATCCTGGGCCTGGCCAACGCCGGTGGCGACACGATCAACTCGATCAAGGCGGCCAAGGAATTCGGTATCACGAAGAATATGAAGATCGCTGGTCTGCTCATGTTCATCAATGACGTGCATAGCTTGGGCCTGAAGAACACCGAGGGCCTGCTGATGACCGACAGCTGGTACTGGGACATGAACGACGACACCCGCAAGTGGGCGAATCGCTACTTCGGCAAGATGAAGAAGATGCCGAGCAGCTTGCAGGCAGCCGACTACTCGGCGGTCAGCACCTACCTGAAGGCGGTGGAGACGGCCAAGACCGACGATCCGGACAAGGTGATGGCCGAGCTGAAGAAGATGAAGATCAACGACTTCTACAACAAGGGGCAGATCCGCGCCGACGGCCGCAACATCCACGACATGTACCTGATGCAGGTGAAGGCGCCGGCGGAATCGAAGAAGCCTTGGGACTACCTGAAGGTCGTGGCAACGATCCCGGGTGACCAGGCCTTCACGACGGTTGCCGAGTCGAAGTGCGCAATGATGAAGAAGTAAGCATTGGTTTTGCGCCCCTCTCCCGCTGGCGGGGGAGGGGATAGACACTCAGGCACTCGACGCCAATGGACATATTCGGAATTCCTCTACCCGCCATGCTGTCCCAGTTGCTGCTGGGGCTGGTCAATGGCGCTTTCTACGCGATGCTGAGCCTCGGGCTGGCCGTGATTTTCGGCCTGCTAAACGTCATCAACTTCGCACACGGCGCGCTGTTCATGCTCGGCGCGCTGCTCGCCTGGGCGGGCATGGAGTACGCCGGGCTCAATTACTGGGTCATGCTGGCGCTCTCGCCGATCATCGTCGGCGTGCTCGGCGTGATCATCGAAAAGTCGATGCTGCGCTGGATCTACAAGCTCGACCATATCTACGGGCTGCTGCTGACGCTGGGCATCACGCTGGTGATCGAAGGCGTGTTCCGCTCGATCTACGGCGTCTCGGGCCTGCCGTACTCGCCGCCCGACGCGCTGCAGGGCGCCACCGACCTCGGCTTCATGATCCTGCCGAACTACCGCGCCTGGGTCGTGGTCGCCTCGCTGGTGGTCTGCTTCGCCACGTGGTTCGTGATCGAAAAGACCAAGCTCGGTGCCTACCTGCGGGCCGGTACCGAGAACCCCAAGATGGTGGAAGCCTTCGGCGTCAACGTGCCGCTGATGGTGACGCTGACCTACGGCTTCGGCGTGGCGCTGGCGGCCTTCGCGGGCGTGCTGGCGGCGCCGGTGATCCAGGTGTCGCCGCTGATGGGCCAGAACCTGATCATCGTTGTGTTCGCCGTGGTGGTGATCGGCGGCATGGGGTCGATCATGGGTTCCATCCTCACCGGCTTGGGCCTCGGCGTGATCGAGGGCCTGACCAAGGTGTTCTATCCTGAGGCATCGGCCACCGTGGTGTTCTTCATCATGGTGATCGTGCTGCTGCTGCGCCCGGCTGGCCTGTTCGGGAGGGAGAAGTGATGAGCGGACAAACCGGACAAACCGCGGTGCCTGTGAGCACCGGAACCGTCAGGAACGGAGTGGGTGTGCAGAAGAAGGTGCTTTACGGCTTGCTGCTGCTGGGGCTGATCGTGGCCCCGATGGCGGGCGCCTACCCGGTGTTCGTGCTCAAGGTGATGTGCTTCGCGCTGTTCGCCTGCGCGTTCAATCTGCTGATCGGCTTCACCGGGCTGCTCTCGTTTGGCCACGCGGCCTTCTTCGGCGGCGCCGGCTACGCGGCCGGCCATGCGATGAAGGTCTGGGGCGTGACGCCGGAAGTGGGCCTGATCCTCGGCACGCTGACCGGGGCCGGCATCGGCTACGTGGTCGGCTCGCTGGCCATCCGACGGCAAGGCATCTATTTCTCGATGATCACGCTGGCGCTGGCGCAGATGCTGTTCTTCATCTGCCTGCAGGCGCCGTTCACGGGCGGCGAGGATGGCCTGCAGGGCATTCCGCGCGGCAAGCTGTTCGGCGTGCTCTCGCTCTCCGAGGACATCACGCTGTACTACGTGGCGCTGGCCATCATCGTCGCCGCGTTCGCGCTGATCGTACGCACCGTGCACTCGCCGTTCGGCCAGATTCTCAAGGCCATCAAGGAGAACGAGCCGCGCGCGATTTCGCTTGGATACGATGTCGATCGCTTCAAGCTGCTCGCCTTCGTGATCTCGGCCGCGCTGTCCGGGCTGGCGGGTTCGATCAAGGCGCTGGTACTGGGCTTCGGCACGCTGACCGACGTGCACTGGTCGATGTCCGGCTCGGTGATCCTGATGACGCTGGTGGGCGGCCTGGGCACGCTGTCTGGCCCGATCGTCGGCGCCTTCGTGGTGGTGGCGCTCGAAAACAAGCTTGGCGACATCGGTTCGTTCCTGGCGCACCTGACCGGCATCTCCTGGTTCAACGCGCTCGGCGAGTCGGTGACGATGGTCACCGGCATCATCTTCGTGATCTGCGTGCTGACGTTCCGCCGGGGCATCATGGGCGAGCTGATCGCGCTGACGAGTCGCAAAAAGTAGCAAAAGTGCGAGTGATGACAGGCCGACATGCCCGCTTTTGGGGCTAGGGTTTCTGCTAGCTTGTTTCATACGCACCGCTTCGTTACATTGCATATACGGTTTTCGCAGGTTAAATGGAGGCGGAAGCGAGGAGACGACAGGCGCGCACCCGGTGTCGGGTAGCAGCAGCCAATACAATGAAAAGGCGTTGCCAGGTGATCCTTGGCAGCGCCTTTTTGATTTGTAGCGCCCGCTGGCGCGCCAGGCTTATCTCCCGACCGTCCTTCCTGTTCATGGATCACCCATCCCCGCATTCCTCGCGCCCACAAGGGCTCGTGCGGGTCGGCACCCCTGCCGACGCCGCCTTGATCGACGCCTGGCTGATGGCCCGCGCGCCGCTTGCCGTACCCGAGGCCCGCGCCCGCAGGCTGTCGCTGGAAGCACTCCTGGCGCAGGGTGGGCAGGGGCTTTGTCTTATCGATGGCGCCATCGCCGATGCCGGAAACCCGGGCGGCGAGGCGAGCCCCAACACGGTGCATGGTCTGCTACCGGTGACACTTATCCACAGCTTGTCCACCGGAGGCCGCGTTGCGCTGGCGGCGGAGTGGTGGGGGCCGGCCGATCTGGACGATCCGGCGGCTTCGACGGCGTCCCTCGCCGCCTGCTGTGACGTGCTGGCCGACTGGTGCCGCGCGCATGGTATCCGGCAGGTGTGGCTGGCGCCCGGCTTGCTGGCCGATCCCGCAGCCGCGCCGCGCGGCTTCGCCCCCGGGGCCGACGGGCTCCTGCACCGCAGCCTCGTGCCGACGCCCAAGCAGCTCGGCTGACCTCGGCATCGACCCCAATCCCGCTACTGGCCGGCTTTCCCGGCCGACCCTGACTGTTGCGCCCGCGCCGCTGCGGGTTAATCCCGCCTTTTCGTACGAAATCGCTGTGTTAGACTCGATTCGCATTCCCGACCGCACGGTCGGGGAATGAAACTGCGCAATCCGGGGGTAAACCGCGCAGGACGGGAAAATCAAAAGGGACGGTCTTCGAAGTTCCCGACATTGACGCTGGTGCCAGCGCTGCGCCGGCCATAGAGCCCGAAAAACGGGCCAAACCAAGAACTGAGGGCATCCGCCGGCCGGAAGCCGGCGGATGCCTTTTTCCTTTTTTGGAACCGAAGGAGACGAGATGACATTCAAGCGCGCCAGCGTGATGGCCCTTGCCGCCGCCAGCCTGTTCGCCGGGGCGGCCAGTGCCCAGGTCAAGGTGGGGGTCACCGTATCGGCCACCGGGCCTGCCGCTTCGCTCGGCATTCCCGAGAAGAACACGTTCACGCTGCTGCCCAAGGAGATCGCGGGCAAGAAGATCGAGTACTTCGTGCTCGACGACGCCACCGACACCACCACTGCCGTCAAGAACACCCGCAAGCTCATCAGCGAGGACAAGGTCGACGTGGTGGTGGGCTCCACGGTTACGCCGAACTCGCTCGCGATGGTCGACATCGCCGCCGAGAGCGAGACGCCGATGATCTCGATGGCCGCCTCGGCCCGCATCATCGAGCCGATGGACGCCAAGCGCGCCTGGGTCTTCAAGACGCCGCAAAACGACTCGCACATGGCCACTGCCATTGCGGAGCACATGACGAACAACAACGTGAAGACGGTGGCATTCATCGGCTTCGCGGATGCCTACGGCGAAAGCTGGGCGCAGGAATTCGCCAAGGTGGCGGAGATGCGCAAGATCAAGGTCGTGGCCAACGAGCGCTTTGCGCGCACCGACAACTCGGTGACGGGTCAGGTGCTCAAGATGATGGGCGCCAACGCCGATGCGGTGCTGATCGCTGGTTCGGGTACGCCGGCCGCGCTGCCGGCCAAGACGCTCAAGGAGCGCGGCTACAAGGGCAAGATCTACCAGACCCACGGCGTGGCCAACCCGGACTTCCTGCGCGTCTGCGGCAAGGACTGCGAGGGCACGTTCCTGCCGGCTGGTCCGCTGCTGGTGGCCGAGCAGCTGCCCGACAGCAATCCGGTGAAGAAGCCGGCCGTGACCTACAAGACCGCCTACGAGAAGGCCTTCGGCGGCCAGGTGTCGACCTTCGGCGGCCACGCCTGGGACGCCGGCCTGCTGCTGCAGAACGCAATCCCGGAGGCGCTCAAGAAGGGCCAGCCCGGCACCAAGGAATTCCGCAAGGCACTGCGCGACGCCCTGGAGCAGACCAAGAACCTGCCCGTCTCGCACGGCATCATCACCATGAGCCCCACCGACCACCTCGGCATGGACCAGCGCGCGCGCGTGATGGTGCAGATCGTGGATGGCAAGTGGAAGCTGCAAACGAAGTAAGCCGGCATTCGACCGGCGGTACGGAGCAAGTCGCGGAGTCACGAGGCAAAAAAGGGCGCATGGCGATCCATGCGCCCTTTTTTTGTCCGCCGGATCCTGTGATGATGCCCGCATGACCCTGTTCAGGAGGGCGGCGCCGCCAAGCTGGTAACGCCGCACCTCCTTCCACGACACGTTCCCAGACACGGGGAGACAATGGACCTCTCGATTGCGGCCATCCTGGCGCAGGACGGCATCACCTCCGGCGCCATCTACGCGCTGCTGGCACTGGCACTGGTGCTGGTGTTCTCGGTGACGCGCGTCATCTTCATCCCCCAGGGCGAGTTCGTGGCGTATGGCGCCCTGACGCTCGCCGCGATGCAGGCCGGCCACGCGCCGCAGACCACGTGGCTGCTGCTGGCGATGGGCGTGCTGACGTTCCTCTACGAGTGCGTGACCGTGCTGCGCAGTGCCGAGCTGCGCCGCACCGCCCCGCGCCGGCTGGCCGTGCTGGCCGGCAAGTACGTCGTGTTTCCGCTGGCCGTTCACCTTGTCGTGCAGCAGTACGGCGGGCAGCCGCTGCCGATGCTCGCGCAGATCGCCCTGACGCTGCTGATCGTGATTCCGCTCGGGCCGATGCTGTACCGGCTGGCGTACCAGCCGCTGGCCGAAGCCAGCACGCTGGTGCTGCTGATCGTCTCCGTGGGGGTCCACTTCGCGCTCGTGGGGCTGGGTCTGGTGATGTTCGGCGCCGAGGGCTCGCGTACCAGCGCGTTCTCCGATGCGCGCTTCGACATCGGCACCTTGAGCGTCTCGGGCCAGAGCCTGTGGGTGGTGGGCGTGTCGGCGCTGCTGATCGGCGCGCTGTACTTCTATTTCGAGCGCACGCTCCAGGGCAAGGCGCTGCGTGCCACGGCCGTGAACCGGCTCGGCGCGCGGCTGGTCGGCATCGGCACCACGCAGGCGGGGCGGTTGTCGTTCACGCTGGCGGCGGCGATGGGCGCGCTGTGCGGCATCCTGATCGCGCCGCTGACCACGGTGTACTACGAGTCCGGCTTCCTCGTGGGCCTGAAGGGCTTCGTGGGCGCCATCGTCGGCGGGCTGGTCAGCTATCCGGTGGCCGCGCTCGGCGCGATCCTCGTCGGCCTGCTCGAATCCTATTCGTCCTTCTGGGCCAGCGCGTTCAAGGAGGTCATCGTATTTACCTTGATTATCCCGGTGCTGTTGTGGCGCTCGCTGACCAGCAAGCATGTCGAGGAAGAGGAGTAAGCCATGACACTGCTGACCGAGAAGCCCGTGGCCGACAAGCCGGTGGAGATCATCCACCCTCGCACGAAGGCGCGCACCCCAGCCGCCACGCGCAATCGTATTTTCACGATGTTGTTCGTCGTCGTGCTGGCCTTGCTGCCTGTGCTGCCGACGCCCGAGTTCTGGATCACGCTCGGCAACTACATCGGTCTCTATAGCATCGTGGCGATCGGGCTGGTGCTGCTGACGGGCGTCGGCGGCATGACCTCGTTCGGGCAGGCGGCGTTCGTGGGCCTGGGCGCCTACAGCACGGCCTACCTGACGACGCAGTTCGGCCTGTCGCCGTGGTTCGGGCTGCTGGTGGGGCTGGGCATCACGATGGCCTGCGCCTACGTGATCGGGCTGATCACCATGCGGATGTCGGGCCACTACCTGCCGCTGGCGACGATCGCCTGGGGGCTCTCGCTGTTCTTCCTGTTTGGCAACCTTGAATTCCTGGGCAAGTACGACGGCCTGAATGGCGTGCCGGTGCTGTCGTTCGTCGGTGTGTCGCTGCAGTCCGGGCGCTCGATGTTCTATCTGATCTGGGTGGTGGTGCTGCTCGCCGTGCTGGCCATGCAGAACCTGCTGAACTCGCGGCCGGGCCGTGCCATCCGTGCGCTCAAGGGCGGCGGCACGATGGCCGAGGCGATGGGCGTGAACACCGCCTGGATGAAGGTGGTGATCTTCGTCGTGGCGGCGGTGCTGGCCTGCGTGTCGGGCTTCCTCTACGCGCACCTCCAGCGCGCCGTGAACCCGACGCCGTTCGGGCTCAACTACGGCATCGAGTACCTGTTCATGGCCGTGGTGGGCGGCGTGGGCCACGTATGGGGCGCGGTGCTCGGCGCGGGCATCCTGACCATCCTCAAGGACGTGCTGCAGGGGCTGCTGCCGAAGCTGCTCGGCTCCACGGGCAATTTCGAGATCATTGTCTTCGGTGTGCTGATGGTGCTGCTGCTGCAATACGCGAGCGACGGCATCTGGCCGTTCTTGCGCCGGCTGTTCCCGTCGGGGCCACCGGTGACGGCGCCTGACGATGCCCAGCCGCTGCCGGTGCGCCAGAAGCCCGAGGCCGGCGAGCTGATCCTCGACGTGCGTGCGGCGCGCAAGCAGTTCGGCGGGTTGGTGGCCGTGAACGACGTGAGCTTCCAGGTGCGCGCCGGCGAGATCATCGGGCTGATCGGGCCGAACGGCGCCGGCAAGTCCACCACGTTCAATCTCGTCACGGGTGTGCTGCCGCTGACGCGGGGCGAGGTGCGGTACCGCGGTGAGGTGATTTCGGGCTTGCCGTCGCGCGAGATCGTCAAGCGCGGCGTGGGCCGGACCTTCCAGCACGTGCACCTGCTGCCGACGATGACGGTCCTCGAAAACGTAGCCATCGGCGCGCACCTGCGCGGCGACTTCCGCCCCCAGGGCGGCGTGGCGGCGGCGATTCTCCGCATGAATCAGGCCGAGGAGCAGAAGCTGCTGTTCGAAGCGCGCCGGCAGCTCGAGCGCGTGGGGCTGGCCGACTGCATGTATATGGAAGCCGGCAGCCTCGCGCTGGGCCAGCAACGCATTCTGGAGATCGCGCGTGCGCTGTGCTGCGACCCGGCGCTGCTGCTGCTGGACGAGCCAGCGGCCGGCCTGCGTTACAAGGAGAAGCAGGCGCTGGCCGAGCTGCTGAAGAAGCTGAAGGGCGAGGGCATGAGCGTGTTGTTGGTCGAGCATGACATGGACTTCGTGATGAACCTGACCGATCGCCTCGTGGTGATGGAGTTCGGGACGCGCATCGCCGAGGGCGAGCCGGAGGAGGTCCAGAAGAATCCGGCTGTGTTGGAAGCCTATCTGGGCGGCGTCGAGTGAGGATATGAGATGAATCTGATTCTGGAAGTCGATGACCTGCATGTTCGCTACGGCAAGGTCGAGGCGGTGCATGGCGCCAGCCTGAAGGTGGAGGCCGGGAAGATCGTGACCGTGATCGGTCCGAATGGCGCGGGCAAGTCCACGATGCTCAACGCGATCATGGGCGCGCTGCCGGTGAGTGGATCGTCGAACGGCGCGGTGCGCTACCTCGGCCATGACATGGCGGGCATTCCGGTGGAGGGGCGCGTCGCGCGCGGCATGTGCCTGGTGCCGGAGAAGCGCGAGTTGTTCGCGTCGATGACGGTGGAGGACAACCTGCAACTGGGCGCGTTCCGTCGCAAGAAGGCCGGCGAGCGCAATTACCTCGATCAGATGGAGGTGGTCTACGGGCTGTTTCCCCGGCTGAAAGAGCGGGCGAAGCAGGACGCCGGCACGCTGTCAGGCGGCGAGCGCCAGATGCTGGCGGTGGGCCGCGCGCTGATGGCCAAGCCGCAACTGCTGATGCTCGACGAGCCCAGCCTTGGGCTGGCGCCGCTGATCGTCAAGGAGATCTTCCACATCATCCACAACCTGCGCGAGACCGGCGTAGCGACGCTGCTGATCGAGCAGAACGCGCGCGCCGCGTTGCAGGTGGCCGACTATGCCTATGTGATCGAGACCGGCGACATGGCGATGGAAGGGCCGGCTTCCGAGTTGGCTAGCAATCCGAAGGTGATCGAAACGTACCTGGGGCTGGCGAAGAAGGCGGCCTAGTGTACGAAGTAGGTACGGTTGGTTACCTGGATGAATGAAAGCCGGCGTTGAGCCGGCTTTTTTATTTGTGCAGGGAATATCAGGCTGGAGTAGATGGGCGGGATGGATGTTTTTTCCCTTGGCTTAGGAAAGCTCATCTATCCAGTTCATCCTCCTTCGCCACCTCCAACAGCCATGCGCGGAAGCAATTCAGCGCCACATGGTCGCGCCGCTCCTTCGGGGCGCAGAGGAAGTATCCACGCTGCAGCCGGATCGGCAGATCGAAAGGTGCGACCACTGCGCCGGCGGCGATTTCGTCGCGCACCAGGCAGCGCTGGAGCACCGCCACGCCCATGTCCGCCTTCACTGCCTGGACGAGGATCGACACCTGATCGAAGCCGGTGGCCAGTCGGGGCGCAGCACTGGGTACGCCCGCTGCTTCGAGCCAGTGCTGCCAATTGGCGGGCGCCGTGGTGTGGAACAGCAGCGGTTCCTGGAGCAGATCGGCGGGGTGCTGCCATCTTCCCGCCGCGCGCCGTGCGTGGGCCCGTGCGGGGTGGCAGATCGGCACCATCTCGCGGCCAATCACATAGTCGACTTGCAGACCCGGCCACTTGTCGGCCACGCCGGCGAGCAGCGCCGCATCGGGCGACGGCCCGGAGAGATCCTCGTTGCGGCGATAGGGCACGAAGTCGAGCCGGATGTCGGGGTGTCGGCGGTGAAAGTCGGGCAGGCGCGGCACGAGCCAGACGCTCGCCAGCGTGGGGACGGCTGACAGCGTGAGGTGGTGCTGCCGGGCCTGATCCCGTTGCAGCATCGCCGCGCTGGCGGCTTCGATGGCGGCCAGTGGGCCAGCCACGGCCTCAAGATAGATTCGTCCCGCCTCGGTGAGCGTCAGCCGATGTGCGTTGCGATGGACCAGCGGCTGGCCGAAGTGTTCTTCCAGGCGCGCGATGGCCCGGCTGATGGCGCCCTGGGTCACGCAGAGCGTCTCCGCCGCGCGCGTGAAACTGCCCAGCCGCGCCGCCGTGGCGAACGCGTGCAACTCGGACATCGACGGGGAACGGAGCCGCATGGGGCAGGGCGCGGGGGCGCTTGGTTAGGATGAGCTTTGGTAATGCAACCGTGCAATATAGTCGTTTGTGCGCGACCGGTAAACTCCCGACACTCGACGCTCGGTATCCCCATCGAGAACGATAAAGAGGAGTTTGATCCCATGACCCGAGCCCGTTCCCCGCGACGCCAGTTCCTGCTGACCGGCATCGCCATGGCCGCCACGCTGGGCGCCACCGTCAGCGGCCACGCCATCGCGCAAGGCAGCTATCCGAACAAGCCGATCCGGCTTGTCGTGCCGTTCGCGGCGGGCGGTTCCACCGATCTGTCGGCACGCCTGGTGGCCGAATTCGCCGGCCGGGAGCTGGGCCAGACCATCGTCGTGGACAACAAGGGTGGGGCGGGCGGCTCCATCGGCATGGAGCAGGTGGCGCGCTCGGCGCCGGACGGCTACACGATCGGCATGGCCACTGTGAGCACGCACGGCTCGAACCCGGCCGTCTACCCGAAGCTCGGCTATGACCCGATCAAGGACTTTGCGCCGGTCACCAACGTGATTGCCATCCCGAGTGTGTTCGCCGTCCACCCGAGCGTGCCGGCCAAGACGATGCAGGAGTTCATCGCGCTGGCCAAGGCCAACCCGGGCAAGTACACGTTCGCGTCGCCCGGTGCGGGCTCGCTGGGGCACGTCAACATCGAGAACTTCATGATGCTGGCCAAGATCGACCTGCTGCACGTGCCGTACAAGGGCGCCGGGCTTGCGCTCAATGACGCCGTGGCAGGGCAGGTCAATGCGATCACCGACAACCTGTCGTCCACGCTGCCCCACGTGAAATCGGGCCGCCTGCGCGCGCTGGCGGTGCTGGGCGCGGCACGCTCGTCGCAGTTGCCGAATGTGCCGACCTATAACGAGCTCGGCTTCAAGGACATGGGCGATGGCGGCTGGTTCGGCATCGTCGCACCGGCCGGCACGCCGCCGGCCATCGTCGACAAGCTCAACGCCGCCATCCACAAGGCGATGCAGAACCCCGAGTTTAAGCGCAAGGTCGAGGAGTCCGGCGGTACGCTGGTCCCGACCACGCCTGACCAGTTCAAGGCGCAGATCCAGCAGGCCATGGCCCGCTATGCCCGCGTGGCCAAGGCTGCCAACATCAAGCTGGACTGAGCGATGACGACCTTCGAAGCTGTACAGGGCGACGCCCCGATTGGCCCGTTCTCGCTGGCCGGCCCCCAGGGTGATCCGCTGCCGCTGGTTTGCGATTCTCCGCACAGCGGCGTGTTCTATCCGGACGACTTCCGCGCGGTGTTGCCGCTGGCGCGGCTGCGAGGCGGGGAGGATACCCACATCGACACGCTGTGGGAAGCCGTGCCCGAGGTCGGCGGGACGCTGGTCGCGGCCACTTTCCCCCGCGTCTATATCGACCCGAACCGGATGCTCGACGACCTCGACCCGGACCTGCTCGACGGCCCCTGGCCGACCACGCTGGCCCCGGGCGAGAAGACGCGCCTCGGCTACGGGCTGGTCTGGCGCAGGCTGGATGCGAATACCCCGATCTATGACCGCAAGCTGTCCGTAGCGGAAGTGCAGACACGGATCGACCGCTATTACCGGCCGTACCACGCGGTGCTGTCGTCGGCGGTGGAGGCCGCTTACAGCCGCTTCGGCGCGGTGTGGCACTTGAACCTGCACTCGATGCCGAACAACGCCTACGAGCGGCTCAAGATCCAGAGCCCGCACCCGCTGGCGGACTTCGTACTGGGCGACCGGGACGGCACCACATGCGAGCCCGGCCTCGTCAACCTCGTGGAGCGGGAACTGCGGAAGATGGGCTACACCGTAGCCCGCAACGACCCGTACAAGGGTGTGCAGCTCATCGCCCAAATCGGCCGCCCCGCCGAGCGCCGCAATAGCCTCCAGATCGAGATCCGCCGCCCGCTCTATATGGATGAGGCAACCAAGGTACCCAATGCGGGTTTCGTGACCCTCCAGCGGGATTTGGGATTGCTGTCGGCGAGCATCGCCACGTATATCCGCGGGAAGCTTTGAAAGCGGTACGGCGATGTTTCACGTGAAACATCGGAGAGGGAAGGGCCCCGCGGAAGCGGGGCTTTTTCTTTGGGGGCTTAACAGATGACGCCGCCGATGCTTTTGCCGGTTTTCAAGTCGAAACCGACGTAGCACACGTATTCCTTGGCAGAGTATCGTAGACAAGAAATTTCTCTTCTTTCCCTCACGCGAGTCGAGGCGTCCGCACCGCATGCATCAGGCCGGTCCGGCCCAAGGGCGTTGAACATCTCTCGGGCGGCGCTACCCGAGATCAAAAAGGAAATCTTACTGTCGCCTTTGCTGGGCGGGATCGTGTCGCCAAGATAGCCACCATATACAACGTACTCCACTTTTGCTGGACGAAACTCGTACTCCCATGCCGAAGCTGCAGCGCTCACTGCCGCCACGCCCAGCAATGTGGCGACCAGGACTATAGCCATTTGATATCTCATTGTCCTTATCCTCGGACACGAACGTGCAGATGGTTATCGTGGAATGGCTTCCGGACGACCCGTGGGACTGTGAGGTCGTTAAAGTACACATAATCCACGTGTCCACATTGCCAAATGAGCTCGACGAGTCGGCGTGTGGCGGCGCGATCATAGGCCGCTTGCTGGTATTCGACTGGCATGTGTTTCCCGTCCTTACGGACGGGCCGAATGTCGATATCCAGCCCATCCCTATGCGATTTGTGGCCTTCGAAATAGGTGCTGTCGGCGAGACTAATGTTCCCGAATCCCAGCTTCCGATCATCGTGCCGGCCCCATTTGAACTCAAGGTTGAACAAGAACGACAGCATATTCGGATGCGCGTATTGCCCCAGGCCCGCGCTGGGCGTTCCATAGGTGTAGTACGACGCTTCCTCTGGCGCCTGCGGCAGCATGTGAAGACCCCGTGAATCCTGGAAACTCATGACTGAACTCCTGTCTGGTGAGTCCAAGATCATGCGCCGAGTCATGTTGCGACGCAAAAAATGCATCAAATACGTCACAAATGACGTGCGTGGCGGAGATCACAGATTGTGTTCCACGTGAAACACTTCCTCCCACCATGTACCGCACCCGCCATGTTTCACGTGAAACATGGTGTCCGACCAAAGTCCCTGATGGGATTGCCGCTATAATTCGGCATCCTGAATTTTCCCGCCCAGCCTCCCGGAGGAGGTGTCCCATGCTTTACCCGAAAGAGTTCGATGTCATTGTCGTCGGTGGTGGTCACGCCGGCACCGAAGCCGCGCTTGCCGCCGCCCGTATGGGCTGCCAGACGCTGCTGTTGAGCCATAACATCGAGACGTTGGGTCAGATGAGCTGCAATCCGTCGATCGGCGGCATCGGCAAGGGGCATCTGGTCAAGGAAGTGGATGCCATGGGCGGTGCGATGGCGGCGGCCACGGACGAGTCCGGTATCCAGTTCCGCATCCTCAATTCCAGCAAGGGCCCGGCCGTCCGTGCCACGCGCGCTCAAGCGGACCGTGTGTTGTATCGCAAGGCGATTCGGACCCGGCTGGAGAACCAGCCGAACCTGATGCTATTCCAGCAGGCCGTCGATGACCTGATGGTGGAGGGCGACCGCGTGGTTGGCGCCATGACCCAGGTTGGCATCGCCTTCCGGGCGCGGGCTGTGGTGCTGACGGCGGGGACGTTCCTCGATGGCAAGATCCACGTCGGGCTGGATAACTACACGGGTGGGCGTGCCGGCGATCCGGCGGCGGTCTCCTTGTCGGCACGTCTGAAGGAATTGAAGCTGCCGCAGGGCCGGCTCAAGACCGGCACGCCGCCTCGTATCGACGGGCGCACCATCGACTTTTCGGTGATGGAAGAGCAGCCGGGCGATCTCGATCCGGTGCCGGTGTTCTCCTTCCTGGGCCGTCCGGAGCAGCATCCGCAGCAGCTGCCGTGCTGGATCACGCATACCAACAGCCGTACCCACGACATCATTCGCGGCGGCCTGGACCGCTCGCCGATGTACACCGGTGTGATCGAAGGGGTAGGGCCGCGTTACTGCCCGAGCATCGAGGACAAGATCCATCGCTTTTCGAGCAAGGAAAGCCACCAGATCTTCCTCGAGCCGGAAGGGCTGACGACGAACGAGTTCTATCCGAATGGCATCTCCACGAGCCTGCCTTTCGACGTGCAGCTCGATCTGGTCCATTCAATCCGCGGCATGGAGAACGCGCACATCCTGCGCCCCGGCTACGCAATCGAATATGACTATTTCGATCCGCGCGCGCTGAAGGCGTCGCTGGAGAGCAAGGCGATCCAGGGGCTGTTCTTCGCCGGCCAGATCAACGGTACGACCGGATACGAGGAAGCCGCCGCGCAGGGCCTGCTGGCCGGTATCAACGCGGGCTGTTTTGTGCGCGAGCGCGATGCCTGGACGCCGCGTCGCGACCAGGCCTATCTCGGTGTGCTGGTCGATGACTTGATCACGCGTGGCGTGACCGAGCCGTACCGGATGTTCACGAGCCGCGCCGAATTCCGCCTGAGCCTGCGTGAAGACAACGCGGACATGCGCCTGACCGAGATGGGGCGCGAACTGGGCGTAGTCGATGATGCCCGCTGGGACGCTTTCAATCGAAAGCGCGACGCTGTTTCACGTGAAACAGAGCGCCTGAAGAGCACGTGGGTCAACCCGACGCTGCTGCCGGAAGCCGACGCCGTGCCGCTGCTCGGCAAGGCCATCGAGCGCGAGTATTCGCTGGCTGATCTGCTGCGGCGCCCCGAGGTCACCTATGAGGCACTGATGGCGATGCAGGATGGCCGTCATGCGCCGGAAGGGGTGCTCGATGCAGACCCGATGCTGGCCGAGCAGATCCGCGAGCAGATCGAGATCGGCGTGAAGTACCACGGGTACATCGCCCGCCAGGCCGCCGAGGTGGACAAGCTGGAAGCCAACGAGGCGACAAAGCTGCCGCCTAATTTCGACTACACCGAGGTGCGCGGGCTGGGCTTCGAGGTCAGCCAGAAGCTGAACCAGCATCGTCCGGAAACGCTCGGGCAGGCGTCGCGGATCTCGGGCGTCACGCCGGCCGCGATCTCGCTGCTGTTGGTACACCTCAAGAAGAAGGGCATGGGGCGCGGTGCGTCCGCTGCCGCGCCGGCCGGCAACGGCCAGGAGGCTGCCTGAGTGGGCGGCCCCCGACACCCCGCGATCGACGACGCCGCGCAACGCCGCCGCCTGGAAGCCGGGTTGGCGGCCATCGGCCTGACACTGGCGCCGGCCCAGATCGACACGCTGTTCGCCTACCTGACGCTGCTGCGCAAGTGGAACAGCGTCTACAACCTCACCGCCATCCGTCATCCTGACGAGATGCTCACGCACCATCTGCTCGATTCGCTGACGGCCGTCCCCGCGTTGGCGGAAGCCGCGCGCGCCACGGATGTGGCCGAGCCGGCCCGGGGCAGGGTGCTCGACGTCGGCTCCGGCGGCGGCATGCCCGGGCTGCCGTTGGCGATTGCCTGTCCGGACGTGTCCGTGCTGATGGTCGACATCGTCCAGAAGAAGACCGCGTTCCTGACACAGTGCCGCGCACAGCTTGGGCTGTCCAACGCCGCCGCGCATTGGGGCCCGGTGGAGAAGCTCGAGGACGCCAGCGGCTATGCCGTGATCACGTCGCGGGCGTTCGCGGAGTTGAGCGATTTCGTGAGCCTGTCTGGCCAATTGCTGGCGCCGGGCGGGAAGCTGATCGCGATGAAGGGTATTTATCCACAGGCGGAGATCGATCGCATGGAAGCTGCTGGACTGATGGCGACGTGGCAGGTGGAGGCGGTACCGAAGCTGACGGTGCCGGAACTGGATGCGGAACGGCACCTCGTGGTGCTGTCGCGCCGGTCATGAACGATAATGTGAACAATTCAGCACAAACCGGCCTCGCGCCGGCGGTAAGCACTGAGGAGCAGCAAGCGCCTATGGCCAAGGTATTCGTGATCGCCAACCAGAAGGGCGGTGTGGGCAAGACCACCACCACGGTGAATCTGGCCGCCGGGCTGGCTGCGCAGGGGCAGCGCGTGTTGCTGGTGGACCTCGATCCGCAGGGCAATGCCTCGATGGGCTCCGGCATCGACAAGCAGTCGCTCGAACACAGCGTGTACCAGGTGCTCGTGGGGCTGTCGACGGTGCAGCAGGCGCGCCAGCGTTCCGAGTCCGGCCGCTACGACGTGGTGCCCGCCAACCGCGAACTGGCCGGTGCCGAGGTGGAACTCGTCGAGTTGGACCAGCGTGAGCGCCGGCTCAAGCAGGCGCTGGCCGAGGTGGATGGCGAGTACGACTTCGTGCTGATCGACTGCCCGCCGTCGCTGTCCCTGCTGACGCTGAACGGCCTCTGCGCCGCGCACGGCGTGATCGTGCCGATGCAGTGCGAGTACTTCGCGCTGGAGGGCCTCTCGGACCTCGTCAACACGATCAAGCAGGTCCACGCGAACCTGAACCGCGAGCTGAAGGTGATCGGCCTGCTGCGCGTGATGTTCGACCCGCGCGTGACGCTGCAGCAGCAGGTGTCGGCGCAGCTGGAGGCCCACTTCGGCGACAAGGTGTTCAAGACCGTGATTCCGCGCAACGTGCGGCTGGCCGAGGCTCCGTCCTATGGCATGCCGGGCGTGGCGTTCGACGCCGCGTCGAAGGGCGCCAAGGCGTATCTCGATTTCGGCGCGGAGATGATCGCGCGCGTGCGGCAGCTCGGTTGAGCGTCGCGGATTAGGATAGAAGGATGGCGACCATGAGTACCGCGAAGAAGAAGGGCCTCGGCCGAGGACTGGAGGCACTGCTGGGCGGCCCCGCCGAGATCGTCGAGACCGCGAAGCAGGAGGGCGCGCCCACCGTGCTGCGCCTGGAACAGCTGCAGCCGGGCAAGTACCAGCCGCGCACGCGCATGGACGAGGGTGCGCTGCAGGAGTTGGCCGCGAGCATCCGCGCGCAGGGGCTGATGCAGCCGATCCTCGTGCGCCGTGTGGCCGAGCCGGACCGCTACGAGATCATTGCTGGTGAACGCCGCTTCCGCGCCTCGAAGATCGCGGGCCTGGACAAGGTGCCGGTGCTCGTGAAGGACGTGGCCGACGAGGCCGCCGCCGCGATGGCGCTGATCGAGAACATCCAGCGTGAAGACCTGAACCCGCTCGAGGAAGCGCAGGGCATCATGCGCTTGATCCGTGAATTCCAGTTCACGCACGAGCAGGCCGCCGAGTCGGTCGGCCGCTCGCGCAGCGCGGTGTCGAACCTGCTGCGCCTGCTGAACCTGGCCAATCCCGTGCAGACGATGCTGATGGCGGGCGATCTCGACATGGGGCACGCGCGCGCGCTGCTGGCCGTCGACGGCGCCAACCAGATCACGCTCGCCAACCAGATCGTCAACAAGCGGTTGTCGGTGCGCGAGACCGAGAAGCTGGTCACGTCGACGCTCAAGCCGTTCGACCTCAAGTCGCTCAAGCAGAAGACCGGCAACGGCACGCGTGACGTGGCGCGCCTGGAAGAAGAATTGTCCGATACGCTGGGCCTGGCCGTGCAGATCAAGCTCGGCGCGCGCGGCAAGGGTCAGCTGACGATCCACTTCACCAGTAACGACGCCCTCGACGGCGTGCTCACCCGCCTGCGCGAGCCTGCGGACGGCCAGCGCGTGGCCTAGCGTCATCCGCGCGTTACGGCAACCGCTTTGTGCCCCGGAGGCACGCGGTTGTCGGCCTGTTGCGACAATGCCGCGATGTCCGTCGCGGCGCTTCCCACAATCTGCGCGATAACCGAACGGCTTGCACCGTCGAAGGGCAGGGTGCACCGCTCGCGCGCAGGTCAAATCGCCATCATGCGGCCCGTTGCGCGCGCAATCCAATTACGTCTTGCGTCATTGCCGCGCAATATCCCGCCAGCCATCATGGAGGCGTGATAGCAACCGTTGTGCGCAACATGCTGCAAGCTAACTGAAAGCAGATTGACTCGTCTCGTGGATTCCCCGTAGAATCGTGCGGTTTGAATTCTGGCCGGACCCGAAAAGTTCCGGCCTGGAACGAGGCTAGGCAGGTGGTGGTACGAGACCGACAGCAAGACCCTTCGCTGGACCGTGCAGCGTCTCCGGATCAACCGAATACCGCTCGTCGTTACGACGACTGGAGCGATCGGGATGATGACTGGGGCGATGATGGCGCGAATGAAGAACAGGCTGTCGATCCGCTATCGCGTGCCGATGCGGTGACGCTGCTGGGCGAGCGTGCGCTGCGCCCGTCGCGGATGACACCAGCCAGGGTGGTGATGGCGCAGGTTGTTGTGACGCTGCTGTCGGCCTTGGCCTGGGCGGTGTTCGCGCAGGAGCAGGCGGCGTCGGGCTGGTCGGCGTTCTTTGGCGGCACGGTGTGTTTCGTGCCGAGCGGTTTCTTCGCGCTGCGCCTGTGGATGTCGCGCGGGCAGCCGTCGGTCGGCGGCCTGGTGGCCGGCGAGGCGATCAAGGTCTTCGGCACCGTCGCACTGTTCGTGCTGGTGGTGGTGCTGTACCGCGATCTGCGCTGGGTACCGATGCTGGTCACGTTCCTGTTGGCGCTGAAGACATATTGGGTGGCACTCGCGATTCGCTGAGTGGATTCCTGAAGCGGTGGCCGGATGCAAGGGTCGGCTGCCGATTCAAATGAGGCACCCCTCCGGAATATCAAGAGGTTTCAGTTTCACGCGCGGCGGGCCCACGAAGGGGCCAGTGCCGCGTGAGCAAGGTTTGCCCAGAACAACGAGGCGGCTTGCCTGGCGGTGACCGGTCACGTGACCGAAGGCCACGCAAGACGCGTACCGGGCTTCCGCCAGAGCGGGGGCCAGTACCTATCCATTTCGCAATATACGGTTCGCAACGACATGTCAGCAGAAGCTACGCAAGGCGCAGGGCATACGCTCACACCCTCAGGCTATATCGCCGAACATTTGCAGAACTTGAATTCGATCGGCGGGAAGCAGCATTCCGTGGTCGATTTCAGTGTCATCAACTATGACACGGTGTTCTGGTCCGTCCTGTGCGGCGTGCTCGCACTCTCGTTCCTCTACGCCGCCGCGCGCCGCGTGACGCCTGGCGTGCCGGGCCGCTTCCAGGCCTTCGTGGAAATGATCGTCGAGATGGTGGACGACCAGGCCAAGGGCATCATCCACGGCGACCGCTCGTGGATCGCCCCGCTGGCGCTGATGGTGTTCTGCTGGATCACCGTGATGAACGCGATCGACTTGATCCCCGTGGACTGGGTCACCGGCCTGAACCACCTGCTGGGCGTGTTCCACATCCACCTGCCGCACCACCGCGCCGTGGCCACTGCCGACCTGAACGGCACGCTGGGCATGTCCTGTGCCGTGCTGGTGCTGATGATCTACTACAGCTTCAAGATCAAGGGCGTGGGCGGCTTCATGCACGAGCTGTTCTCGGCCCCGTTCGGCGCCAAGTGGTACCTGGCCCCGTTCAACCTGATCCTGAACGTCATCGAATACCTGGCCAAGGCCGTCTCGCTCGGCATGCGGTTGTTCGGCAACATGTACGCCGGCGAACTGGTGTTCCTGCTGATCGCGCTGCTGGGTTCGATCTGGACGTTCAGCGGCGACCTGTCCGCGCTGGGCTTCGTCGGTCACGTGATTGCTGGCGCCGTCTGGGCCATCTTCCACATCCTGATCGTGCTGCTGCAGGCATTCATTTTCATGATGCTGACGCTGGTGTACATCGGCCAGGCTCACGATCACCACTGATTTCAAGGTTTTTGGTTTTTTGGTTTTTTGGTTCTAAGTCTCTCTCAATTTAAAGGAGTCATCATGCAAGCATATCTCGCCAACATCCAGGGTCTGACCGCTATCGGCATCGGCATCATCATCGGTCTGGGCGCCATCGGTGCCTGCCTGGGTATCGCCCTGATGGGCGGTAAGTACATCGAGGCATGCGCACGTCAGCCCGAGCTGATGAACCCGCTGCAAACCAAGATGTTCCTGCTGGCTGGCCTGATCGACGCGGCATTCCTGATCGGCGTGGGTGTTGCAATGCTGTTCGCCTTCGCCAACCCGCTGCTGGCTGTCATTCAGTAAGTCTTTTCGGTCTGCATGATGCTGACGGGCGGCGCAGGCCTCAGTCCGATGGCCTGGCCGCCCTTGTGCATTTATCTGTAGTTTGATTACCGAAAGGAACACACCATGAATCTGAACGCAACGTTTTTTGCGCAGATGGTCGTGTTCTTCATCCTGTGGTGGGTTGTTGCCAAATTCATTTGGCCGCCGCTG
>Ga0160459_100333_pt1 | contig 20915 bp, 19 predicted proteins | sample HID1973K_E6MG_FD_108208 | JGI IMG/M metagenome (GOLD analysis project Ga0160459, IMG submission 108208) | Enriched mosquito-associated microbial communities from UW Madison campus, WI, USA - HID1973K_E6 MG | ecosystem: Host-associated > Arthropoda: Insects > Digestive system > Unclassified ... | reverse complement strand
CCATTTGCTCGTCGATTTGCGCGAGCGTCGCCGTGCCGTACTGCTTCGGGTCGCGCTTGCCGAACATGTTGAGGTTGACGCCGTGCAGCGTCAGGATCTTTGCCATGTGATTTCCTTGAACGGAATGGGGAATTGAAAAGACTCAGGCGGTCTCGACGATCTTGCCGCTCGTCGCCGCGAGAACGATAGCTTCGGTAATCCGCAGATTCTGCAGCCCGTCGCGTGCGCTGACAATAGGCTCGGCTTCGCCGCGCGCCACGCGCCCGAAATGTTCCATCTGATGCGCGAGCGGATCGTCGCGCTGCATCGGCACGATGCTTTCCTCGAACGGCTTCCACCACGAGCGGTCGGACGCAGCGCCGTAGGACTTCAGACGCATCGTCGGCACCGAAAGCGAGCCGAAGGTGCCCGCGATCACGTAGCAGTCTTCGTCGGGATAGGTCGAATACGCCTTGTTTTCCTGCGAGGTCTGTTCCCAGCTGCGCGGGCACGCGGCGGTGTCCGACAGCATGAAGGTGCCGAGCGCGCCGCTCGCGAAACGCAGATTGATCGCGACCGTGTCCTCGACGGGAAAGCCGCGCGTCGCCTGCGAAGCGAACGCCTGGACCGCGACGATATCGCCGCACAGCATGCGCAGGTTGTGCACCTCGTGAATCATGTTGAGCAGGATCGGTCCGCCTCCCGGCTCGCGCCGCCACGGCGCGCTGGCGTAATACTCGTCGGGCTTGAAGAACACCGCGCTGCCCATCACCGCGACGAGCTTGCCGAGCCGCCCTTCGTCGATCACCTGCTTTGCGCGCGCCATGATCGGGCTGTGCGCGCGATGATGTCCGATCAGCACCTTCGCGCCCGAACGCTCCACTTCATCGACGAGCGCCTGGGCTTCGTCGACGGTCGGCGCGATCGGCTTTTCCAGCAGCGTCGGCACGCCCGCCGCGAGACAGACGCGCGCATGTTCGACGTGCAACTGATTCGGCGTCGCGAGCACGATGCCGTCGGGGCGGTCTTTGGCGAACAAGTCATCGAGCGTGCGGTAGAGCGGCACGCCCGCCTTCGCCGCGATATCGACGGCGGCGGGCGCCGGATCGACGATTGCACAGAGCGTGCAGGTCGCGCTCGACTGCGCGACGCCCATGTGCGCCTGACCGATATAGCCCGCGCCGGCCACCGCGATGCGTGTCTTAACCGGGGAGTTGCCTGTGTCCGTATTCACTTGAATGTACCGAGGTTGATAAAACGAGCGCGCGCGAGGGCACGCGGACGGCGCGGTCCACGCGCCGCCGTCAGAAAATCAATCGAGGGAGAGAGCCTTACGAAACGCGCGCGTTCGCCACCGATTCCGCGCGCAGCCGGTCGTATTCCGTTTTCTCGACCGGCCGTGCATCCCGTTCGCCGAGCTGGCTGAGCGGAATGCGATACGTCTCCCGCGCGCTCCATGCCGCGATGGCCGCGATGATCGTCACCGCGAGCGTGATCGAGCCGATCAGAACCGGGATGTTGGTCGATCCCGGCGGCGCGACGGTCGCGAAGAGCGCAGGCAGGAGCGCCGTGATCGTCGTGCCGACGTTCTGCGAGATCGCCATCGCGGAGACGCGCGTGCGCGTCGGGAAGAGTTCGGGATAGAAGCTCGGGAAAATTGCGTTATAGCCCTGATAGACGATGCCCCACATCAGCAGCGACGCAACGATCGCCAGGCCGACGCTGTGAATGCTGATCGCGTAGAGATACAGATACGACATCAGGCCCGAGGCGATCGCGCCGAAGATGATCGGAGGCTTGCGCCCGATCTTGTCGGAGAGATTGCCGACGATCGGAATCACGATCACGGCGAGAATATTGCCGACGACCGGAATCCACAGATACACGCTCTTGTGAAAGCCGACGCCGTAGGCCGCCTGCACCGCGTAGGCCGCGCCGAAGATCGTCGCCACCACGGGAATCACGTTCATCAGCGCCATGCAGACGACGCGGATCATGTCGCCGAGGTTGTACTTGAAGGCCTCGACGATCGGCGAGCGCGGCACCGCGCCCTTTTCGCCTTCCTTCTCGAAGGCGGGCGTTTCGTGCACTTCACGCCGGATGATATAGCCCGCGATCAGCACGACTGCCGAGAGCAGGAACGGAATGCGCCAGCCCCACGAATTGAACGAGTCCTCGGGCATGTAGTACGCGAGCGGCAGGAACACCGCGGCCGCGAGAATCTGCCCGGCCTGCACGCCCTGCAGCGTGAAGCTCGCGAAGAAACCGCGCCGGCCGAATGGCGCGTGCTCCAGAATCATCGAACTCGCGCCGGAGATTTCGCCCGCGACCGCGAAGCCCTGGACGAGGCGCAGGATCACGAGCAAGGTCGGCGCGAGCATGCCGACGCTGTGGTAGGTCGGCAGCAGACCGACCGCCATCGTCGAGCCGCCCATCAGGAACATGCACAGCACGAGCACGGTCTTGCGGCCGTGCGTGTCGCCCCAGTGGCCGAGCACGAACGCGCCGATCGGCCGCGCGACGTAGCCTACGCCGTATGTCGCCAGCGAAGCGACGATCGCCACTTTGGGGTTGCCGGATGGAAAGAAGAGTTGTGGAAAGATCAGCGCCGCGGCCTGCGCGTAGATGAAGAAATCGTAGTATTCGAGCGCGGAGCCTATCCAGCCGCTCGCGGTGGCCTTCTTCGTCTGCTTGTGGTGCTCGGCGTGCGACTCGCGTGATGCACCGGATGAGGCAGGCTTCGTGTCCATGACGTCTCCTTTTATGGGCTCGCCCGACGGTTTCTGCGGCCATCGTCGCGACGATGCTTCTATACCGATATCACAGTTGCCTTCTTTTCTCGACGGACGATGCCCGTTGCTCGCGCAACGGACATCCAGCCATCATCGCCCCTGTATCGAAAGCTTTCGATGAGGCAAAACCCGGGCGCCCCCAATCGATGAAAGGATTGAGCGATAAATTACTATGCCGGCGAAAAAACATAATCCAGCGCAAAGGAAAGTCAGAATGCGCTCCGGGCGAATAATCTATATCGACTCGCCCGCGTCTTGCCTAAAGCTTGTGCAGACGAAGCCGTAAACACGAGTACCGGCGGTGACGGCATCGCCGCCGCCCTCATTTCGCCCTCTCGCTGGCCCGGTCTTCCGTATGTCAGGCAACCCGTCCTTGATCGATTCGATTCTGGCCACGCCGCCGGCGACAGAGGACGGACGCATCACGGCCGCCATTCGCGCGTCGCTGCTGTCGACGCTCGTCGAGGACGTCCGCCCGCTCCTCTTGTCCGGCATCTCGAGTGCGTTCGTCGCGATGATCGCGCTCGGCCGCCTGCAGGCCGTCTGGACGATTCTCTGGGTCGCCGCCGATGCGCTGTTGCTCGCCGCGCGCCTGTTCATCGTGTGCCGCTATCGCGCGCTGAGCCGCCCGAGCGCGCCGCATCCCGGTCCGTGGGCCGCGCGTTACGCGCCGTTCGCGCTCGCGACGTGTCTCGTGACCGGCCTCGGCACGATGGCCTGCGTCATCTCCGGCGACGCCGTGCTGACCTCGCTCGCGATCATGGTGACGGCGGGCCTGCTCGGCGGCATCGCGTCGCGCAACGCGGGCACGCCGCATCTGGCGATCGCGCAGGTGTGTCTCGGCGCGCTGCCGATCGGCGTCGGCGGGCTGTTCGGTCCGGCCGGTTACTGGATTCTCGTGCCGCCGCTCTTTCTTTACGCCGGCGCGATGGTCTCGGTCGTGCAGCGCCACTATCGCGGGCTCGTCGCGCTGATGACCGCCGAGCAGGGCCACGCCGAAATCGCCGCGCGCTTCGACGCGGCGCTCGCGCACATGCCACACGGCCTTTGCGCGGTGGATGCGGCGGGCAAGGTGGTGATCGCGAACCGCAAGGCGGCGGAGTTGTTCGGCGCGACCGTCGAAATGCTGCGGCTGAACGTGTCGTTGCCGGAATTCATCGGCTATGTGGGTCTCGCGAAATTCGGCGAAGCGCTGCGCGCGCAGTTCTCCGAGCGCTGTGCGCAGTGGCTCAAGGACGGCAACCTGCCGCTCGATCTGCCGTTGCGCGATGGCCGGCATCTCGAACTGAGCCGCAACCCGGTGCCGGACGGCAGTTCGGTCATCATCATCGAGGACGTGACGGAGCGCCGCAAAGCCGAGGCGAAGATCCTGCACTGGGCGCATCACGATTCACTGACCGGCCTGCCGAACCGGCGCTATCTCGGCGATCACGCCGAGCGTCTGATGGCGGGCGGCGCGGGCCGCGACAAAGTGATGGTGATGTACGTCGATCTCGACGGCTTCAAGCGCGTGAACGACACCTACGGCCACAACGCGGGCGATGAATTGCTGAAGCTCGTCGCCGACCGCCTGCGCAACGTGATGCGTCACGGCGAACTCGCCGCGCGCCTCGGCGGCGATGAATTCGCGATCGTCGCGACCTATATCGCGGATGCGTCGATCGCGGCCTTCGCGCGCAAGATCATCCGCGAGCTGTCGGCGGTGTACGCGCTCGCGTCCGGGCAGACGCTGCGGGTGGGCGTGAGCATCGGCATCGCGCTCGCGCGGCCTTATGAGCCGTTCGAGAGCGCGCTGAAACGCGCCGATGCCGCGCTGTACGAGGCGAAATCCGAGGAACGCGGCGGCTATCGGTTCTCCGATCGCGACGGCGAAGCGGTGGCCAATGACGAGCAGGTCGTCGCCGCGTTGGGGGATAGAGGGCGGGCGTGGTAATCGGGACGACGCCTCACACGTTCGTATAACCGCGCCAAGTCGTTCGTAGAATGGCCAACGCACACGCGCATCCTTATCCTGATGTCATCGTCAGGCAAACGGAGCGCACCATGAGCGATACATCGACACGCAGGCTGTTATCGGGTTGCGCCGCCCTGCTGGCGTTCGGGACATGGTATTCGGTGAACGCGCCGCATGACTGGAGCGCGCTCGATCGCGCCGGTTACGACACGGAATTGCCGCTGGAACGCATCGCGCTCACCGAGGACATGGAGTCCATCACGACGCCGCAACGCTAAGCCGACTTCAGGGCCGCTGCGCGCGCGACGGCGTCGATGCGCCCTGCGGCATCTTCACGCCGAGGGCTTCGGCTTTCAGCACGAGATCGGCGAGCGAGCGCGCCGCCATTTTCTTCATCGCCTGGCCGCGATGAATCTTCACCGTGATTTCGCTCAGGCTCATTTCCGCCGCGATCTGCTTGTTCATCAGACCCGATACGACGAACGCCATCACTTCGCGCTCGCGCGGCGTCAGCGAATCGTACGAGCGCCGCAAGTCGGCCACCGAGCGGCTCGCGGCGCGCCGTTCCTGATCGGCCTCCAGCGCCTGCGCGACGGCATCGAGCATGTCCTGATCGCGGAACGGTTTGGCGAGAAAATCCTTCGCGCCGGCTTTCATCGCCTTCACCGTCATCGCGATATCGCCGTGCGCCGTCATGAAGACGATCGGCAAGCCGAGCTGGCTCGCGGCCATCTGCTCCTGCACCGCGAGCCCGCTTTGCCCCTTCAGACGCACGTCGAGAATCAGGCAGCTCGGTACCTCGGGCATGTCGTACGCGAGGAATTCATGCGCGGACGCGAACGTCATCACGCTCAGGCCGACCGAGCGCAGCAGCATGCGCAGCGCGTCGCGCATCGATTCGTCGTCGTCGACCACGTAGACCATCGCGCCGCTCGTCTTCGTGTCCGCGTCCCTGTCACTGCTCATCGTCTCCCCCTGCGTGTTCGGGCAGCACGAAGCGCAAGCGCGCGCCGCCTTCATCGGGCGATTCCGCCCAGATCCTGCCGCCGTGCGCCTCGATGATCGAACGGCAAATCGACAAACCCATGCCCATGCCTTCGGCCTTCGTCGTGAAGAACGCGTCGAAGAGGCGGCGGGCGTTGTCCTCGCTGATGCCCGTGCCGGAATCCTGCACCGTGATCTGCACACAGCCTTCATCGCTCAGACTCCCGCCCGTCGCGACGCGCAGCATGCGCGGCCCGTTCACGCCGGACATCGCCTGCGCGGCGTTCATGATCAGGTTGATGAGCACCTGCTGCAACTGCACGCGATCGCACTGCACGGTCGGCGCGGGCGTCGCGAGTTCGGTGCGCACCTCCACGCGATGACGCGCAAGCTCGCGCCGCACGAGTTCGATCGTCTCGCCGACGATCTCGTTCACATCGAGCGTGGCGGGCTGGCTGTCGCGCTTTCTCGCCATCGCGCGAATGCGTGCGATGACCTCGCTCGCGCGCCTGGCGTCGCGAATCATCTGCGTGATCGATTGCTGCGCCTCCGCGATTTCCGGCTGCGCGCGGTTGAGCCAGCGCAAGCCGGCATCGCCGCTGGTGACGATCGCGGCCATCGGCTGCGTGACTTCATGCGCGATCGACGCGGCCAGTTCGCCCAGCATCGTGACGCGCGTGACGTGCGCGAGCTCGGCGGTCGAGCGCGCGAGCGCTTCCTGCGCGAGCTTGGTGTCGGTCACGTCCATCAGCGCGCCGACGTATTCATCGCCATCGGCTTCCGTCGATGCGCGATGCGCGACGAAATGCACGTGCTTCACCGTGCCGTCCGGCAACAGCAGACGATGTTCCACGTCGATGTCGCACGCGCCGTCGAGCGCCGCGTGATGCGCGCCGCGCACGATCTCGACGTCGTCGGGATGCGTGCGCGCGAGAATCGCGTCGATGGACAGTTCGATATCGCGCGGGTAATCGAAGATGCGATACGCCTCGTCGGACCACCACATCGTGCCGGCGGGCAGGCGCGTCGCGATGCTGCCCGTGCGCGACAGGCGTTGCGCGTCGAGCAGGAACGCCTCGCTGCGCTTCAACGCGTCGCGCTGACGCTGCAACTCCGCTTCCATGCGCTTGCGCTGCGTGATGTCGTTGCTCGTCGCGAGCACCGCGCGCGGCTGGCCTTTCGCATCGCGCAGCAAGGCCGCGCGGCTCGCGATCACGATCTCGCTGCCATCGTGGCGCACGCGCGTGATCTCGCCGTCCCAGCGGCCCGAGCGCAGCAGTTCCGCGCGGATCTGCGCGTGCGGCACGGGCGAGTGCGCTTGCGTCATGCGATGGATCGGCTGGCCGAGCGCCTCTTGCGCCGGACAGCCGTAGAGCGCTTCGGCGCCGCGATTCCAGAACGTGATGCGGTCGTTCATGTCGTGCGCGACGATCGCGTCGTGCGCGAGATTGAGCAGTTCGAGCTGCTCCTGCATCTTGGTCGTGGTGGCCTGATTGCGCAGCGAAAGGACGGCGGTCGTGCCGATCGCGACGAGACTCACCGCGCAGCGCGCGAGCGCGCCGCCCGACACGTTCTGGTCGTGCGAAAGAATGAAGCCGACGAGCGTCAGCACGACGCAGCCCCACGCGATGGTGACGGTCGCGGCGCGATTGCCCGTCGACGCGACGAGCAGCACCACGACCACATACAGCACCGCGATGGCGATATCGAGTGGCGTGAGGGCGTCGATCAGGAACACGCCCAGCGCGATGGCGGCCGCGAGCATCGACACGATGCGGGTATCGTGACGCGCCGCGCGCGGCGCGCTCTGGAATGTCTCCATCACGGCCGGTCTGACGCCGGCGAATGGAAACGAACGACGAACGAGACGAGCGACTGGGTCATTGAGCGTTCGAAAAAAGACGTTCGTTGAAAAGTCGCGATTCGCGCGCGACGCATCGAAACCATTACGAAACGAATTCTAGCCCTTCAAAAAGCCTTGCCTGATGCGCTCCAGACAATCCGCGACCGCCGCGCCGTCGACAGGCTTGCCGAGAAAGCACACCGCGCCGCCGTCGAGCGCCTGACGGCGCGCGGCGTCCGATGCGAATGCGGTGATGAACATGACCGGCACGCCCGGCTTCAGCTCGCGCAGGCGCTGTTGCAGTTGCAGGCCGGACATGCCGGGCATGTTGAGATCGGTGATGATGCACGCGAGACCGTCGAGCGAGTCATCGTCGAGAAACGACTCCGCCGACGGATACAGACTGACCTCCCAGCCAAGCGAGCGCAACAGGCTTGAAGAGGCGACGCGGACGGATTCGTCATCGTCGATCACGGAAACTCTCGATGGGGATTGCAAGGGCGTAGTCCTGGGCCGTGCGTGAATGTCGGCGGGCATGGGACAGGTCCACCGCCTGAATGAAGGTCATCTTACGCACGCGGCGTCGCCCGGAAAATCATATGTACGTATAGGTTTGAAGCGTTTGCTTCGAATCCGGCATTCCTGTGATGAAACCGGGTGGAGGGCGTGTCGAGCGCGTTGCGCGGCAAAACCGTATAGTCCCGATCTGCCTCCCTGGAAACCCTTATGTCGACTCCAACATCGACCGCGCTCGACGGCAAGCACGTCGAGCTCACGCGCGGCCTGATCGCGCTCTTCGCGTTCTGCTGCGGCGCGATCGTCGCCAATCTGTATTACGCGCAGCCGATCACCGAACTCATCGCGCCCGACCTGCACATGGCGGGCGGCACGGCGAGCCTGATCGTGTCGCTCACGCAGATCGGCTATGCACTCGGGCTGTTCTTCATCGTGCCGCTCGGCGACCTGCTGGAAAACCGAAAGCTCATGATCGCGACCGCGCTGGTATCGATCGCGAGCCTCACCGCCGCCACGTTCACGCACACGCCCGGCTGGTTTCTCGTGATCTCGCTCGCGATCGGCTTTTCGTCGGTGGCGGTGCAGATCCTGATTCCGCTCGCGGCGCACCTCGCGCCCGACGAATCGCGCGGCAAGGTGGTCGGCACCATCATGAGCGGGCTGCTGCTCGGCATTCTGCTGTCGCGGCCGATATCGAGTCTCGTCGCGGGTCACTTCGGCTGGCGCGCGATGTTCGGCGCCGCCGCCGTGCTGATGATCGGCATCACGACCGTGCTCGCGCTCACGATCCCGCGCCGTCAGCCGGATCACCGGGCGACGTACTTTCAATTGATCGGCTCGCTCGGCCATCTCGTGCGGACGATGCCGGTCCTGCGGCATCGCTCGCTCTATCAGGGGCTGATGTTCGCGTCGTTCAGTCTGTTCTGGACCGCGATTCCCGTCGAGCTGACGCGGCATTACGGGCTCACGCAGACGGCCATCGGCATCTTCGCGCTGATCGGCGCGACCGGCGCGACGTCCGCGCCCATCGCCGGGCGGCTTGCGGACGCGGGCCACACGGTGCGCGCGACGTTCATCGCGCTGATTCTCGCGGCCGTCGCGTATCTGCCGGTGGTGATTCATCCGGCATGGGGCGTCGGCGCGCTCGTCGTGACCGGCATCGTGCTCGATTTCGCCGTGCAGATGAACATGGTGCTCGGCCAGCGCGAAATCTACGCGCTGCACGCGACGAGCCGCAACCGGCTGAACGCGGTGTACATGACGAGCATTTTCGTCGGCGGCGCGATCGGTTCGGCGTTCGCGAGCCCGCTTTACGAGCGCGGCGGCTGGACGCTCGTCGCGAGCGTCGCGACGGTGTTTCCGCTCATCGCGCTGGCGCATTTCATCGTGATCGGCCGGCATCACGCGGCCCGCACCTATACGCAAGGATGATCCGGCTGTATGCACGGCTGATGGCGTGGAGCGCTTAGCGAACGTATCTTGATTCCATCGATGACATGATCGGAATCGGAGGTAAAGCGGACATGGACAAGCTCTTCAGCATGCGCGTGTTCTCGCGCGTCGCCGAAACCGGCAGCTTCAGCGGCGTCGCCAAGGACATGGATTGCAGCGTGGGCATCGTGTCGCGCGCGGTCGTGTCGCTCGAAGACGAGCTGCGCACGCGGCTTTTGCAGCGCACGACGCGCCGCGTATCGCTCACCGACAGCGGCGAGCGTTACTACCGCAAGTGCAAGACGATTCTCGCCGAAATCGACGCCGCCGACGCCGAAGCCAGCGACGCCACCACGATCCCGCGCGGCCGCCTGCGGGTGCATGCGGTGCCCGATCTGGGCCTCACGCAACTGATGTCGACGATCGTGGAATACCGGCGCGCGCATCCGCAGGTGACGGTCGATCTGAAACTGCTGCCGGGCATGCCGGACCTCGTGCAGGAGCAGTTCGACGTGTCGGTGCTGTCGGCGGCCTCGCTGCCCGATTCGGGCCACACCTACCGCATTGTTGGGCGCTTTCAGCGCGTGCTCGTCGCGGCGCCGGCGTATCTCAAGCGTCACGCCGTGGAATCCGTCGGCGACCTGCCGATGCACGCGCTCACGCGCATCAACGCACCGTTCGCGCATCCGTGCGACTGGCACGCGGAACTCGCATCCGGCTGGACCGGCAACGCCGAAGCCGCCGATCAGATCGTGGTGAACGACGCCGAAGCGATTCGCGTCGCGCTGGTGGCGGGCGCGGGCGTCTCGGCGATGCCGCATTATTTCGTCGCCGATGACATCAGCGCGGGTCGTCTCGTGCGCCTCTTTCCCGACTATCCGCTGCGGAGCGCGAGCGTGTACGCGGTCTATCCGTCGCGCCAGCACGTCGACGCGAAGATCAGGACTTTTGTCGAGTTTCTGGCGACGTCGCTACAGGGAAAGTTCGACGTGAGCGCCGGCCGCGCGGCGCGTGCTGTGACGAGCGCGCCGCAACTGGTCACGGCTTAGGAATGCGAATACGGCTGATCATCAGCGAGCCGGAAATCGCATAGATCAGCACGAGCGGATGCAGCGTGAAGCCGCCGAAACGCACCGTGCCGAGCCACATGCTCTCGCCGATCGCGCCGGACCACGCGCCGATGGTCAGCAACAGCACGATGACGAACGACGTGGGAATCGGAGTGCCCTCGAAGTGCGTGACCTTGCCGCTCGCGCCCGACATTTCCTCGGTCGTCACGTTATAGCGCGCGAGACGCGACACGCCGCACGCGACGAAATACGCCAGAATCACGCGGTCATACAGCCCGCGCATGCCGAATCCATAGCCGATGATCGCCGGCGCGACGCCGAACGAGATCACGTCGGCGAGCGAATCCAGTTCCTTGCCCAGGAGCGACGCCTTCTGACGCCATCGCGCGATGCGGCCGTCGAGCACGTCGAAAACGAGCGCCGCGAACACCAGCGCGCAGGCGAGGTAGATATGCAGGACGTCGGAATCGTCGAGGTAGGACATCGACGAGAACAGCGCGCCCGTGCCGCACACCGCATTACCCAGCGTGAACCAGTCGGCCAGGTGGAAATCGCGGATCATCGAGAATCGTTTGGCTTTCATTCGTTTCTGTTTTCGTGACGTTCGGGCGGCACCGGCGGTCGGCGTCGCGAGGCGTTCAAGTCTATCATCGCACCCTCTTTCCCAAGCACCTCGCATGCCCGGCAAACCTGTACGCGAACGTACAGGTTTGTGTTAAGCTACGCGGCATCCGCATCGTCATCGGGATATCCGCCATGCCCGCGCTTCTCACCATCCGCGACGCCGCCGAGCGCCTGCAAGTCACGCCGCGCACGCTCAAGTATTACGAGGAGCGCGGACTCGTCACGCCCACGCGCAGCGAAGGCCGCTACCGGCTCTACCGCGAGCAGGATCTTGAGCTGTTTGCGCGGATTCTGCGCCTGCGCTCGCTGGGATTCTCGCTGCAGGGCATCGTCGAGATGCTGAAGCGGCCGATGGAAACGCAAGGCGAAGGCCGCACCGGTTACTCGGCGTCGTCGTTGCGCGAAATCGAAGCAGCGCTGTCGCAGCAGATCGAAGCGGTGGATACGCGCATCGCCGCCGTGCGCCGCGAACTGAAGGAAGCACAGGCGGTGCGCAGCGAACTCGCCGGCGACCTCGATTATCTGCGGCGGAGAATTGCGGGCGAAAGCAAGGAAACGCTGTTGCAGGAGCGCATGGCCGCGCGCAAGCCTCGCAAGGATATCGACGAATGACCACGACTTCGTTTCGATATCCGAAGCAAATCGCCGGGCGTTTTCGTGGCGACCTGTTTCCGTGGGCCATCGCGCTCGCCACGGGTCTCGATTACTTCGACAATTCCGTCTTTTCGTTCTTCACGAGCTATATCGCGGGCGGCATCAATGCAACATCCGATGAGCTCGTGTGGGCATCGAGCGCGTATGCGGTGGCGTCCGTGCTCGGCATCCTGCAGCAGCAATGGTGGATCGAGCGGCTCGGCAACCGGCGCTATATCGCGGGATGTCTGCTGCTTTTCGCGGCGGGCGCGGTGGCGGCGACGCTGTCCGAATCGGCTATCGAACTGGCGCTCGCGCGCGGCTTTCAGGGCTACTTCATCGGTCCGATGATGAGCGCCGCGCGCATCCTGATCCAGACGCGCTTCAGTGCGCAAGAGCGCCCCGCCGCGACGCGCCGCTTTCTCAACATGATTCTGCTCGGCACCGCGCTCGCGCCCTTGTGCGGCGGGTATCTGGTCGCGTCGCTGGGCTGGCGCGCGCTCTTTTCGTGCACCGCGTTCGCGGGCGTCGCGCTCGGCGTGCTGGCGTTCTTCGCCGTGCCGTCTTCGGGACGCGTGCAGCCCGAGGCGCGCGGCGACGCGCATTTCTGGCCGTACATTCTCTTCGCGTTCGCGCAGGGCGCGCTGCAGATCGTCATGCAGCAGGTGCGCTTCGAACTCTTCAGCACGTCGCCCGAGTTGATCGTGCTGACGGTTGCGGGCTTGCTGTCGCTCGGATGGTTCGTGTGGCACCAATGGCATCATCCGAAGCCGTTGCTGCGGCTGCATGCGCTGCGCGAAAAGACGTTTCAGGTGGGCATCGTGTTGTACATCGCGTTCTATTACATCAACAACGCGATGAGCTTTCTCGTCTCGCGCCTGCTCGAAGGCGGCCTTGGTTATCCGGTGGAGAACGCGGGGCGGCTCGTCGGCTTCACGTCGATGGTTTCACTCGCGATGGCGGTCGTCTATTTTCGCTATTCGTCGCGCATCAAACACAAGAAGTGGATGATCATGACCGGCTTTCTGATGGCCGCGTTCATCGGCACATGGATGATCAATCTGCCGCCCGATGTCAGCATGCCGTGGCTCATCGCGCCGATGATCCTGCGCGGCATGCTGCTGCTCTTCATCGCGTTGCCGGTCGCGAACCTGACGTTTCGCGTCTTCGCAATCGATGAATACAGTCACGGTTATCGCTTCAAGAACATCGTCAAGCAACTGACCTATTCGTTCTCGACGGCGACGGTCATCATTCTCGAGCAGCATCGCGTCGCGCTTCATCAGACGCGGCTAGTCGAAGCGGTCAATCCGTTCAACCCGACTTTTCAGAGCGTGTATCAAAGCCTCGTCGGCACGTTCGAGCACATGGGGCGCAGCGCGTCCGAGGCCAGGAGCCTGGCGCTCGTCGAGATCAGCCGCGTCGTTACGCAGCAGGCGAATTTTCTCAGTTCGCTCGATGGCTTCTACTACATCATCGGCGTCGCGCTCTGCGCGAGCGTGGTGGCGGCGTGGCAGACGCGCATCGATTGAACCGCCGCGCCGCAAAAGTGGAATTCGATCCCTCCATGTGCAATCATGCGACTCGTGTTCGGCAGAGCGCGTGAGAAAAGGATGCGGATCCGAATGGGCTTCAGACATGCAATAGCACTGGCGAGCCTGATGCTGGCTTGCGCTTCCTCGCTTGCCGCGACCCTCGCGATCAATGTCGGCGGCGAACGCTCGCTCACGACCGATCAGTTGCTCGCGCGCCCCGACGCCGCCACGATCCGCGTGCCGAACGACGTCACGTTCCACCGCACGATGACGTATCGCGCGGTGCCGCTGCGCGCGCTGCTCGGCATCACGACATTGCCCGAAGGCAAGGAATTGCAGATAACCGGCACCGATGGCTTCGTCACGCACCTGTCGGCGAAGTTGCTCTTCGGCGCCGCGAAGCAGCGCGCCGAACCGTGGCTCGCGATCGAACCGCCCGACGCGCCGTGGCCGCAAGCGCCGGGCATCGGCGATATCGGTCCGTTCTATGTCGTGTGGATCGATCCGGGCGCGTCGGGCGTCAGCAGCGAGCAATGGCCCTTCAAGGTCGATGCGATCCGCATCGCGCCGACGCTCGCCGCGCGGTTTCCGCAAATCGCCGTCGACAAGAGCGTGCCCGCCGATTCGCCGATTCGCCGCGGACAGACCGTGCTCGCGACGCAATGCATGGTCTGCCACAAGATGAACGGCGCGGGCGATGCCTCGATGGGCCCCGACCTCAACCTCCCGCACAACCCGACCGAATACTTCCAGCCGTGGGTGCTGAAGTCGTTCATCCGCAATCCAAAGTCGATCCGCGCCTGGCCCGACATGAAAATGCCCGGCTTCGACAAAAACGCCATCAGCGACAGCGATCTCGACGCCGTCATCGCGTATCTCGGTTACATGGCGAAACACCGGAAGTAAGCGGGCACTGCGGGAAATCCCCACGTTTCATCGCGTCAACATTGCATACAATGTTGATGTTAGCCATCGAAACGGACGCATCGTGCCGCAGATCGAGCCAGTTTTGCATACAATCCCGCCCGAAGCAGCGCGTTCCGCGGACGACGTCTACGTCGCCATCAAGGACGCGCTCGCCGGCGGTCAGTACGGCGCCGGCCAGTATCTGCGCGAGGAAGTGCTGGCGAGAAGCCTCGGTGTGAGCCGCACGCCCGTGCGCGAAGCCTTGCGTCGGCTGGATGCCGAAGGCTGGGTCGAAACGCGCCCGAACTACGGCGTGCGCGTGAAGGCGTGGACCTTGCAGGACGCGCGCGAGATCTTCGAGGCGCGCCTTCTGATCGAGCCGTATCTCGCCGGGCGCGCGGCGCTTTCGATCGGCGCATCGGATATTGCGCGTCTCAAAGAACTGGCCGACGCGATGCTCGCCATCACCCAGCATCCGACGACCGCCGAATCCTGCGAAGCGTGGTTCACCGCGAACGGCGAATTCCACGCGATCATCACGGCCGCCGCGAACAACGCGCGTCTCGACCGCTCGCTCAGGTCGATGAAGGAAACGCCGCTCATCAAATGGACGTTCGACACCTACGATGACCGCGACCGCGAGCGCAGCGCGCGACAGCACTTCGAAATCGTACTCGCGCTCGAACAGCGCAACGCCGCGTGGGCGGAAGCCGTCACGCGCTGCCATATCCTCGCCGCCGAAAAGGCGGTGCTCGACCGCCACGACAGGGAACATTCCGCGTTCCAGCCTTGAGCGGTTCGAGTCATAACAGCATCGGCACCGGAGACACGACATGGCGGCCACAGACAGCATGACGATCAGCACTGTAAACGCGGGTCCCCGCCTCGACCGATTACCGATCTCGGGCTTTCACAAGCGCGTGTTATGGCTGATCGGCGCGGGCATGTTTCTCGATTCCTTCGATGTCTATCTCGCGGGCGGCGTGCTCGGCGCGCTCTCGAAGACCGGCTGGTCGACGATGCAGCTCAACGCCGCGTTCCTCTCGTCGACCTTCATCGGCATGTTGATCGGCGCGTTCACGGCGGGCGTGCTCGGCGATGCGAAAGGCCGCAAGTTCACCTATCAGTTCAACCTCGCGGTGTTCGGCCTCGCGTCGCTGGCGGGCGCGTTCGCGCCGGACATGACGTGGCTCATCGTGTGCCGCTTCTTCATGGGGCTCGGCCTGGGCGCGGAGATCGTCGTCGGCTATGGCTCGGTGGGCGAGTTCATGCCGCCCGCGGTGCGCGGCAGATGGTCGGCGTATCTTTCGCTGATCACGAACTCGGCGCTCTTTTTCTCGACCTTCCTCGGCTATCTCATCATTCCGACGATCGGCTGGCGCGCGATGTTCGCGATCGTCGGCGTCGGCGCGATGGTCGTCTGGGTGATCCGCAAGAAGATGCCCGAGTCGCCGCGCTGGCTCGAATCGAAAGGCCGTTATGAGGAAGCCGAAGCGATCCTGCGCGCCGCCGAAGAAGAGTCGTCGCGCCACGCGCCGCTGCCGCCCATCGACGATACGCCGCGCACCGTGACGAAGAAGACCACGTTGCTCGAACTCTTCTCGCCTTCGCAGATTCGCCGCACGTTCGTGTCGATCGTCGTGCAGATCGCGATCAACATGGTGATCTACGGCTTCATCGTGTGGGTGCCGACGTTCCTGATGAAACAGGGCGTGGGCATGGCGTCGTCGCTCGGCTATTCGTCGCTGATGGCGCTCGGCGGGCCGGCGGGCGCGCTGTTGGGCGTACTCGTCGCTGACCGGATCGGCCGCAAGAACGGGCTGATCGCGGTCGCGGTGCTGGCGGCGGTGATCGGCTGGCTGTATGGAAATTCCACTGGCGTCGCAATGGCGACGCTGCTCGGCTTCCTGCTCTTCACGCTGACGTATCTGATGGTCGCGCTCGGCATCGCGACGTACATTCCCGAGCTTTTCGCCACCGAGAACCGCATGCGCGCGAACGGCATCGCGGGCTGCGCGGGGCGCATCACCGGCATTTTCGCGCCGCAACTCGTCGTCGTGATGTACGCGGCGGGCGGCGTGAAGGACGTGCTGTCGATGATCATCGGCGCGCTCATCGTGATGGCCGTCGTGCTGGCGATGTTCGGCATCGAGACGAATCGCCGTTCGCTGGAAGACATCGCGCCAACGCCTGCCACCGACGACGCGCTCGCGGCCGCGGCGCTGTCGCGCGAATCACATCGTTGAAACTTTCCAAGGAAATCGTCATGAGCGTTACGCATGCAGACAAGCGTCAGGCACTGAAAGCGCGATTCGCGCGCAAGGAGATCGTCACCGCGCCGGGCATCTTCGACATGATCTCCGCGAAGATGGCCGACTCGATGGGCTTCGAATGCCTCTACATGACGGGCTTCGGCACGGTCGCGTCCTACCTCGGTCTGCCGGACGCGGGGCTTGCGACCTATACCGACATGGTCAATCGCGTGGCGGCGTTTTGCGGCGGCACCAACACGCCGATGATCTGCGATGGCGACACGGGTTACGGCGGATTGCTGAACGTCGCGCATACGGTGCGCGGTTACGAGCAGGCGGGCGCGGCGGGCATTCAGCTCGAAGATCAGGAGTTCCCGAAGAAATGCGGTCATACGCCGGGACGGCGCGTGATCGCGCTCGAAGACATGGTGCGCAAGATCAAGGTCGCGGTGGAAAGCCGAAGCGACGGCAATTTCCAGATCGTCGCGCGAACCGACGCACGCACGTCGCTCGGGCTCGATGAAGCGTTGCGTCGCGGCGAAGCCTATGCGAAGGCCGGCGCGGATGTGCTGTTCATCGAATCGCCGGAGAGTGTCGAGGAACTGGAGAAGATCGGGCGCGCGTTCGACATGCCGCTGCTCGTGAATGTCGTCGAAGGCGGACGCACGCCGCAGCTTGCGCCCGAGGAATTGCAGAAGCTCGGTTTTTCGCTGGCGATTTATCCGGCGTCGGGTTTTCTGTCTGTCGCGAAGGCGCTCAAGGATGTCTATGGCGAGATTCTCGCGCGCAAAGGCACGATGAGCGCTTCAGCCGCGATGTATCCGTTCCCCGAGATGTGCGAGTTGATGGGATTCCCGGAAGTGTGGGCCTTCGACCGGGCGCACGCGGACTGACGATATCCGCCTTCACGCGAGCGCCGCGACGCAGTCGATCTCGATGTCGAAGCCGCCCGGCCACGCCGGCACGTTGATGAAGATGCGTGCCGGCGGATTCGGTCCGAAGAAGCGTCCGTAGACGGCGTTCACGACAGGAAACGCATCCACGGACGTGCAATAGACATTGCACTTCAACACCTGATCGAGCGACGAACCTGCCGTCTCGACGCACAGCTTCAACTGCTGAAGCACCAGTTCCGTCTGCCGTTCGATGGTTGCGTTCGCAACGACTTCGCCGGTTTCCGGATCGAACGGCGGAAAGCCTGACACGTAGACCGTATCGCCGTGACGCGCGACGGCGGATGTCGGCGCCTTGAATCGTTCGAGCCAGGTCGAAAGCGGTTCGACGCGGATGAGTTCGCGAGCCATGTGCATGTTCTCCTTTGCGTAAGGAACTATCCGCGCGCGTCGAATATTCCATTGAGGTCATTGCCCGCCGCCGCGTCCTTGAACCCGTCGAAGCGCCCTTCGCCGAGTCCCTGCGCCGCGCGGATGAACCCGCCCCACGCCGCCCGCGCGAGTCCCCCGCCGACGCTCACGCGCCGCACGCCGAGCGCGGCGACATCGCTCAAAGTGAATTCGGATACGCCGCCGATCAGCAGATTCACCGGCTTCGGCCCGACCGCCTTGACCACCGCCTCGATCTGCTCGCGTGTCTTGATGCCCGGCGCGTAGAGGCAATCCGCGCCCGCATCGGAATAGGCCTTGAGACGCGCGATCGCATCGTCGATATCGGGCTTGCCTGCGAAGAAATTCTCCGCGCGGCCGACGAGCAGCGTGTCGCCGCCGCTTTCATCGATCGCGCGCCGCGCCGCCTTCATGCGCGCCACGGCGACATCGACCGGAAAGAGCGGCGCCGCTGCATCGCCGGTCGAGTCTTCGATCGACAAGCCCGCGACGCCCGTTTCCACCGCCAGCTTCACGCTCTGCGCGACTTCCTCCGGCGTCGCGCCGAAGCCGCTTTCGAAGTCCGCGTTCACGGGCAGGTCGGTCGCCTCGACGATCTCGCGCAAGTGCGCGAGCACGGCGTCGCGCGTCACGTGGTTATCCGCGTAGCCTCGCGACCAGGCGAAACCGGAACTCGTCGTCGCGAGCGCCTTGAAGCCGAGTGTCGCGAGATAACGCGCGGAACCGACATCCCAGGGATTCGGCAACATGAAACAACCGGATTCGTGCAGCGCGCGAAAAGCCGCGCGTTTCTCGGCGACGGTGCGGGGCATACGGGTCTCCTGTCGATCTGCGAGTCGGAATGTAGACGATACGCGATCGCGCAAAAACGCGCTGATCACTAAGTCTCTCTTAAGCAAACGCCCACTACGCTTGACCCCTTTCCCATCCCATGAGAAACGACATGGAGCAAGCAAAGCATGCACTCACCAAGGTTCCGGAGCTGACGCTCGCGTTCTGGGTCATCAAGATCGCGGCGACGACGCTCGGCGAAACCGGCGGCGACGCGCTTTCGATGTCGATGAATCTCGGCTATCTGATGAGCACGTTCATCTTCGCGGCGGTTTTCGTCGTCGCGGTGATCGCGCAGATCAGGGCGGATCGGTTTCAGCCCGCGCTCTACTGGATCACCATCATCGCGACGACGACCGTCGGCACCACGCTCGCCGACTTCGCCGACCGCTCGCTCGGCATCGGTTACGCGGGCGGTAGCGCGATCCTGTTCGCGCTGCTGCTTGCGTCGCTCGTGGTGTGGCATCGCGTGATGGGCTCGGTATCGGTATCGACGATCGCATCGCCGAAGGCCGAAGCGTTCTACTGGGTGACGATCATGTTCTCGCAGACGCTCGGCACTGCGCTCGGCGACTGGACCGCCGACAGCGCGGGCTTCGGCTACACGGGCGCGGCGATGATCTTCGGCGGCCTGTTGCTGCTGATCGTGCTTGCCTACTACTTCACGGAGGTGTCGCGCACCGTGCTGTTCTGGAGCGCGTTCATTCTGACGCGGCCACTCGGCGCCGTGGTCGGCGACTTTCTCGACAAGCCGATCGCGAACGGTGGACTCGCGATGAGCCGCTATGGCGCGTCGATCGCACTCGCGATGTTCATCGTCGTGTGCGGGTTGTTGTTCAGGCAACGGGCAGCGCGCGTGGCGCATTGAGGCATCGCGCAAAAAAAAGCGGCGGTCCCGAAGGACCGCCGCGCTTTGGCCTACTTCTGCTGCTACTTCTTCAGATCGAAACGATCGAGGTTCATCACCTTGGCCCAGGCCGCGACGAAGTCCTTCACGAACTTCTCCTGCGCATCGCTGCTCGCATAGACTTCGGCGAACGCGCGCAGCACCGAATGCGACCCGAAGATCAGGTCGACACGGCTGCCGGTCCACTTGCGCTGACCCGTCTTGCTGTCGCGCCCTTCGAACACATCGCGGGCCGACGACATCGGCTGCCATTCCGTGTTCATGTCGAGCAGGTTGACGAAGAAGTCGTTCGTCAGCGTTTCGGGCTTGTCGGTGAAGACGCCATGCGTGCCCTTGCCGGACCCGTTCAGCACGCGCAATCCTCCGATGAGCGCGGTCATCTCCGGTGCGGTCAGCGTCAGCAGTTGCGCCCGGTCGATCAACAACGCTTCGGAAGGCACGCGCACGTTGGACTTGATGAAGTTGCGAAAGCCGTCGGCGACCGGTTCGAGCGCCCCGACCGATTGCACGTCGGTCTGGTCCTGCGTGGCGTCCATGCGGCCCGGCGTGAACGGCACCGTGACCTTGTGACCGGCCTTCTCGGCGGCCTTTTCGATCGCCGCGCCGCCCGCCAGCACGATCAAATCGGCTATCGAGATCTTCTTGCCGCCGGATTGCCCGCCGTTGAATTCGCCCTGAATGCCTTCGAGCGTCTTCAACACCTTCGCGAGTTGCTCTGGCTCGTTCGCTTCCCAGTCCTTCTGCGGGGCGAGGCGAATGCGCGCGCCGTTGGCGCCGCCGCGCTTGTCGGACCCACGGAACGTCGATGCCGATGCCCACGCCGCCGACACCAGTTCGGAGATCGACAATCCCGACGCCAGCACTTTCTGCTTGAGCGCCGCGACCTCTTCATCGCCGACCAGCGGATGATCGACTTCCGGAATCGGGTCTTGCCACAGCAGTTCTTCCGACGGCACTTCAGGCCCGAGATAGCGCGCCTTCGGACCCATGTCGCGGTGCGTCAGCTTGAACCACGCGCGGGCGAAGGCATCGGCGAACTGGTCGGGGTTCTCCCAGAAACGCTTCGAAATCTTCGCGTATTCCGGATCGAAGCGTAGCGACAGGTCCGTCGTCAGCATGGTCGGCTTGATCTTCTTCGACGGATCATGCGCGTGCGGCACGGTCTCCGCCGAATCCTTCGCGACCCATTGATTCGCGCCCGCCGGGCTCTTCGTCAGTTCCCATTCGTGTCCGAACAGGCTTTCCCAGAAGCCGCTGCCCCACTTCGTCGGCGTGGTGGTCCAGGTGACTTCGAGACCGCTCGTGATCGTGTCTG
>Ga0160459_100331_pt1 | contig 21005 bp, 21 predicted proteins | sample HID1973K_E6MG_FD_108208 | JGI IMG/M metagenome (GOLD analysis project Ga0160459, IMG submission 108208) | Enriched mosquito-associated microbial communities from UW Madison campus, WI, USA - HID1973K_E6 MG | ecosystem: Host-associated > Arthropoda: Insects > Digestive system > Unclassified ... | reverse complement strand
GCGATGCGGATGCGTACGGCCCGCTGCGTTCGACATGGCTAACTGTCTCCGTCAAGCTGAACGCGCCCATCATGCGTCGAAATATTCAGCACTGGGAAACGGTCGTGCCGAGTCGCTTACGATCGAAGTGCGGAGATCGAGGCACTATGAGAACCATCGGCTCGGAATAGAGCGGGCACCAGTTGAGACTTGAGGGAAGAGGTCTTGGCGACTGAGTCACGACCGCGGCGTCCAGTTCGCCACTCTCTACCTTGAGTGCGAAATCGCTCGACATCCCTGCCAACAAATGTACGTCGAGGAGCAATCGATCCTCGCCGCCATCAAAGAGGCGGAGCGCCCGTTCGCCAAGACTGGCAAGGACCTCGAGTCCATCCGCGAGTCGCTGTTTGACTGTATGTGGGAGGATGTCGGCATCATTAGAAGCAAGGAGGGCCTCGTGAAGGCCCGAGACAGCCTCCGCGCGATGCAGGCAAAGCTGATGGATACGGGCGTCGTCGACGGCGATCGCGCGCTGAACGCTCAGTGGCATGACTGGCTGAACCTGAGAAATCTGATCTCCGTCAGCCGCGTCATCACGGAAGCAGCGCTCGCGCGCGACAATTCCCGTGGGGCGCACTTCCGCGAGGACTTCCCGGCGGCGGGAGATCTGGAGTCTTCCACCTATACGGCCGTCAGACTTTCAGGAGAGAAAGTGGAGATTGCGAGGCAACCCGTGCAGTTTGTGCTTGTGAAGCCCGGTGAGACGGTGCTGCGGGAGGAAGATGCTGCGGTGCCGGCGTCGCCAGTCCCGGCAACTTGAGATTCGGCGAAATCCTGATTCCGGTCGGATTCCGGCAGATCAATCGAGCGGAGAGAAATCGACGAGAAACGATACCGAGTCGCTCGTCGTTGCGATAGACGCCGCGCCAGTCGGATCGATGAAATACGACTCGTCGAGTACAAGCGTACTTCCGTCATCAAACACGATGCATGCGGATCCCTGCGCCACGAAGAGCAAGCGACATGTCGAAACCGGCACGGTGCGGGGACCATCGACGATCCTCAACTCCGCGACGCCGGCGTCGCGGCGGACCATGACATTGAAATCCAGAACAGGTCCGTCGAGCAGGCGGCCGCGTAGTTGTCGTTCTCCCGCGAACGCGAGCGACAAGAATCGGCCGGCGACCGTCTGCCAGACAGCGCCGTCCGATTGATCGATCAGGTCCATGCCCGAACCCCGCAGGATCGCTACGATTCTATCGATACCGGGATAAACCGAGAACGCATCATCGGCATTCACATCGGCGACGCTCACGCGCAGCACGAAGTCATCGCGATCATTTTGCGCGGGGACTCTGAGCAACTCGCGTGTCGTGCCCTTGCCGTTTTTCCATCGTGTGGTCGGGACGTCGGCAAGGTGCCGCCGCGTCATATTCATGAAGCCATGCGGCGCGCGTGCTGACCGATCACGTTGGTCAGGAGACGCACGATTGTCAGCGCGGTCATGTCCCGCACGTCGAGCGCGGGATGATGCTCGACGAAATCGATGCCCGCGAACTGCGCCTTCATGCAGACATACCTGAGAATGCCGCGCGCCTCATGAAAGCTCAGCCCGCCGGGCAAGGGCGCGATCACGCCTGGCGCGATCGCCGGATCGAGTCCGTCGACATCGAAGGTCACGAACCACGGCGCATCGTTGACCAGATGCTTCGTGACGGCACCGATGCCCTCGTCGTGCACGACCTCCGCCGGCACCAGCACGTTGCCCGAGCGCAGCGCGTCCTCGACATCGCTTGCGCGTGCGCTGCCGCTGCCGCGCAAGCCGACTTGCACGATGCGTTTGACGAACGGCATTTCGCGGATGCGCCGGATCGGGCTCGAATAGCCGTGGCGCTCGCCGTTCACTTCGTCGCGGAAATCGAGGTGTGCATCGAACTGCAGCACATTGAGCGGGCCGCGCGATTCATAGGCGCGCACGCAGAGTGGCGGAATCGAATCGTCACCGCCGAGCACGAGCGGGATCGCGCCGCGCGCCAGCAGCGCAGCGACCGCCGATGTCACCGCCGCCGCGTTGCGCGCGACGTCGAGTGTGCCGGGCACGTTACCGCAGTCGACGCCCGTCGCGCCCGAGTCGCCGAACAGCGTGCCTTGCAGATCGAAATCGAAGTGGCCGGTTTGCCGACCGTAACGAAAGCTGCGTTCGCGGATCTTGTCGGGCGCGTTCGAGACATCGCAATGAAGCAGCGCCGGGCCGTAGGGAATGCCGTAGGGCGCGCCGAGCACGGCGAAGGTCGCGTCGACCTTGCTCAAATCCGGCTCGGCGGGAAAGGCGAGAAACGGAGTTTTCGGTGAATCGCAAAGCATGGAAACCTCGATGAGAAAGACGAATGCGCGAACCGTGCGTCAGTCGGCGACGACGTGGTCCAGCACGCCGGAGCGAATCGGCCCGAGCGCGAAGATATAGATGAGGCACCCGATGATCGCGACGATCGATGCCGACACGAGACCCGGCGTGAACGACCCCGTCGCGTCTTTCAGGAAGCCGATGACGGCGGGACTCGCGATGCCAGCGAGATTCGCGACGCAGTTCTGGAAACCCGCGACCGTGCCGGCCACCGAGCGCTCGCCGCGTGTGGAGACATCGGCGGGCAGCGCGAGAATGCTCGACGTGGCGACGGAGACACCGAAGAACGCGATAGACAGAAGCAGCAACGCGAGCCAGGCCTGCGTGACGATTCCGGCGAGACCGATCGTCGCGCTCAACGCCATGCCCACGACGATGCAGGACTTGCGCGCGAAGTTCAGGCCGTAGTGGCTCGCGGCGATGCGATCCGAGATCCAGCCGCCGAACCACGAGCCGACGAGTCCGGCGAGGCCCGGCAGGATGCCGTAGATACCGAGCTGGAGCAGGGTGAAGCCGCGCTCCTTGACGAGATAGGTGGGATACCAGGTGATGAAAAAGTAGATCACGTAGCCCTGGCAGGCGAAGCCCAGCGACATTGCCCAGACGACGCGGGACGTAAAGAGCCGGCCCCACTTGATGCGCGCGGCGGGCTTCTTGGTGGCGGGCGCGCCTTCTTCGATGTGCTTTGCTTCGGCTTCGTTGACGAAGCGGCTTTGCGAGGGAAATTCGCTGGCCACGAAGAGCCACACGACGACCCACACGAGTCCGACCGCGCCCGTGAAGATGAACGACGCCTTCCAGCCGTAGGCCGTGATGATCGCAGTGCAGATAGGCAGCGCGATGAGGGTGCCGCCGCGCGCGCCGCAGTCGTAGATGCCGGAGGCGAGGCCGCGCTCGGTCGGCGGAAACCAGCGTTCGACGAACTTCGTGGCGGCCGGGAAGGCCCCGGCTTCGCCCACGCCGAGCAGGAACCGCAGCCCGAGCAGCGAGGCCGCGCCGCGCGCGAGACCCGTCGCCATGGTGAACACCGACCACCACACGACCGCGGCGGCGAACACAGCCTTTGCGCCCAGCCGGTCGACGAGCATGCCGGCCGGAATCTGAAACGCCGCATAGGTCCAGAAGAACGCGCCGAGAATCAGCCCCGACTCTCCCGACGACAGATGCAGTTCCGTGTTCATGTACGGCAGGGCGACTGCAAGATTCGCGCGATCCATGTAATTGGTGACGATCGCGAGAAACGCGAGGAATACCATGAACCATCTGAATTTCGTGGGCTTTTCGGCCTGTGCGATCGCTGTCGTTTGCATTGTCGTCTCCGCGGCTCCTGGCGAGCCCGTGTCATCCGTGTGTGCTTACAATTTCAGCGAAAAATCCGTTTGTGCGCCAATACATCTTTGAACGCGAGTCCATAACCGTGGGTTATGCTTTTGGATTGCGCGCATTCCGGAGACAACATGGCCAGGCAGACGCTCAACTACCATCAGGTCCAGTTGCTCTACGAGGTCGTCCGGTGCAGGACGCTTACCGCGGCCGCGCAGAACATGCATATCTCGCAGCCCGCCGTGACCAAGCAGCTCAAGGCGCTGGAAGAAAGCCTGGGCGTGAGGCTCTTCAAGCGCGAGAAGGGCCGGTTGCTGCCTACGGCCGAGGCAATCCTGCTATTCGAGCAAACCGAGCGCACCAATGCCAGCTTGCGCGCCCTGAACGAGCTTGCCGACGGATTGCGCACTGGCACGCTCGGGCGCCTGAGCATCTGTGCCTATCCGGCGATAACGGAACGTCTGCTGCCCGAAGCCATCGCGGCATTCCAGGCGCGCTTTCCCAAGGTCTTCGTGGAGGTCGCCATCGAGAACGCGGAGAAGATGCTGGATCTGGTCGAGAGCCAGCAGGTCGATCTGGGCATCTGCACGCCGTTCAGGGAGATGAGAAATGTGATCGAGCAACACTTGCTCGATTCCACAATCGTCTGCGCAATGCCTTCCGATGATCCGCTTGCGAATCGGCGCATGGTGCGAATAGCCGATCTTCACGACGTTGCCCTGACGACCGTGGGAGCGCTCGAAAGTATTCCTGAATTGCAGGCGCTGCTCGCATCGGCCGAGACCGCCGCGATGATTCATGCGCGCGTGTCCAGTTCCGCGCTGGCATGCCGCATGGTGCAGTTGACCGGAGGCCGTGCGATCGTCGAGAGTCTGACGGTGGCATCGATCGATGTGAGCGGGCTCGCGTTCGTACCGCTCGAACTGATCCCGCCGCGCACTATCGCTATGCTGCGCCCGTCGTTGCGACCGGGCAGTTCTTTTACCGACGCGTTTTGCGCGATCATCGCGGAGCAGGCGCGAGGCCTTGGCGCTGTCATGGCGCAACAAGGCGGGCTGCACGGCAGACGCGCAAGCGTTAAACGCTCGCAGGTATTGTGACGACCGGCCGGCGCACACGAGTTGATGCCAGAGAGTCCGCGAGCGCGAGGTTCATGCATGCGCCCGGCTAGCCAGTTCCGTCCATTCGATGCGATGACCGATGCCGGCCACGAAGGCTTCCAACGCATGCTTGGACAGGGCGACGCTGGCACTGTTCTCAAGCGGGTGGAAGAGAAACGTCGACTCGCGGATCAGATCCGAGTCGAGAATAAGACGAACACGTCTGGCTGTGTCGTTGACCAGCGCCAGTGGACTCAGGGAACCCGCGCGGATTCCCATCAACTCGAAAAGCTTGTCGGAAGAAGCGAAGGAGAGCCGCTTGCTGCCGAGCGTTTGCGCTATCCCAGCAAGGTCGAGTGCCTTCGCGGCCGTCGTCACGACAAGGAAGTAGTGCCCTGTCTTGTCCTGAAGCAGCAGGTTTTTGCAACGCGCGCCTTTCAGCGAGAGTGTCAGCTTCCCCGATTCGGCCATGTTCAGCACCGGATCGTGCTCCTCACAGGAGAACGGAATCTCCCATTCGTCCAGGCGTTTCAGTAGTTCGTCTTTGCCAAGCATGCTGTCGTTCAATTCTCTTGTCAGTAGGGCCGCCCGCGTCCGCTCGGGTGACCCGCGTGGTTCGCGCGCTCAAGCTTCGAACACGGGATAGGAAGCCTTGCGAATCGCCGCCATCGTGGCGTCCGACGAAAGCAATCCAGACTCGTCGAGAATGGTCACGAGAGAGCGGCCTTCCGCAACGGACTGACGTGCAAGCATGCTCACACGGGCGTATCCGATCTTCGGAACCAGCGCGGTTGCAACCGCCATCGACTCGATCAGATGCTTCTCGTTGCGTTCGACGTCTGCCTGAATGCCCTTCACGCATTTCTCGGCGAACCGGCGGATGCCATTCGTAAGCAGGGCGATGCTGTCGAACACGCGCGACGCGACCACGGGTTCGAAGTGATTGATCTCCAGTTCGCCATACTGCACGGCCTGCGCGACGGCGACGTCGTTTCCGACGACCGCGAAGCTCAACTGAATCATGGCCATCGGCAGTACGGGATTCACCTTGCCCGGCATGATCGATGAACCGGCCTGTGCCTCCGGCAGCTTCAGTTCGCCCAAACCGCCGACGGGGCCGGACGACAGAACCGTCAGGTCGGACGCGATTTTTGCGAGCGAGACCGCCGTGGTACGCAGTTCAGCCGACACGCGGGAAAACACGTCCATGTTCTGCATCGCATCGAACGGGTTTTTTGGCGCCTGATACTTCACGCCAGTGACGCTGCCAAGGTGCACGTAGACGGCGGCGCGATAACCCGCCGGAGCACCGAAGCCGGTTCCAATAGCGGTGCCGCCTAGCGGGAGTGTGCGGAGCTTGTCGCGAACCGCGGCAAGTTCTTCCGCCAGACGCTCGGTCAGCGCCGCATAGCCTCCGAACAACTGGCCCAGGCGCATCGGCTGGCCGTCCTGCAGGCAAGTGCGACCGAGATGAAGAACATCCGCGAACTCGGCGGCCTTGCCATCGAACAGAGCGGCGAGTCGAGCGACTTCCGCGATCAGCGGTCCGAGCATCGCATGGGTTGCGATCTTCAACGCTGCGGGATAAGCGTCGTTCGTCGACTGGGAGGCGTTCACGTGATCGTTGGGGTGAACAACCTCATAGCTTCCCGCCGCGTGCCCCATGATCTGCTGGGCGCGGTTTGCAATGACTTCGTTGAAGTTCATGTTGGTCGAAGTGCCCCCCGATCCTTCCATGAGGTCGACCACGAGCGACGCGTCGCAGCGTCCTGCAATGACGTCCTTGCACGCCTGCACGATCGCTTCACATTGCGCTTTGCTGATCACTTCGTTATCGAGGTTGGCCAGAGCGGCGGCCCACTTGACTTGCGCGAACCCGTCCCGGAACGCCGGGTAGTGAGCGACGCCGATCGGCGACACCGTGAGATTCTCGACACCACGGACGGTGTTGACACCATAGAGCTTGTCGCCCGGAATACTGACTTCGCCAACGTAGTCGCGTTCGATTCGCTGCTCGCCCAAACCAAGCTCATTCATGATTGATCCTTTCGCCAACGGTAATAAGTGTCTCTATGTTTCCGCCGAGCGCTTTCAGCCTCGGCAAGAATGACGATTCGATAACATCGCGTGCCGTATCGCACGCGTCATCGAAGAATGCGTTGTATTCATCGCGTCGCGCCACCAGATAAAGCGAACGCTCCAGCCCCATCTTCTCCACGACGTGCGTGGTCACCCGTCCGGCATGTGTCACGGCCTGGAGAAGACACATGGGAGATGTGATCGCCCATCCGATTCCTTCCGCGACCATCGAAGTCAGCGCATCGGCGTTGTCGAGTTCGAGCCGGTTCGGGGCGCGTACCTCGATACGCCGCAAGTACCGCTCGATCTGCATTCCCACCTGAGAGGTCCGGTTGAACCGCACGATGGGCAAGCTGTTCGCCAGGGCGCGCAAATCCTCCAGCGTCCTGACCGGCTTCCTCAGAACCCTGGGCGTTACGACGAAGTAGCGCTCCGAGAAGAGCCGATACCGGACCACGTCATTCGCATCGATCAATGGGTCGCTCGTGACGATCAGGTCCAGATCCCGACGCAGAAGCGCCTCGCCCTGCTGCGGACTCAATCCCGTACGTATCGACAGCTGCGACACCTTGCTCAAAAGGCTTTTGGTAAAGATCGACCCGCAGGTGGAAGCGAACGAGTCGACCAGCCCGATACGCAAATCTGGTTTGATACCTTGTCCTGCTTCGACCACTTGCGCCTTCAGATTCGCAATTTCCTCGCTCAACACGGCGCCACGGTTGCGAAGCGCGATGCCGAATGGAGTCAATGCGAGCGGCCGGGTCGTACGGTTCACCAGCACGACGCCCAACTCGTCTTCGAGTTGTCGGATGATCTGCGATACCCCTGATTGGGATATGCCCATCCTGGTTGCTGCCCCGGACATGCTTCCTTCTTCCGCGACGGCGACGAAGACCTGTACTGCGTGCATATCGATCGGCTTGTTCGGCGGCATGACCCGTTTCCTTGCATTGAGCATCGACTTATCGACACGCGCCTGATCGCCGGCATCCCAATGGCAAGTCAGATCCGCGTCTTGGGATGACTGGCTGCTACGGCCGCGACAGTCGCTTCATGACGCGGCGCATCCTGAGACCGCTCGTCGTCGGCGTTGCTGGATGAAACGTCAGAGAGATTCTCGGTGCCGGTTTCGGGCGCCATCACGTGACAAAACACGCCACCGAAGAGCAGCACCGCCACGCAAACGCCCAGAGCCGAGTGAATGCCGACATGTTGAACCGCTATCGGCAACAGGAATGTGCTGATGGCCGAACCGAAGCGACTCGATGCAACAGCCAGGCCGACGCCGGATGCTCGCAGATGAGTGGGAAACAGCTCGGGCGGATAGACAAACTCGAGATTGGCCGCAGCCGAGAGAATGCAGGCGAACACGCCGAACGCGAGCATCGTACCGATGGGCCCGAAGCTGGCGTAGGCGAGCACGGCCAGACCGAGCGCGGCAAGATAGAAGGTGCCGATGAGAAAGGTACGGCGCGAGATCCTGTCGATCAGCAGCAGGCCGATGATGGCGCCCGCGAACAGCAGGACGTTGTAGACGAGGCCGCCGACGAATTTGTCTTTGACCTGCAGCGCTTCGAGCACCTTCGGCGCAAAGGTTCCCAATGCAAAGTAAGGAATGACCTGGCACGTGTAAAAGACGCATCCGACGAGCGTGTTCCTGCGCCAGCGCGGGGAGAACAGCTCCGACCACGCGCCTCGACGTTGCTGAGGCGAAGCGCCCGGCGTCGACAGCATGACTTCGGGACCGAACTTGCGATGGACGATCGCCAGCGCTTCGTCGCCACGACCACGCTTCATCAGCCACATCGGGGACTCGGGCACCATGAGACGGAACGGAAGAATCAACAGGGCGGGAATGCCGCTCGCCGCGAGCATGATGCGCCAGGCGTCGGGGCCGATATCGCGCATCGCAAAGCCAGCGAGGTAAGCGCCGACATAGCCTGCTGCCCAGGCCGCCGCAAGCACGCTGAGCAGGCGTCCGCGATAGCGACGGGGGGAGTACTCGGTGACCAGAGACTTGCTGACAACGTAATCGGCGCCGAGGATGAGGCCGAGAACAAGGCGCAAAACGAGCAGTTGAGCAGGGGACGTGACGAAGTACTGGGCGGCTGAAACGACTGCGAAGAGCAGCATGTCGAATGCGAAAATCGTCCGGCGGCCGTATTTATCGGCGATGGGACCCACGAACATGCTGCCGAAGAACAGACCGGCCAGCGATGCCGCGCCGAGCAGTCCCATCCACAGCGCATCGAGATGCAGCGGACCCGCTGCCATGCTCACGGCAATGCCGATGATGCCAAGCACGAAGCCATCGCTGAACTGGCCACCCGTTCCGCTGAACGCGACGCCTACGTGGAATGGGCGAAGCGGTAGATCTTCGAGTAATACCTGTTTGCTCACAATCGTCTCCTATCTCTCGTTCCTGGTGCCTGGTTCGAATGAGCACCTTGAGAAACAGTCTATGTTGACGAATTCAAGAAAACAGCATGTCAGACGGCAGTATCAAGATTTCTAATACTACCTCGAAGCGCGCCTGAACGAAATGTTAGGCATGTCGTTCGTGCCAGTCTTTCGACCACTAAAGAATAGCCCTGACAGTTCCAGACTACGGGACAGGATGGTCGGACGAATTGACCCGTACGCGCGCGAGCGAGCCGAATCCATTCGGATGTTGTGTCATGAACGTACGGATTCGATTGACGCCAGCGGGTTCGGCATACGGCACGATATCGACAAGAATGAGCGCGTGAGCATCGACGAGTTTTTCGCCGATCGCCACGAGACTCGTCGCACCGCCCAGCGAGGCGCCGATGAGCGCAGGACGCCGAACGCCCAACGCCGCGATCACGCAGGCCAGGTCCGCAGCGAGCGCGTCGAAGCTGTAGTCGCCGTCGGCGCTCCAGTCGGAATCGCCGTGTCCCCGCGCGTCGTAGGCAATGGCGAAGTATCCGGCACGGCCTAGGCGTTCGCCCGTGCGGCCCCATGCGTGGCGCGTCTGCCCGCCGCCGTGCAACAGAACGACGGGTGCACCGTCGGGATGGCCCCACGTATCGCCGGCTAACCGGACGCCGTCGGAACCTTGCCAGGTATGCAGCGGCTTCGGTATGCCAGACGCGGAGCTTGCGCTTTTCATCAGGGGTCCTCTGATCGCCGGTGGAATGCGGCACACGATGGCCGTGCAACTGACGGCAACTTGCCAGCTTGAAACTTCGCGCGGCGAAGGCGGCGTGTACATCGCCGGGACTTTGCCGCACGGTCTGCAACGGCTCGTCAGCATTGCCATCGCATTCGCGGCGCGGCCGCGCATCCTGTGTCTCGACGAACCGCTCACCGGTCTGAATCAGACGGAAGTCGCCGCGACGCTCGACGTGTTCGAGCGCATCCGCGACGAGTACGGCAGTTCGGTGCTGCTCGTCGAGCACAACATGAAAGCGGTGATGCAGGTCTGCGACCGCATCGTCGTGCTGCGTCACGGGCGCATGCTGGCGACGGGAACGCCGCAGGACATTCGCCGCGATCCGCGCGTGATCGAAGCGTATCTCGGAGCCGGCCATGAGCATTGAAAGCAGAAGGGACGATATCGCGCTGGACGTGTCCGGCGTGTCGATCAGCTACGGCGTGGTGCCTGCCGTGCGCGGCGCGAGTTTTCAGGTGCGCAGCGGACAGATCGTGACGCTGATCGGCGCGAACGGCGCGGGCAAGTCGATGCTGATGAAATACGTGGCGGGCCTCATCACGGCGCAGGCGGGCAGCATGACGCTGAACGGGGAGGGGATGGACGCGGCGTCGGCGGATATACGGGTGCGGCGGGGACTATGTCTGGTGCCGGAAGGAAGACGTCTCTTCGGCAGCATGACGGTTCGCGAGAACCTGGAACTGGGTGCGTATTGCCGCAACGACGCACGTGCTGTGAGCGCCGATCTGGAACGCTGTCTCGCCTACTTTCCCGATCTCGTTGCAAAGCTCGGCGCGCCCGCCGGCACGCTGAGCGGCGGGCAGCAGCAGATGGTGGCGGTCGCGCGCGCGCTGATGGCCGCACCGCGCTTGCTGCTCCTCGACGAACCGACCATCGGCCTCGCGCCCTCTGTGGTCGAGAAGATCGCGCAGGTCATTCATCTGATCCGCGACACCGGCGTCGATGTGCTGCTCGTTGAGCAGAACGCGGAGGTTGCGCTGCGCATCGCGGATTACGCGTATGTGCTGGAGGGTGGTGCGGTCGTGCAGCACGGCGATGCACGGACGCTCGCTGGCGATGAGCAGGTTCAGCGCGCGTATCTCGGGATGTAGGGCGCCCGATGGAGGTGGGTCGTGCTCACAATTCCAGATCGCGCGCGCTTGGGGCATGTTTGCCTTGGGACTCGTCGCTGCGTAGTTATGGACGTGGATGTTTTCCTGGCCCGGGAGAGTCGAGCTTCTCAGGCACATGCCGGCCCGCGGCGGACGTCAGCGCGATGCCCCCGACGCGGCGCGGCTGTCTGTGGTGAAAGGAACGCCAACGCCTTCTGGAGCACGGCGTCCAAATCCTCATCGGGCCAGATAGAAATCCAGGGGGATGAGCTCCACGGCCCATTCGCCTTCTTCGCCCAGCGTGGCAGCCGGGTGCATGGACGCGATGCGCAACGCCTCGTCAGGGCTATCCGCCTCGATGATGAACAGGCCACCCACGACTTCCTTCGACTCGGTGTAAGGTCCATCGGTGACACGCGTCTCTCCAGTGCGCGTGCGAAGCGTTTTCCATTTGTCCAGATCGCCAAGCGAGGCGGAAATCAGAACCTTGCCGGTAGCGCGCATCTTCTCGTCCAACGCCGGGCATTGACTTACCAGTTCCTTGATGTCGTCCGGAGCCATCGCGGCGAACTTTTCGGGGGTGAAGTAGGCCAGGCCGAGGTATTTCATGGGAGATCCTTTTTGAATGGGGTTCACTGACGACGAATCAGATGATCGGAAATCGACAATGCTCCAGCTCGTTTGTTGCAGGTCTCGCCGGCCTGTCCGCTCTCGGTCCGAAATACGACACCGGGTTGCAGTCTGAGCAGGCCTCGCGTTACGCTCCCCTGACGTCATTCCTTTGATCGAGGTGAGAGGTGAAGCGTGACTGGATCGCTCGTCTGAGCCGTTTCACGACACTCATCATATTGATTGGCTTCGTGGCCGGATGTGCATCGACCGTCAATGAGGTCGAGCCCCTTGCCCTCGACGTCCATGAGACCATCGTCAAGATCCCGCTGAAAGAGCACGGAATACTTGGGGATCATGTACGCGACATCGTTGCTACCACCTACATGCCCGACGGCACTGGCCCCTTTCCGCTGATCGTCCTGAGTCATGGTAGTCCGCCTGATCCGAGAGATCGGCCGAAGATCGGCCGCTTTCGCAAGTTGCCACAAATACGGACGTTCGTCAGTCTTGGCTTTGCTGTCATCGTGCCGATCCGACGTGGCTATGGGGCGACGGGAGGCACCGACGAGGAGGAGATCCGCTCTTGCCGGAATCCCGATTACATGGATGCCGGCAAGGAAGCAGCGAAGGACGTGCTTGCAGCTGTCACGTACGCGCAGAACTTGCCCCAAGTGGATCGAAACCGGGTTGTTCTGGTGGGGCAATCGGCGGGCGGGTTTGCTTCTCTGGCGGCCGCCAGCCATGCACCGGAAGGATTGGTCGCGGTCGTCAACTTCTCGGGCGGCCGAGGAGGAGACCCGCTGAAACATCCGGGCATGCCGTGCGATCCGCAGCAGATGGCCGACACCATCGCGCATTTTGCATTGACGACCCGTGTTCCCGTTCTCTGGCATTACGTTCAGAACGACCAGTACTTTTCACCTGAAGTCGTCAGGACATGGTTTGCGGCCTTTCGGGCGGCAGGCGGTCAGGGGCAGCTGATCATCGAACCGCCCTTTGGCAGCAACGGTCACGGCATGTTCAATGTCGACCGGTCAATTCCGATCTGGTCGCCACACTTCCAGCAATTCGTCGCGCCGCTCGTATCGATGAAGCACTGAATCTGACGCAATCGATGACGAATTTGAGCGCGCATGACAGGCACCCGATTAACCGGAACGCGATTCCTGGACGTGGCATCTAACCCAGTATCCGCCACTGTTGCCGGGAGGGTGCCCGCGGCTTCGTAGCCGAGCCGGGACGGGAATGCTGCCTCCTGAACATCTCGTCCGGTGCGAAACATCACCTCGGCACCTTCAACGGCATGGTGTAAGTCGTTGCAGTTCCGCTGAGGCAGACTTCGCCCCGCTGATTGACGACGGAAACTTCTACGTTGCAGATAGGCTTGTCCTCGCGCACTGACTTCACTTCGACGCGACCGGTCACTGTGTCACCCACCAGCACGCCCTTGGAGAACTTGAGCTCCATGCCGAGAAACACGGTGCCGGGCCCGGGCAAAGCTTCCGCGACGATGGCGTTGAGCATGCCGGACGTGACGCCGCCCTGCACGATCAAACCGCCGAAAGGAGACTGTTTCGCGAGTTCTTCGTCGTAGTGCAGGGGATTGCGGTCGCCCGTGATTTCCGTGAACAATTCGATGTCGCGCATGCTCATCGTTTTCTGACGCTCCGCGCTCGATCCCGCCGCGGGCATGCCGTTGAGGGTATTGCTCCAGCCGTTGTCTGCGCTCATACCATCTCCTCGATGCTGTTCGTGTGATTACTCAACCAAGCCACCCGTCCTGCGCTCATCGTTTGGCGGGATGCTGTGTCAGTTGCGCGAGAAATGCAGCGCTCGCGTCGTCGAGCGGCTCTCTTGACTTCTCGAGCTTCGAGCACATCACCGCGCCTTCCCACGCATTCCAGAAGTATCGCGAGAGCGCGGCGGTGTCCGCATCCGCGCGAATCTCGCCACTTGCCTTGCCTTCCTCCAGACATTCGCGGATCCGTCGACGCCAGTCTTGCAGAACGTCCATGAGCGCCTTGCGGAAGGTCTCGTCCAGTGCGGCCAGTTCCTGGCTCAGATTGCCCACAAGGCAACCGCGCTTGAACTTGTGCCGCTGCATGCCGATCGCGGCATCTTCCGTGAACGCCTTGATGCGTTCGAGCGGGGAGAGGCTCGCGTCTTTCAGATGCATGTCGAGCTTCTTCGCGAAGTACTCGTGATAAGCCTGAATGACTTCGAGGCAATAAGCGTCCTTGTTGTTGAAGTAATAGTGAAACGAACCTTTCGGCACGCCCGCGAGCGCGACGAGCTCATCGAGCGAGAAGTTGTGGAAACCCTTCTCGGTCAGGATCGCGACACCGAGCCGGATCAGCTCGGAGCGGCGACCACCTTCTTTCTTGTTTGAAATCGTTGCCATTGATGTGACGTCCTTCGGATGATTGAGACGCTTTCTACCAGCGCGGCTGCTTCTTCAAAAGCGGGCTCATTGCGATCAGGCCGAACAGCGGGCCCGGAAGCAGGAGCAGCGAACTCCACGCGCCCAATGCGTGATACACACTCGTGGCCGAAAAAATCGAACAGGCCGAGATGAAGAAACCGAGGCTATTCTGAATCGTTAGCGCACCGCCGACCAGTTCGGGTGGACAGGCGCGCACGGACAGCGCGGAAAACTGCGGCGAGTCGGCGACCACGCTCACGCCCCAGAAGAGCAGCACCGCGAGTTGCGCGTACCCGGCCGTTCTGTCGGCAAAAAACGGATACAGCAGGCAGATCGATCCCGACATGAGGAGCGCGATGAACGCCGCGCGCGCACTGCCGAATCGCTTGCTGAAAGCGCCACCCGCGACACAGCCCAGCGCGCCGATACCGATCACCGCAAAGGACCACAGCGCAATGTCGCGCGTGGATGCCGTCGTGTCCGCCTGCAACGCGTGAGCGACCAGCAGCGGCACGAGTGTCCAGAAGGCATACAGCTCCCACATATGGCCGAAGTATCCGAAAGCCGCAGCGCGAAATTCGCGCGAACGAAACACCGAGCGCGCGTTGCTCACGCCTGCGTTCGATTTTGTGCGGCGCGCGTACGGTCCCTCGCCGAGCGTGAGCACCATCGCCGCGCCGATCATGGCCAGCAGCGACGACGTGAGGACCACGGTCTGCCACGGCACGGCATCGAACGCGCCGCGTATCGCGTGCACCGAAGCGGTACCGAGCGTCAGCATGGCGACGAGCCATGCGAGCGTCTGCGCGGCCCGCGCGGGCGCCCACGTCACGAGCAGCTTCATGCCTAGAGGATAGATGCCGGCCAGCGCGACGCCGACACCGAAGCGGAACACCACCGCCGATGCGAAGCCCGCGCTGCACAATGCGAAGAGCGCATTCAGCACCGCGCCGAGCAAACCGCAGGCGGCGAAGACGCGGCTCGTGGGCAGCCGGTCCGCGATTCCCGTGAAGGCGGAGATCAAAGTGCCGGCGATGAATCCGGCCTGCACGGAGTTCGTGAGCCATCCCATTCCCGACGCAGTGAGGTGCCACGACATCTGCAAGTCATGCATGGCCGCGTTCGCGCTGAACCACAGCGATGTGCCGAACAGCTGCGCGAGCGCGATCACCGCTATCGCCCGATTGGCGCGTGACGCCGCCAGCACTTCCGTTCGATCTGCGCCCAGCCCAGTGCTCACTTGAAGTCTCCTCAAAGGTCACGTCGATTGCCTGTCAAGCCGCGTCAGTACTTTCCCGCAACCACTATAGGTTTTTGTAGACGACCAGTCAACTAGAGGCTATAACGTCCATAACTGACCGGTCGTCTAGTACCTCGCCACAAGACTGAGCGACATGAAACGCATCAGACAAACGGAGACATGAGCAATGGAAAAGGTGAACGCAGGAGCAGCGACGTCAATGAACAGACCCGTGCGATCCTACGGGTTACGCGGATTCACACGCGTTTGCGTGGTGCTCGTCGAGAAGGTGATGCCGGACCCATTCGTCATCGCTGTATTGCTGACGTTGCTGACGTGCGCGCTTGCGGTCGCCCTCGCGCCGCATGGCGATATCGGCACGGTCGTGACCAGCTGGTATGACGGTGTATTCAAGATCGCGAGCTTCGCGTTTCTGGTCGCATTGACGCTCGTCACGGGACACGCGTTGTCGACTTCGAAGCCTGTGTCGATGCTGCTCACGAAGGTCGCGTCGTATCCAACGACCGCCGTGGGAGCGATGACGCTCACCTTTTTCGTCTCGATGGTCAGCGGCCTGCTCAACTGGGCTGTCGGTCTGGTCGTCTCCGCGTTGTTCGCCCGCGAGATCGCCAAGCGGGTGCGCGTGGATTTCGCGTGGCTCGTCGCGGCCGCCTACGCGGGCTGGTCGTTTTATCCGTGCGGTCTTTCGAGTTCCATCGCCTTGCTGAGCGCGACGAAGGGCTCGCCGCTGAACATCATCGAGAAGATGACCGGTTCGGTGCTGCCGATGCGGGACTTTCTGCTGTCGCCGTTGAACTTCGTTCCTGTCGTCGTGCTTGCCGTGCTGATTCCGCTCGTGTTCCGCATGATGAAGCCGCACGACAACGAAACCATCGCGGCGGACCCGGCGAAACTCATCGCGGAAGATACCGTCGATGTGCCGGACGAACGTGTGAAGACCTTCGCCACGTGGCTCGACAACGGATGGGTACTTAACCTGATTCTCGTTGCGCTGGGCCTGGGCTATATCGTGATGAAAGTCATGGCCGGCAAGTTCACGATGGACCTGAATATGCTCGTCATGATCTTCCTGATCCTTGGTCTGGTGACACACTGGACGCCGCGCGCCTATCTCACGGCGATCAACAATGCCGCGCGGGTCGCCGGTCCGGTGCTGCTCCAGTTTCCTATCTACGGCGGCATCATGGGCGTCATGACGGTGACGGGCCTCGCCGACGAAATGGCGAAATGGTTCATCAGCTTTTCCACCACGCACACGCTGCCGTTCTGGACCTTCGTCTCGTCGGTGCTCATCAGCATGTTCGTGCCGAGCGCGGGCGGACACTGGATCGTGCAGGCGCCTTTCGTCGTGCCCGCGGCCCAGCATCTCGGCGTCTCGCAACACGCGGTCGCGATTGCCGTCGCGCTCGGTGAAGGCGTGGCCGACATGGTGCAGCCGATGTGGGTCATTCCGCTGCTCGCGATTGCCGGCGTGGGCATGGGCCGCGTGATGGGCTTCACCGTCATCATCTTCTTCGTCATGCTGGCGGTGATGGGAGGCACGCTCCTTCTGCTGTAAGCGGCTCTTTCAACCTTTCGCACACTTTGGCCTCACTGAAAGCTCATGGACGACATGAATAACCTTGGCTTCATTCTGGCGGCCGCATGCCGAAAGCATGGCGCGGCCGTCGCGATCGACGCGGCTGAAACGAAGCTCACATACGACGCGTTGCTCGAACGCGCAATGGATGTCGAGCGCGCGCTCATCGCGCACGATTGCCGTCCCGACGAACCGGTGCACGTGCTCGTTTCCAGTCATCCCGCGGATCTCGCCGGTTTTCTCGGTGTGTGGCTCGCGGGCGGCGTGGTGGTGCCGCTGCATCGCACCTCGCCTGCAAGTGTGATCGACAGCGTGCAAGGCAGGAGCCGGGCGCGGCTCGCGGTCGATGTGGCGGCTTCCGATGTCGTCACCCTGATAGGCGCGACGCCGCCGGATGCGCGCGCCCAACTCGATCGCGCCGCGATGATCATCTTCACGTCCGGATCGACCGGCGTTCCGAAGGGCGTCGTGATCGGCCACGACGCCTTCAACGGCAAGCTGCGCGCCATCGACGCGATGATCCACTTCCGCAGGAACGAACGCACGCTGCAACTGCTGAACATCACGTTCAGCTTCGGCATCTGGTCGAGCCTGCTGACGCTGATCGGAGGCGGAACCATCGTGTTGCCGCAGAAGTTCGTCCCGGCGCTTCTGCTCGAACAATTGCGCAACGAGCGGATTCATCGCGTCGGCGTGGTGCCGACCATGTTGCGCGCCATGCTCGCCGTTCGCGCACAGGACACCGACGGCCTTACTGCCGCATGCCCGACGCTTCGCCAGATCCTGACCGGCGGCGAGCAGTTGAGCGAGCAACTCGCGACGCAGGTCGCCCAGCTCTTTCCCGATACCGATCTCGTGAATATCTTCGGTCTCACCGAGACGTCGACGTGTGATTTCTTCCAGTTCCCTCCGGATCGGGCAGCCAACCCTCATTCTTTGGGCTTGCCGTCGAGCAACGTGCAGTTCCGCGTCGTGGATGAACTGGGCGCGCCGTGCGAACAGGGAGTCATCGGCGAATTGCAGATCAGAAGTCCCTTCCTGATGGGCGGCTACCTCGATGAACCCGGCCTCACGCAAGCCGCATTCTCCGACGGATGGTTCAGATCAGGCGATCTCGCCCAACTCGACGTGGATGGCCAGGTACGTCTGATGGGCCGCTCGAAGGAACTGATATCGCGTGGCGGCAACAAGGTGACGCCGATGGAGGTCGAGCGCGCGCTGAAGCAGCACGAGGCCGTTTGCGATTGCATGGTCGTAGGCGCGCCCGATGACATTCTTGGCGAGCGCATTCACGCGCTGATCGTCCCGAACAGTGGTTGCGCGATCGAAGCGGACACGCTGCGCGCGTTTCTTTCGAGCAGGCTCGACCGCTTCAAGATGCCGGACTTCATCTATATCGCCGATGCGCTCCCGATCGGGCGGACTGGCAAGGCGGACCGGCGCGAGCTGCGCAACATGATTTCGGGCGGCACGCTCGCACCGCTTGCTGGCCGTTCCTGACACCGAACCGGAGACCCCCGATGTCCGAATTCACCACGCTCAAGTATGAAGTCAAAGACTCGATCGCGATCATCACGCTGAACCGGCCCGAGCGCCTGAACGCGCTGGGCAAGAAGTCGCTGCAGGAAATCAACGCGGTCATGGACCGGGCGGAAGCCGATCAAGGCGTTCGCGCCATCGTCATCGCTGGTGAGGGAAAGGCGTTCTCGTCGGGCTTCGACCTGAAGGAACAGATGGAAGCGCGTCCGGAAGGCGCGGCTGTGTGGCGCGAAATCCTCGACCGCGACTTCGATACGACCATGCGCTTCTGGGACTGCCCGAAGCCGACCATCGCCGCAGTCCACGGCGCCTGTCTCGCGGGCGCGTTCGAGATCGTGCTCGCCTGCGATATCACCGTGGCCGCGCGCTCGGCGATCTTCGGCGAGCCGGAACTCAAGTTCGGCGCGGGCATCGTCACCATGCTGCTGCCGTGGATGACCAATCCCAAGCAGGCCAAAGAAATCATTCTGACCGGCCTCGACCATATCGCGGCGGAGAAGGGCGCCGAACTCGGGTTCGTCAATCGCGTCGTCGAGGACGGCGAGCATCTGAACGAGGCGCTGCGGATCGCTCGCACGATGTGCGTCATCGACCCGAACCTGATGCGCGAAACCAAGCGGGCCATCAATCACAGCTTCGAGGCGCGCGGCATGAAGGAGACGCTCAAGCACGCGCTCGATATCGACCATGCCGTCGAGACGGCGGTGTCGCCCGACAAGAAGGCGTTCATGGAAGTCGCGCGCGCGCAAGGCATGCGCGAAGCCATCCGCTGGCGCGACCGCCGCTTCGAAGACTAATGCTTCTAGACCCAATCATCTCAACTGGAGAACACGTGATGTCCGGACAGACGTTCAATGCAATGATGCTGCGCGAGGAAGACAGGAAGACCAAGGCCGCGATCGAGAAGCTGAGCTTCGACGCGCTGCCGGGTGAAGACACGCTGGTGAAGATCGAATACTCGACGATCAACTTCAAGGACGCGCTGGCTGTCACCGGCAAGGGAAAGATCGTCAAGACGTGGCCGCTCGTGCCCGGTATCGACTTCTCCGGAGAAGTGGTCGAAACGTCGAATCCGAATCTGCGCGCCGGGCAGAAGGTCGTGCTCACGGGCTGGAGCGTGGGCGAGAAATACTGGGGCGGCTACAGCCAGTATCAGCGCGTGCGCGGCGAATGGCTGGTGCCGCTGCCGGAAGGGCTCACGACCCGCCAGGCGATGATGATCGGCACCGCCGGCTTTACCGGCATGCTGTGCGTGAATGCGCTCGAAGGCGCAGGCATCACGCCGGCGAGCGGTCCGGTGCTCGTGACGGGCGCGGCCGGAGGCGTGGGCAGCGTCGCCGTCGCCGTGCTGAGCAAGCTCGGCTACGAAGTGTGCGCGCTGACCGGCAACGAAGAGAAGCACGAATACGTCAAAGGCCTCGGCGCGAAGGCGTTCGCCGATGGCCCGCAGTGGGCCGAAGCACCGCGCGCGCTCGAAGCGCAGAAATGGGCGGCCGCGATCGACACCGTCGGTTCGAAAGTACTCGCCCGCGTACTCGCCGAGATGAACTACAACGGCGTGGTTGCCGCGTGCGGCCTTGCCGGCGGCGCCGACTTGCCGACCACCGTCATGCCGTTCATCTTGCGCGGCGTCCGGCTGATCGGCGTGGATTCGGTGATGCTGCCATCAAAAGATCGCATCAAGGCATGGAACCGCATCGTCATCGATCTGCCGGCAACGCTGCTCGACGGCATCACCGCGCAGACGGTCCGCCTCGAAGAAGTGGGTGCGGCGGCCGAGGCGATGCTGGCGGGTCAGCTCAGAGGCCGTGTCCTGGTCGACGTCAACTGACATGGAGCGCAACGCCCGGGCAAAGTCCATCCTATTGGCACGTGATTTTCGTTCGGATACTATGGTGGACATTGGTCAACTATGAAATACGGATTTGAACGATGCCTATCCGCGATGCAGGCCTGGACGACCTCCCGGTCATCACCTCGATCTATAACGACGCCGTGCAGCACACGACGGCGATCTGGAACGACAAGCTCGTCGATGTAGCCAACCGCACGCAATGGCTGGCCGAGCGTCAGAAGCAGGGCTATCCGGTCCTGGTTTCAGTCGATGAAAACGGCCAAGTTCTCGGCTATGCGTCGTTCGGCGACTGGCGAGCGTTCGACGGTTACCGGCATACCGTCGAGCACTCGGTCTACGTGCACGCCGGTCAGCGCGGCAAGGGCATTGGCGAGGCGCTGATGCTCGCGCTGCTGGAGCGCGCGCGCCGCATTGGCAAGCACGTCATGGTCGCCGCAATCGAGTCAGGCAACGAGGGCTCGATTCGTTTGCACGAGAAGCTCGGTTTCCAGCACGTGGGCAAGTTGCCTCAGGTCGGCATGAAGTTTGGCGTCTGGCTCGATCTCACGTTCCTGCAACTGATCCT
>Ga0160459_100328_pt1 | contig 21066 bp, 22 predicted proteins | sample HID1973K_E6MG_FD_108208 | JGI IMG/M metagenome (GOLD analysis project Ga0160459, IMG submission 108208) | Enriched mosquito-associated microbial communities from UW Madison campus, WI, USA - HID1973K_E6 MG | ecosystem: Host-associated > Arthropoda: Insects > Digestive system > Unclassified ... | reverse complement strand
GAGCGCAGGACCTCCAAGACGGAGGAACCCTTGCCGGAGCCGAGATTCCAGCGGTACACGCCCGTGCGGTCAGCCACATGGTTGAGGGCTGCCACGTGGCCTTCGGCGAGGTCCACGACGTGGATGTAGTCGCGGAGGCACGTGCCGTCCGGGGTGTCGTAGTCGCCGCCGAAGACCATCAGCTTCTCGCGGCGGCCCACCGCCACCTGGGCGATGAACGGCACAAGGTTATTCGGGATGCCCTGGGGATCCTCGCCGATCCTGCCGGAGGGGTGGGCGCCCACCGGATTAAAGTAGCGCAGCAGTGCGATGTGCCAGCGCGGGTCGGCATCGCCCAGGTCCGAGAGGATGTCCTCGATCTGTTCCTTGGTGCGGCCGTAGGGGTTGTTCGCGCCGATCTCCATCTTTTCCACGTAGGGGATGGGGTTGTGCTCGCCGTAAACCGTGGCCGACGAGCTGAACACGAAGGACCGGACGTCATGGCGGTCCATGACGCGGATCAGGTTCAACGTGCCCACCAGGTTGTTGTAGTAGTACTTCAGCGGTTCCCGGACGGATTCACCCACGGCCTTCAGGCCGGCAAAGTGGATGACGGCGTCGATGCCGGCACCGGCGAACACCTGCTCCACTGCGGCTTCATCCACCAGGTCCACGTTGTGGAACTCCGCTTCCTTTCCACTGAGTTCGGCAACGCGCCGCAGGGACTCTTCGCTGGAATTGACCAGGTTGTCGATGACGACCACGTCGTGGCCGGCTTCCTGCAGGGAAAGGACAGTGTGGGAACCGATGTAGCCGGTGCCCCCGGTAACCAGAATTTTCATGCCTCAACCCTATCCAACGCAGCCCCCGCCTGCCGCCGCGTTCCGGATGCCGGGCAGGGGTGGCTGGTCCCGCGTTTGGGGCACAAGTGTGCTAAATAATAAGGGTGCCCAAAATTGTTGACCCGGACGCCCGGCGCCGGGATGTAGTAGACGCCGTCCTGCGCATTATTGCCGTTGACGGACTGGAACGGGCGTCACTGCGGGAGGTGGCAGACGAAGCCGGGCTCGCCGTCGGGTCCGTCCGCCACTACTTCGCCGGCAGCGACGAGCTTCTTGCGTTCTCCTTTGCCAGCGTTGTGGACCGGGTGGTGGGGCGGCTCCAGGCCATGCTCCCCGCCACGGATGCTGCACTTCCCGGCAGCGCTGCCCACCGCCAGGCCGTATTAACACTGCTGGGCGGGATGCTGCCGCTCGACGAAGAGCGGGCCGTGGAAATCTGTGCCTTGATGGCCTTCAGGAGTGCCGCCCGGATCAGAGCCTTCCTGGCGCCTGAGGCGGACCGCAGCCACCGGCAGGTCGCAGCCATCGCCGGCCGCGTCGTAGCCGGACTGATGCCCGCGGACGAGCCCCAGGAGAATCTGGTGATCGAGGCCGAGCGGCTGCTGGCGACTCTTGACGGCCTGGGCATGCACGCACTGCTGCAGCCCGCGTGGATGACCGCGGAAATGTGCACCGGCGTGCTGGAACGCCATCTTGACGGACTGGGGCGCCGAGGACATTAACGTGGGGTGGAACCGGGAATAGACTGGGAACCGGGGCTGCTGGCGGATGGTGCAGGTGGCCCGGGCAGGGAAGTACTCCAGGAAGGACTTCGGATGCAGCAGGCAAGCGGTTCCAGGTGGCAGATCACCACGGACACCTCGGGGCCCATGATGATTGCGCTCTTTCTCCGCGACACTGCAGGACTGAACGGAGCCGGGCACCCTGCGCTCTCGCACGCCAAGCCCAAGGTCCGCCCTGCCGACCACAGCCACCTCACCGCCGATGTCGGCGGTCTGGGTGCCTTGAAAACAGAGTGGGAAGCCTGGTGGGAACAACTGCTCAAGGCCTACCCGCACACCTCGCCGGACCTCTCGCCGCCGGACTTCGAGGCGTTCGGCAACTCTCCGGCCCTCCAGCGGGTCCTGCAGGCACACTTCGGTTCCGCCCTGACCTGGGCCAGGGAACGGCGGAGCGAGTACGCAGAGCTGGAAGCGGAACGGGAGGCCAACGGTGCTGATCACCTGCTCACCGACATGGTGGATGACCGGCTCATGGAGGTGGGCCGCGATTCGCGTGACTTCAAGCTGTCCATCATCGAGTTGCCGCTCAACGAACACCGGGCGTGGTACCTGGAGCCGGACAAAATCATTATGAGCCAGCAGCTGATGGGCGAGCCGGAGCTGTTCCGCAGTTACGTGCAGCCGGTGGTGGAAATCCTCGTCTGATCCGCAGCCGGTGCTCAGGCGCCGGAGGAGGCCTGGGACACGGTTATGCGTACCTGGCCTTCGGCCGCGTCCGAGTCCTGCCACCCGGCGCGGTCGTCGCGGTCCCAGCTCCTGCCGGCGACGTCCACCCGGACAACGTTAAGGCCCTTGGCGTTGGCTACGGCCCATTGGGCGACGGACCACGCCGCGCTGCCGCTGGCCTCCACCACCAGTGCCTGCCCTTCGTCCGTGGCCGGCAGGGTTCCGTAAGCGCGGCCAAGTTCGGCCAGGACCGCGCCCGTGTCACCCGCGGTGCCAGCGGATCGGAGTGTGCACTGCACAGCCCCGGGGGTCTGGCCGGACAGTCCTGACGCGAAGGAGCGGCCCATGTCCTCGTGTTCGGCATAGGCGGTGGGGAAGGCAGAGCGCTGCACCCGCTGGGCCGCGTCCGTAATCTCGAGCGTTTCGTAGCTTGGCACCTTCACCAGGGCGTCGTAGAACGCGTTGACGGCGTAGTAGGGGTCCATGACCTGGGCTTCGGTTCCCCACCCCTGTGACGGCCTCTGCTGGAACAGGCCGCGCGAGTCGGGTCCGGCCTGGTCGCCGTGGCCGATGTTGCGCAGCTTCGATTCCTGCATGGCAGTGGCCAGCGCGATGCTGGCAGCCCGGGGAGGCAGTCCGCGCTGCACCGCGACGGCGGTGATCAACGATGCGTAGACGGCTTGGTCCGGAGCCAGTTCGGCCTTCCTGTCGCCCACCACAGCCGTGCAGCGCTCAGAAACGAGGGTTTCGGAGCGCTGCACGAAAAACACTGCGGAGTAGATGCCGCCGGCTACCAGGACCAGGACGAGCAACAGGACAGCGAGTCGGCGGAGGCCGCGTCTGCGTGCCACCGTGGAATCAGTTGGCGTGGAGCGCGTCGTTCAGTTCCACCGTCTGGCCCTGGCGGGGGAGGACCTCCACGGCGCCGGTGGTGGAATTGCGGCGGAAGAGCAGGTTGGGCACACCGGAAAGGTCGGCGGCCTTGACGATCTTTGTGGTGTCTTCGCCCACCTCGTCCTTGGGGCCGGGGACGCGAACGCGGGTACCGGCCGTCACGTACAGTCCGGCTTCAACGACGGAGTCGTCGCCGATGCTGATGCCGACGCCGGAGTTGGCTCCGAGTAGGACCCGCTCGCCGATGGTGATCTTTTCCTTGCCGCCGCCCGAGAGGGTGCCCATGATCGAAGCACCGCCGCCGACGTCGCTGCCGTCCCCGGTGACCACGCCGGCGGAGATGCGGCCCTCAACCATGGACGTGCCCAGGGTTCCGGCGTTGAAGTTCACGAAGCCTTCGTGCATGACGGTGGTGCCGGCGGCCAGGTGGGCACCGAGGCGGACGCGGTCGGCGTCGGCAATCCGGACCCCGGCGGGCACCACGTAGTCCACCATGCGCGGGAACTTGTCGACGCCGTAGACGGTGACGGCGCCGCGGCGGCGGAGGCGGGCGCGCGTGAGTTCGAAGCCTTCGACGGCGGCGGGACCAAAGTTGGTCCACACCACGTTGGGGAGCTTGCCGAAGATTCCGTCCAGGTTGATGGTGTTGGGCCGGACCAGGCGGTGCGAGAGCAGGTGCAGGCGGAGGTAGGCGTCCGCCGTGTCCGCCGGTGCCTCGTCGAGGTGGATCTGGACGAAGACCACTTTTTGCTCGGTGCCACGGTCCTCGTCGGCACCGTTGGCCGCGATCCGGGCCAGCGTCGGATCGGCGTTTTCCACCGCGCGGAGGTTCTCCGCGGCAATACCCAGCGACGGTGCCGGGAACCACACGTCCAGGACAGTTGCTTCAGCCGAACCGTCGCCGCTGGCGCTAGCAATGGTGGCAACGCCAAAGCCATAGGCGGAGCGGCTGTCAGTGGTGTCGTTCAGGGTTTCGGGCACGGCGGAGGAAGCGGTCTCAGTCATGTGGTCCAGTCTATCGAGGGGTGGCCCCAGGGTTCGAACTAGACTGGCTTCGTGACTGCCGAACCCACCCCCCACGCATCCGTACCCGCACTGGACCTCCGTCAGGACGTCGCGCTGCTGACCGCAGCCGTGATGGACATCAACAGTGTCTCGGGCAACGAGAAGGAACTTGCCGACGCCGTGGAAGCAGCATTGGCGGACATTTCCCAGCTGACGATTGTTCGGGACGGCGATTCCATCATCGCCCGCACAGAGTTGGGGAAGGCCGAACGCGTCATCCTCGCCGGGCACCTCGATACCGTTCCGTTGCCGCTGACGGAGGGGTCGAAGGGAACCGTGCCGTCCACTTGGGAATCCGGTGTACCGGGGGAAGGTGTGCTGTACGGACGCGGTGCCACGGACATGAAGGGCGGCGTCGCGGTCCAGCTGGCCCTCGCTGCCACCATGTTCGACGACGGCGCCCAGCCACAGCGCGATGTCACCTTCGTCTTTTACGACCATGAGGAAGTCGAGGCCGTCAAGAGCGGCTTGGGGCGCCTGGTCCGTAACCACGGCCACCTGTTGGACGGCGACTTCGCCATCCTGCTGGAACCGACCCACGGAACGGTGGAGGGCGGCTGCAACGGCACCAGCCGGTTCGAGGCCACCACCGTCGGGGAGGCTGCACATTCGGCCCGGGCGTGGATGGGCAGCAACGCCATCCACGCGGCGGCCCCGATCCTCGCCCGGCTGGCCGCCTACGAACCACAGACCGTCAACGTTGACGGCCTCGACTACCGCGAGAGCCTCAACGCGGTGAAGATCAACGGCGGAACGGCCGGCAACGTTATTCCGGACCGGTGCGTGGTGGAGATCAACTACCGCTTCGCGCCGGACAAGTCGCCGGATGAGGCCGAGGCCGTTGTCCGGAACCTTCTTGAAGGCTTCGAGGTGGTCCGTACCGATGCGGCCGCGGGTGCCCGGCCCGGCCTGAACCACCCGGCTGCGGCATCCTTCATAGCCGCTGTGGGAGCCGAGCCGAAGCCGAAATACGGCTGGACCGACGTCGCGCGGTTCAGCGAACTGGGGATCCCCGCCGTGAACTTTGGCCCAGGTGATCCGCTGTTGGCCCACAAGGACAACGAACACGTGGATGCGGAAGCCATCCGTGAGTGCCTTCGGGCCTTGCGGGACTGGCTACAGGGCTGACCGCCAACTGCCGCACAGGCACCGTGGCCCTTAAACAGTTGTGGCCCGGATCACCAGATCCGGGCCACAACTGTTTAGAGGCAACGCGCGGGGGCTAGGGAGCCCCGGCTTCCGCCACAGCCGGGTCGGCCTTGGCTGTGCCACCGGCCGCCTTCTTGGAACCGCGCCGTTCGATCCACACAGCGAGCCGCGAGATGGCGATGTTAATGGCGATGTACATTCCGGCGGCCACGAAGAACACCGGGAAGAGGAACGCGGGTCCCAGGACGTCAGCCATGAGCTGGACCGCCCGCAGAAGTTCTCCGTAAGCGACGATGTAGCCCAGCGAGGTGTCCTTCAGGAGCACCACCAGCTGCGCCACCAGGGACGGCATCATCCGGCGGACAGCCTGGGGAAGTTCGATCAGCATCCGCGACTTGAAGCTGGTCAGGCCAATGGCCAGGCCTGCCTCGCGTTGGCCCTTGGGGAGGGACTGGATGCCGGCGCGGATGATTTCCGCAAAGACTGCTGCGTTGTAGACGACCAGGCCCGCAACGACGGCAATAAATTGCGACGTGCCAAAGCCGAGGAGGATGAACAGCATCATCAGCACCACCGGCATGCCCCGGAGGAACTCCAGGACCACTCGGGTGGGGACCCGGATCAGCTTGACGTCCGAGATCCGGAGCAGGCACAGCAGCAGGCCCAAGGGGAAGGCGATGACGGCGGCCAACGCCGCGGCAGACAACGTTGCCCCCAGACCATTGCCCAGCAGCCGCCACACGTCCGCCCGGGTGAAGATTTGCCAACGGCGGCCTTCAAAGATTCCCTGCTGGCCCAGGGTAAAGATGATCCAGGCGAGCAGGCCGAGGATGGCCAGGCCGCCCACCACCGAACCGATCAGGGAAATCCGGCGGGCCTTGGGGCCGGGAACGTCGTAAAGTACCGAGCTCATCGGGCAATCGCCACCTTTCGCTCCACCGTGCTGGCAAGGATGCCCAGCGGAACGGTGAGAAGGAGATAGAAGAACGCGGTGCCCAGCAGGACCGTGATGACCTGGTCACCGTTGGCGTTGGCCAGCTGGCGGCCGTAGCCGAACAATTCAAGGACAAAGAAGGCGCCGGCCACTGACGAGTTCTTGACCAAAGCAATCAGGATGTTGATCAACGGCGGGATCACCGTCCGGAGGGCCTGCGGCAGGATGATGAGGTTCAGGACCTGGCCGAAGTTCATGCCGATGCTGCGGGCGGCTTCGGCCTGGCCCACGGGCACGCTGTTGACACCGGAGCGGACAGCTTCAGCGATGAACGCCGCGGTGTAGGTGCTGAGTGCAATGATGGCTGCCACTTCGAACTGGGCGAACTGGACGCCCAGGCGTGGCAGCACAATGGCTGCGAAGAAGAAGGCAATGGTCAGGGGGGTGTTGCGGAGGATTTCAACGTAGGCAGTGCTGAAACCGCGAAGCGCTGCCACCGGCGAGACCCTGGCGGCTGCCAGGAGCGTGCCCAGTACAAGCGCGATAACCCCGGAAACAACTGACAGGAAAAGGGTGCGGAGAAAACCTTCCCAGTACAGCGGGAGGTTTTCAATGATGACGTCCATGGGTTCCTTCGGCTCAAGAAGCGGAGGGTAGGGGAACAGTGCAGTGCCGGGGCTGCCGCAGCGCGCCCCGGCACTGCCGTTGAGCCTTAGTAGCGGTTGATCTCAGGCAGTTCGGGCGCGGTCTTGATGACCGAACCGGCGGTGGCCTCCCAGGCCTTCTTGTAGTCGCCGTCCTTGTCGAAGGACTCAAGCTGGTCGTTGATCCAGTTGCGGAACTCGGTGTCGTCCTTCTTCAGGCCGATGCCGTAGGGCTCCTTGGTGAAGGTCTCGTCCGAGGCGAGCTTGAAGGCATCGGGTTCCTTGTCCACAAAGCCGGCCAGGATCACGTTGTCCGTGGTGACTGCTTCAACCTGCTTGTTGCGCAGCGGCTCCAGGCAGGCGGAGTAGGTGGCAGCGGGAACCAGTTCCGCGCCGTACTTGTCCACGATGGTGGCGGCGGGGGTGGAGCCGGTCACGGAGCAGACCTTCTTGCCCTTGACGTCTTCGGGCTTCTTGATGGAGTCGTTGTCCTTGTTCACCATCAGGGCCTGGCCGGCTTCGTAGTACGGTCCGGCGAAGCTGACAACCTGCTTGCGCTTGTCGTTGATGGTGTAGGTGGCGATTACCAGGTCAACCTTGCCCTGCTCGATGAAGGGTTCGCGGTTGGCGGAGACGGTCTCGGACCATTCGATCTTGTCCGCAGCGATGCCCAGCTTGGCGGCGATCAGCTTGCCGATTTCAACGTCGAAACCGACGGGCTTGCCGTCCAGGCCCACCTGGCCGAAGAGCGGCTGGTCGAACTTGGTGCCGATCTTGATGGTGCCTGCCGAGGCGATCTTTTCCATGGTGGTGCCGGCAGCAAACGTCGGCTTTTCCACGGGAGCCGGGTTGCTTCCGCCGCCGGCGTCGCCTCCGCCGCAGGCGCTCAGGGACAGGGCAAGGGCAGCGGTCGCCGCCACAACAAATGATTTCCGCCGGGTCAAAAATGCCTTCATGACATTCCTTTCATTGATGGCCGCGGATCACGGCCTGGGTGCGAACTTGGAGTGTTTGTTCGAAGGGGAATCAGTGGGTGAGGAGCTTGGAGAGGAAGTCCTTGGCGCGGTCGCTCTTGGGGTTCGTGAAGAACTCCTCGGGGGTGGCGTCCTCGACGATCTGGCCATCGGCCATGAAGACGACCCGGTCCGCGGCTTTGCGGGCGAACCCCATCTCATGGGTGACCACGATCATGGTCATGCCTTCCTTGGCCAGCTGGACCATGACGTCCAGGACCTCGTTGATCATTTCGGGGTCAAGCGCTGAGGTGGGCTCATCGAAGAGCATGACCTTCGGTTTCATGGCGAGGGCGCGGGCAATGGCCACACGCTGCTGCTGGCCGCCGGAGAGCTGGGCGGGAAGCTTCGGAGCCTGGTGTCCGACGCCCACCCGCTCGAGCAGGGCCATGGCGTCCTTGTCAGCAGCAGCCTTGGCGACGCCCTTGACCTTGATGGGGCCAAGGGTCACGTTCTCGAGAATGGTCTTGTGCGCGAAGAGGTTGAAGGACTGGAACACCATTCCGACGTCGGCGCGCAGCTGTGCCAGCGCCTTGCCTTCTTCGGGAAGGACCTTCCCGTCAATGCTGATGGTGCCGTCCTCGATGGTCTCGAGGCGGTTGATGGCGCGGCAGAGGGTGGACTTACCGGAGCCCGACGGCCCGATGACCACGACAACCTCGCCCTTGCGGACCTGCAGGTTGATGTCCTTCAAAACGTGCAGCTGGCCGTAATGCTTATTAACGGCGTTCAGGGAGACGAGGGCATCGCCGGGCACATGAGTAGTCATAGGAAGAATCTAGCGAAGAACGGCGGGTTATGACGCGAATCACGGCATGTTCCTGCACATCGTGATTCAAGAGATACCTGCCGTGGCTGCGGCGGGAGTCGCGTTAGCCTTGGGGAATGAGCATCAGTGCAGATCCGGCCAAGAACATCCAACCCCGCCGTAAGGGCCCCCTTGAACTCCGCCGCAAACAGGCGGCGGTGGAAATGTCGGACCAACATTTGCTTGATACCAAAGGCCCGGGCCAGTTCGTCCACACCGACCCCTGGCGCGTCCTGCGGATCCAAAGCGAATTTGTTGAGGGTTTCGGGGCCCTGGCGGACGTCGGCAAGGCAGTCAGCGTCTTTGGTTCAGCACGCACGAAACCCGGCAGCAAATACTACGAAATGGGTGTCGAAGTGGGGCGCAAGCTGGCCGAGGCCGGCGTTGCGGTGATCACAGGCGGCGGACCGGGCTCCATGGAAGCGGCCAACCGGGGCACCGTGGAAGGCAACGGAGTCTCAGTGGGCCTCGGCATCGAACTGCCGTTCGAGCAGGGCCTGAACCAGTGGGTGGACCTCGGCATCAACTTCCGCTATTTCTTTGCCCGCAAGACCATGTTCGTCAAGTACGCCCAGGGATTCATCGTCCTGCCCGGCGGCCTGGGCACCCTCGACGAACTGTTCGAAGCCATGGTGCTGGTGCAGACCCGCAAAGTGACGTCATTCCCCATCGTCCTTCTCGGTGTTGAGTTCTGGGGCCCCATGATCGACTGGATCAGGGGGACCCTGGTTGCTGAGGGCATGGTCTCGGAGAAGGACCTGGACCTGATCCAGGTGGTGGACGATCCTGCGGAGGCCGTCCAGCGCGTGCTTCACGGCGGCCCCATCCCGCCAATGAACGGGGAGCAGCGGCCGGAGTAGTGCGCTTCCCGCCCGGCAGGGTTCTGGCACCATGGGACGGTGAGCTTCTTTCTCGTTTTCCTGGCCATCGTGCTGGTTGGGGCAGTCCTGTGGACCGGCGTCGGGCTGCGCTCGCGGAAGAGCGGCCGGCAGCCGTTGCCCGCGCTGCTGGACGGCGGGTTTGAGCAGCCGCCGGCCAACCTTCCGCCGGTCCTGCTCCCCGCCGACGCTGCGCCCCGCGATGTGGACAGGGTGCGTTTCGCGCTCGGCCTGCGGGGTTACCGCATGGACCAGGTGGACCAGGTCCTCGACGAGTTGCGGGACCAGCTCGCGGCGGCCCGGAAGGAGTCCGACGAGCTGCGGTCACGCCTCTTGGCCCTGGAGGCCAAGGCCAGGCGCGGGGACAGCGAAGGCGCGGTGTCCGCCGTCGAGCCCGGAAAGACGTCCGACGGCGGTACCGCGCCATCCGCTGCGGACGTCCAGTGAGCACCGTGGACAGTCGCCGCGCGAACCTTGGTTCTGCGCAGGCTGCGGCCGCCAAGGCGGGTGACATGCTCCGCCGCTGGCCGTGGTGGGTGCAGGTCTCCGCCATCTACGTGGTTTCCCGGCTCGTCAGCGCCTGCATCTTCATGGCTGCCGCCCTGCACCAGGGCCCCAATCCGTGGTTTCCGGCCAAGCCCGATTACTGGAATTTCATCAATATCTGGGATGCACGCTGGTACGGCGAAGTTATCGCCAACGGTTATCCGTCCCGGCTGCCCACTGACGCCCTGGGCAACGTTCAGGAAAATGCCTGGGCTTTCTACCCGCTCTTTCCGGCGCTGGCCCGCGGCCTGAGCGGCCTGACCGGGCTGAACCCCGCGGCCTCGCTGACCATCGTCGCGATGCTGTCCGGCTGGGCGGCCGCGCTGGTGGTCTACGTCCTTTTCCGCCACAAAGCAGCCCACGCAGAGGCGTTGTGGGGGGTGGCGTTCTTCGCCACGTTCCCGGTATCGGCCGTCCTTCAGGTGCCCTATGCCGAGCCACTAACGCTCCTGCTGCTGGCGGCCGCGTTGCTGCTGGTGGTCCGCAGGCAGTACCTGTGGGCGATGCCCGTCGTGGTGCTGATGTGCCTGTCCCGCCCGGTGGGTGTCCCCTTCGCAGCGATGCTCGGGATACTCTTCCTCGCCCGGCTGATATCCCGGTTCCGGCCCGGACAAGCGAGCACACCGCATTCCGCCGGGCACTCGGCCGGAGACCTGGTCCGGCTGGGGACACTGACCGGCGTCGCGGGCCTGTCCGCCCTTGCCTGGCCGGCCGCGGCGTGGGCTGCCACGGGCGACATCGAGGCGTACACCAAGACCGAGACGGTGTGGCGCGGACACGACCTGGTGCCATTCAGGCCCTGGTTCGATGCCGGCGTCGACCTTTTCGGCCCCGTGCTGGGCGTCCTGGCCCCGTTCGTTTTCGTGGCGCTGTTCGGCGCCATGCTGTTTCTTCCGCCGGTGGTGCGTCTCGGCGTTGAAATGCGCATATGGTGCGCCTGCTACATGGGTTACCTGGTGGTTTTCCTGCACCCGCAGACCAGCACCTTCCGGATGCTGTTGCCCCTTTTCCCGCTGGCACTGGGCGCCGTCCTGCTGAGCCGTTCGAGGGCTTACCGGGGGACTGCCGTGACAATGTTCCTGCTGCTGCAGATGGTGTGGATCGTCTGGCTGTGGGCCTGGGCGCAGTTGCCCGGCGGCGGCGATTACCCGCCCTGATTAATTGCGCTTCCGTGCAGGTCAACGCCGGAATTAAGGCGTGCCGAAAATGTCCATCGATTAGCTACGTACGGGTAATTCCGGGATAATAGTCAGTAAGCAAGGACAAAAAGCATTCAGAATACGCGCAGCCTTGGCGGTGGAGAGCACCTCCGTCATAGCGGCCTGATTGACATGCGGACACAGCCCGACCGGGCTGAACAGTCCTGGGACTAAATGGAGGGGAATTCCTCATGGCTGCTATGAAACCACGCACCGGCGACGGCCCAATGGAAGTCACGAAGGAGGGCCGCAGCCTGATCATGCGCGTCCCGCTCGAAGGCGGCGGGCGTCTTGTGGTTGAGCTGAACGCCGCAGAGGCGGCAAACCTCAAGGAATGCCTGGTAGGCGTTACCGAATAATCGTGCCGGACAGGGTCCGCGGCCTTTCGCCGCGGGCCCTGTTCCGTCCCTGCTGCGTTTACGCGCAGCATTTCCCCAGCGGGCACGACGCCGTGGCGGAAAACCCGGCAGCGTTACCTCTTGACGGCTACCAGCAATCCGTCCCCGGTGGGGAGCATGGCGGTGGCCAGCCTCTCGTCCTCGCGGATTGCCTTGCCTACCTGCCGAAGGATGACCGTATTCGGTTCGCGTCCCGCCGGATTGGCAACCTTGTCCTTGTCCAGGGCGTCATTGATGATCAGCAGCCCGGAACGCTTCAGGAGGCGGATGGCCTGCTCCACGTAGCCGGGCAGGCCGGGCTTGTCTGCGTCAATGAATACGATGTCGTAGGCGTTGTCCGTGAGACGGGGCAGGACATCGCCGGCGCGGCCTGAAATGGTGCGGGTCCGGTTTGCAGGGCTGCCGGCCTCCGCGTAGGCCTCGCGGGCGGCTTTCAGGTGCTCAACATCCACGTCGATGGTGGTCAATACGGCCTGGGGGCCGAGACCGCGGAGCAGGCAAACGCCGGATACGCCCGCACCCGTGCCAATTTCGACGGCGGTCTGTGCCTTGGAGGCGGCCGCCAGGACGGTAAGGACGGCCCCTACCCCCGGGCCGACGGGGGTTACGCCGAGTTCAAAGGAACGCTCCCGGGCCCGAAGCATGACGTCATCCTCAGCGGGCAGATCTTCTGCAAAGGACCAACTGATGGACTTGTCGGCGCTCATTAATGTTCGCTTTCTGGGCGTTGAGGGGGTTGTCTTCTACAGCCTAATGGGTCGGGGCGAAACAGCATGGCAGGCGGGCGGTTGCGCCCACGGCATAACTTTCCGGCAGTCAGGAAATTCCCAGCCAAGTTTGAAATGATTATTATCCGCTCATCCAAGAGATGACCGGCGCCGAATCAGAGATGTCAACAGTATCCGGGCGTTAGCATTCCACGAGGGGAGTGGACGATGTCATCTTCAGTTGTGGCACCTGTCCCTGCAGTACAACATCCCGAAGCCGATTGGGTCCGGCCCACCTGGGAAGAAGTGGTCACCAACCATTCGGCCAAAGTTTACCGGCTGGCCTACCGCCTGACCGGCAACAGGTTCGACGCCGAAGACCTCACCCAGGAGGTGTTTGTCCGCGTCTTCCGCTCGCTGGAAAACTTCAAGCCCGGAACGCTGGATGGCTGGCTGCACCGCATCACCACCAACCTCTTCCTGGACCAGGCGCGCCGCAAGACCCGCATCCGGTTTGACGCCCTGGCCGAGGATGCGGAGTCCCGCCTTCCCGGACGCGAGCCGGGTCCGGAGCAGAGCTTCGAACTGAACAACCTTGACCTGGACGTCCAGGCCGCCCTGGAAGAACTGCCGCCGGACTTCCGCGCCGCCGTCGTGCTGTGCGACCTTGAAGGCCTGTCCTATGACGAGGTCGCAGCGGCCCTGGGCGTCAAGCTGGGGACGGTCCGCTCCCGGATCCACCGCGGCAGGACCATGCTGCGGGAGAAGCTCGCGCACAGGGATCCCCGGCCGCAGCACGCCCGGCGCAAACTGTCCATGCCGCGCATTGCCGGCATCCTCTGATCGGCTCATGAGGCCCCCCTTCAATTCCGGCGGCAGGCACGCGCGCACCTCCAGCCACGTGGCGTCCTGTCCGGAATGCGCCTTGGCCATGCGCCGGGAACGCCAGTATTTGGAGCGGCTCCGTGAGGCTCCCATCCCGCCGGCAAGCAATGACCTGACGGCGCGGCTCCTGGAACGGACGTCGCTGCTGGCAGCCCAGCCGGTTCCATCCACGCCTTCCGGCACTGCCCCCCGCACGGCCGCACGTGTCCTGGCCATGGCCGCGGGCGGTACCGTGGCCGCCGCAGGTGTCCTCGGCGTCGGCGCCCTCGCTGCGGCCGGAGAGCCCTTCCCCGGAAATGCCGCGGCGCCGGCGACGCTTGCCCAGGTCTCGGCACACACTCCCGCTGACGGCAGGGCCCTCACCGCGGACCAGCTCAGCAGCCTGCGCCAGGAGGGCTGGGCCTGCCCGGTGCTCGAAGCCATGGGATTCCGCCTGGAGTCCGCCAAAGCCGTTGTCAGGGGCGGACAGCCAGCGGTGGAGCTGCGGCTTAGCGACGGATCGCATTACGCCACCGTGACAGAGCAGCACGCAGGCAACGTGCCGACGCCGGTGGAGGCGGTGGGCCGCCAGGGCAGTCCAGTCCAGGTCCTGGGAACCTCGCCGTGGTCAGCCACCTACACGTCCGGGGGACGGACTTTCACCATCGAGTCGAACCTGCCCGCCGACCAGGCGGATGATGCAGGGCCCATTCTGGAGCGGGTCGGCGGCGTGGCCGCGGAGGGGCTCACGGCGGGGGTCGATGGCAATGCCCAAGACGCCGCCGGGGAGCCTCTGGAAAACCGGTTACAGCGCGGGATCAACAGGATCGTGGCCGTCTTTACCCAGTAATGCAGGCTGTTTCCGTCCCCGCCGGGCGCGAATCGTCTCTGGCAGCCCGGAGAGGGTAATCTTCCTAAAGTGTTTGGTATCAACGGCCCGGAGTTCTTCCTCCTGCTGATCATCGGTGTCCTGGTGATCGGCCCCCAGAGGCTGCCCGAATATACCCAGAAGCTCGCCAACCTGGTGAAGGAAGTCCGGCGCATGGCGTCCGGTGCCCGCGAGCAGATCAAGGAAGAAGTGGGCATCGACATCGACGATGTCGACTGGAAGAAGTACGATCCCCGGCAGTACGACCCGCGGCGCATCATCAAGGAAGCGCTGCTGGATGACGACACCAAGCCCGTCAGCTCCGGCGCCCCGGCCGCAGTGGCAGCCGTTGCGGGCGCAGCGGCTGCAGGGGCGGCAGATGAGTCCGCCCCGTCACGGCCGGAACGCGTAGTGCAGAGCCTGCCACCCGGCGAGGCCGCACCGTTCGACACCGAAGCCACCTGAGCCGTTCCGCCATGCGGGGGGTGGCTAGCGGGGCTGCAGGCCCAGCTTCATCCCGGCCAGGCCCCGCGGCTTTGAAGCCAGGTTCGCGGCAATTCCCGTCAACGCCTTAGCCGCCGCCGTGTCCGGCTGGCCAATCACGATGGGCGCCCCAGTGTCGCCGCCTTCGCGCAGTTTGATGTCCAGCGGAATCTGGCCCAGCAGGTGGACATCGGCGCCCACGGCTGCAGTCAGCCTCTCGGCGAGTACGGCTCCGCCGCCGCTTCCGAACAGTTCCATCCTCCCGCCGTCGGGCATCTCAAGGTAGGACATATTCTCGATGACGCCCGCAACCTTTTGCCCCGTCTGGGTGGCGATGGCGCCGGCGCGTTCGGCGACGTCCGCGGCGGCAGCCTGCGGAGTGGTGACCACCAGGATCTCGGCCTTGGGCAGCAGTTGGGCCACGGAAATGGCTATGTCTCCGGTGCCCGGCGGAAGGTCGAGGAAGAGGGCGTCCAGGTCCCCGAAGTAGACGTCCGTGAGGAACTGTTCCAGTGCCCGGTGCAGCATTGGCCCGCGCCAGGCCACGGGCTGGTTGCCGGTGACGAACATCCCGATGGAGATGACCTTCACGCCATAGGCCACCGGCGGCAGGATCATGTCGTCCACGCGTGTGGGGGCCTGGGTGATGCCCATGAGCGCTGGAACAGAGAAACCGTAGACATCCGCGTCCACGATCCCCACCCGGAGCCCCTGCGCGGCCAGTGCCGTGGCGAGGTTTACGGTGACGGAGGACTTGCCCACCCCGCCCTTGCCGCTGGCAACCGCATAGACCTTCGTCAGGGAACCGGGCTGGTTGAAGGGGATGCCGCGCTGGCCGCCGGGCCCGCGGAGTTTCTCCTTCAGGGCATCCCGCTGGGCCTGGTCCATGACCTTGAGTTCGACGTCGACGCCGGTCACCCCCGGGACTGCGGCCAGAGCCGACTCGGCGTCGGACGTGATGGTGCCCTTCAGCGGGCAGCCGGCGATGGTGAGCAGGACCGTGAGGCTGATCTTGCCGTCTCCGGACACGTGGACGGCGTCCACCATGCCGAGTTCGGTGATGGGACGCCGCAGTTCAGGGTCAATGACGGTGGCGAGGGCGTCGTTGACGTCCTGGAGCAGCTGGGAATTGCTGGGTGTTGCTGTTTCCATGAAGGGTGTTTACCGGTCCTGGGTGGAATGGCCGGGCTTGACCCGGGGGATCTGCTGCGTGCGGGGATTGCGCTGCCGGTCGCGTTGTTCGCGGAGCTTTTCCTTGACTTTGTCCTTGGGTGACTCGTGGCTGCCTTGGCCGGTGGAGTCGTGCGTGCGCAGTTCTTCCTGGGCCTCCAGCATGTCCTCGAGGAGGGAGCGCAGTTCGGCCCGGACGTAGTCGCGCGTGGCTACCTCGCGCAGGGCGATCCGCAGCGAGGCAAGTTCCCGGGTGAGGTACTCGGTGTCGGACAGGTTCCGCTCGGCACGCTGGCGGTCCTGCTGAAGGGACACGCGGTCGCGGTCATCCTGCCGGTTTTGGGCCAGCAGCAGCAGCGGTGCCGCGTAGGACGCCTGGAGGGACAGCATCAGCGTCAGCAGGGTGAAGCCAAGGTCGCGGGAGTCGAACTGCCAGTCAACCGGCGCCCAAGTGTTCCAGCACAGCCAGAAGATACAGAAAATGGTCATGTAGACCAGGAACTGCGGTGTGCCCATGAAGCGGGCAAAGCCTTCCGTGGCGTGGCCGAAAGCGTCGGGGTCAGGGGAGAACTTGGGCAGGATCCGCTGCCTGCCACTCAGCGGCGTGTCCAGGCTGCCCTTGTTGTTCTTGGCGGCGGCGTTGCCGGTATTCCGCTGGTTGGGGTTCTTCGGAGCGCTGTTGTCAGCCAATACGGCCACCGAGCCTTCTTATCGGGGCCTCGCCATCATGGGCGCGCCAATCATCCGGCAACAGATGATCCAAAACGTCATCAACAGTCACCGCCCCCACAAGCCGGCCGGCGTCGTTGACCACCGGAAGGGAGTTCAGGTTATAGGTCGCCAGGGTCCGCGCCACTTCGCTGATGTGGGCCTGGTCGGACAACGGCTCAAGGTTCTTGTCCACCAGGTTGCCCAGCGGCTCGAACGGCGGGAACCGGAGCAGTTGCTGGATGTGCACCACGCCCAGGAACCGGCCGGTGGGAGTCTCCATGGGTGGCCTGGCAATGAAGATGGACGAGGCCAGGGCGGGGGAGAGTTCCTCGCGCCGGACGTGTGCCAGCGCCTCAGCCACGGTGGCTTCGGGGGGCAGGATGACGGGCACAGGGGTCATGAGGCCGCCCGCGGTGTCCTCGTCGTATTCCAGGAGCCGGCGGACGTCCTCGGCCCCCTCGGGCTCCATCAGTTGAAGGAGTTCCTCGGCCTGCGCCGAGGGGAGCTCACCAAGGAGGTCGGCGGCGTCGTCCGGGTCCATTTCCTCGAGCACGTCGGCGGCCCGCTGGATGTCCAGGGCGGAGAGGATCTCCACCTGGTCGTCCTCGGGCAGCTCCTGGAGGACATCTGCCAGGCGCTCATCCTGCAGTTCGCTGGCCACTTCGAAACGCCGCTTATCGCTCATCTCCTGGAGCGCCTCGGCGAAGTCTGCGGGTTTGAGGTCCTCGTGGTTGGCAACGAACTGGGTTGCTGCCTGCGGCTCGGTGCGCGCGCCCTGCTGGGCGTCGGCCCAGTCGATGATGAGCGTTTCGTTGCGGCGCAGGCGGCTGAGCGGGGACAGGGAATGACCGCGCCGGACGAAGAGCTTGCTGACGAACCAGTCGCGGGACCTGTGCTGGTCCATGGCGATGTCCTCGATGGTGGCGTCGCCGCTGCCGTCCCGGAGGGTCACGCGGCGGTCGAACATCTCGGCCACCACCAGCGTTTCCGCGCCGCGCTGTTCGAACCTGCGCAGGTTGACCAGGCCGGTGCAGATGACCTGCGTCTGGTCGATGGAGGTGATGCGCGTCATGGGCACGAACACGCGCTTCTTCCCGGGCACTTCGACGACGATGCCCACCACGTGCGGGGCCCCCTGGGAGCCTCGGGAGAGCACCACAACATCGCGTAACCGGCCCAGCCGGTCACCCAGGGGGTCGAAGACGTCGAGTCCCAGGAGGCGTGCCACGAAGACACGGGTAGGTGTTGTGCTCACTTGTACAGGCTACCGAGTCTGCTCACTTTTAGCTGAATTTACAGGCAGCACACAACCTCATGGGCAAGAATGGGGGTATGGCAAACATTTTTGGTGCTCCCCGGACAGGTGGCCCCAACGGCCTTGACCAAGCCAGGGCCGTCCCGACCGGCGACACCGTGGGTTCCTACACCTCCTACCTGGATGCCCAGAAGGCGGTGGACTACCTCGCCGACCAGCAGTTCCCGGTGCAGATGGTGTCCATCGTGGGCAATGAACTGAAGATGGTGGAACGGGTCACCGGACGCCTCAGCTACCCCCGTGTTGCCCTGTCCGGAGCCCTCAGCGGCATGTGGTTCGGCCTGTTCGTGGGGGTGATGCTTTCCTTCTTCGCGCCCTCGCCCGGGTACTTCTCCATCCTCACCTCCGTATTGATGGGTGCCGCGTTCTTCATGCTGTTCGGCATCGTTACCTACGCAATGCAGCGTGGGAAGCGGGACTTCACGTCCACCAGTCAGGTGGTGGCCACCAGCTATGACGTGATCGTGGCTCCGGAGGCGGCGCAGGAAGCCCGCCGCCTGCTGCAGCAGCTCCCCATGACCCGCTCGGACGCCGCAGGCGGCAACGCCCACCAGCCGCGGCACGGCTACCAGAACCAGCCTTACGACCAGCAGAACCAGCCTTACAACCCGCCGAATCAGCCGTACAACCAGCCAAACAACCAGCAGGGCCCGGCGCGTCCCACGGGCTGGAACGATCCCTACGGCCAGCAGGGACATTCGAAGGACTCCGGCCAACCCACGCAGGGTCAGCAGGGTCAGCCCGCGCCGCAGCCGGACGCGCAACAGCACCCGGGGCAGCAGTACGACGGCGGCCGGCACCAGCAGCCCGCGGCCGCACCGGCCCGCGCGGTCCGGTACCCCGACCTTCCCGACGGGCGGCCGCAGTACGGCGTCAGGCTGCCGCAGGGCCAGGACGGCGGAACACCGCAGCCCGCCGCGCCCGCGCAGCCGGAGGCCGGCCCGCAGCACCACGGCGATGCACCTGCCGGCGAAGGCCAGGACGCCGGCAACGCAGAGCGGCCCGCCGACCCGCGCCACTAGGAACAGCAGAAAAAGCGGTGCCGCCGGAGAAATCCGGCGGCACCGCTTTTTTGTGCCTGTTGCGTGGCTGGTCAGCCCGGTGTCAGCCCTGGGGTGCCTGCCGGGATTCGCCTGCCTCACGGTAGATGCCGGCCATCCACGTCTCCACGTCCTCCGGCGTGCGGGGCAATGCCGCGCTGAGGTTGACCGGCCCGTCGGCGGTCATCAGGATGTCGTCTTCGATGCGGACACCGATGCCACGGTATTCCTCGGGGATGGCCAAGTCCTCGTCCTTGAAGTAGAGGCCCGGCTCGATGGTGAATACCATGCCTTCGGCCAGGATGCCGTCGAGGTACAGCTCCCGCTTGGCCTGGGCGCAGTCGTGGACGTCGAGGCCGAGGTGGTGGCTGGTGCCATGCGGCATCCACCGCCGGTGCTGCTGGCCTTCAGGGCTGATGGCCTCGTCCACGCTGACGGGGAGGAGTCCCCATTCGGCGAGGCGTTCTGCCAGCACGGTGGTGGCGGCGGTGTGGATGTCGCGGAACTTCGTGCCAGGTTGAGCTGCCGCGAACCCGGCGTCGGCCGCGTCCAGGACTGCCTGGTAGACCTTGCGCTGGACATCGCTGAACTTGCCACTCGCAGGGAGGGTGCGGGTGATGTCTGCGGTGTAGAGGGAGTCCGCCTCGACCCCGGCGTCCAGGAGCAGGAGCTCACCGGCGTGGATCTTGCCGGTATTGCGCGTCCAGTGGAGCACTGTGGCGTTGTTGCCGGACGCGGCGATGGTGTCGTAGCCCAGCTCGTTGCCCACCTCGCGGGCGCGGGCGAAGAAGGCGCCTTCCACTACCCGCTCGCCGCGGGCATGGGTCAGTGCGCGCGGCAGGACCTTGACCACTTCTTCGAAGCCTTCCACCGTGGCGGCCACGGCGAGCTCCATCTGCCCGATTTCCCACTCGTCCTTGATGAGGCGAAGCTCTGAGAGGGCTTCGCTCAGCTTCTCGTCAAGGGCATCGAGGACGCCCATGTCGAGGTTTTCGGGATCTTTGGCGGTGTTGTAGCGGGCAGTATCCACCAGGGCGTCAATGTTTTCGTCCACCTTGCGGACCAGGCGGATGGAGATGCCGCCGATCTCCGGTGCGCCAACGTTCTTGGTGATCGCCGTTTCCAGCTGGTCGATGTGGCCGGTGGCCAGGCCAAGGCGGGCTTCGAACTCGGCCAGGGTGGGCCGGGCGCCGATCCAGAATTCGCCGGAGCGGGAGTCGGCATAGAACTGTTCCGTGTCCCGGCCGGCCAACGGACGGAAGTAGAGCGTGGCGCGGTGGTTCCCGCCGTCGTCGCCCTTTCCTTCATCAACGGGCTCCAGCACCAGGACGGCGTCCGGCTCGTGGTCGAGGCCCAGGCCTGTCAGGTGGGCAAAGCCTGAATGCGGCCGGAACCGGTAGTCGCAGTCGTTGGAGCGGACCTTGGGCGGACCCGCCGGAAGGACCAGGCGTTCACCTTTGAACCGGGCGGAGATGGCCTTGCGCCGGGTCGCGGCGTGGCCTGCGACGTCGTCGCGGCCGGGAAGTTCCTGGCTGGACGGCGCCCAGTTGCTGGCCATGAAGGCCTTGAAGGCGTCGGAACTGGGCCGCTGCGAGCGGTTGTTGACGCGCTCCTCCAGCGGCTGGTTAGCAGAGGTGGGGGTGTTTTCGGCATCGTTCACGGGACCATCGTCTCACCAGCGTCCCGCCTGCGCGAACAGCCTCCGGTGCCGGAGGCGCAGGGTCAACTAGTCTGTACAGGTGAGGATCGACCTGCATGCCCACTCCAATGTCTCCGACGGCACGGAGAAACCTGCCGACGTCATGGCCTCTGCCGCCCGCGCGGGCCTGGACGTGGTGGCGTTGACCGACCATGACACCACAGACGGGTGGGCGGAAGCATCTGCTGCCGCGATTGACGTGGGGGTGGCGCTGGTCCCCGGCATGGAGGTTTCCTGCCGGACGGCCGAGGGCATCAGCGTCCACCTGCTCAGCTACCTTCACGACCCCCAGCACCCAGGGCTGCTCGAGGAAATCAGCAAGGCCAAGCAAGCCCGCCATACCCGCGCGGAGCGGATGGTCACGCTCCTGGCCGAGGACTATCCCCTCACATGGGACGACGTGATCCACCAT
>Ga0160459_100326_pt1 | contig 21294 bp, 20 predicted proteins | sample HID1973K_E6MG_FD_108208 | JGI IMG/M metagenome (GOLD analysis project Ga0160459, IMG submission 108208) | Enriched mosquito-associated microbial communities from UW Madison campus, WI, USA - HID1973K_E6 MG | ecosystem: Host-associated > Arthropoda: Insects > Digestive system > Unclassified ... | reverse complement strand
CCGGACGCGATGACGGGTTTGCCGGTCTTCTCCACCATCTGGCGCAGCAGTTCAACGTTGGGCCCCTGCAGGGTGCCGTCCTTGGTCACGTCGGTGACCACGTAGCGCGAGCAGCCTGCATCCTCGAGGCGGGCCAGGACGTCCCAGAGGTCCCCGCCTTCTTTGGTCCAGCCACGTCCGGCCAGGGTGGTCCCGCGCACGTCGAGTCCGACGGCGATTTTGTCACCGAAGCGCTCGATGGCCCGGCGGGTCCACTCCGGGTTTTCCAGCGCGGCGGTGCCGAGGTTAACCCGGGCGACGCCGAGGCCAAGGGCGGCTTCGAGGGTTTCGTCGTCCCGCAGTCCGCCGGAGAGTTCCACCTTGATGTCCAGCTGCCCCACCACCTCGCGGAGGAGTTCGGCGTTGGAGCCGCGGCCGAAGGCGGCGTCCAGGTCCACGAGGTGCACCCACTCGGCGCCCTGCTGCTGCCAGTTCAGCGCAGCCTCCAGCGGTGTTCCGTAGCTGGTTTCACTGCCGGCCTCGCCCTGGACCAGCCGCACGGCCTGGCCGTTGACGACGTCGACGGCGGGCAGCAGTTCAAGTACCGGCAGATCGTTTGCGGTGGTCATCTTCATCCTTGGTGTTGTTGGGTGGGGTGCCGGGCTGCCGGCACAGTGCCGGGGCGCGTCAGTGGCCGGAGCCGTTTACCAGGTTGCCGGTCAGCTGCCCGGGAGGGTCAGCAGGTAGGCGGCGAGCAGGGACATGGCTGCCAGGACGTAGAACGAAACCTGGGTCCACAGGGGCTTGTGCTGCTGCCGGAAGGACAGGGCACCGCCCACCAGCAGGCCGGCCAGTCCCATCAGCACGATGGACCACATTCAGGCGCCGCCGGCAGGGTCGCCACTGCTGGTTTCTGTAGGCCGGCGCAGCGCGTCCACCCAGTTGCGCAGCAGCCGCGCACCGGCATCGCCTGACTTCTCCGGGTGGAACTGCGTGGCGCACAGCGGCCCGTTCTCGACGGCGGCAATAAAGGGCGCGCCGTGTTCGGACCACGTCACCAGCGGAGGGGCCATCAGCGGCTGGATGACGTCGAAGTTCCATTCCTGCACGCCGTAGGAGTGGACGAAGTAGAACCGCTCGCCTTCCACTCCGGCGAAGAGCTTTGAACCCTCCGGTACCTTGACGGTGTTCCAGCCCATGTGCGGAACGACGTCGGCCGGCAGCAGCTCGACCTTTCCGGGCCATTCGCCGATGCCCTCAGCCTCGGTGCCATGCTCGACGCCGGCCTCGAAAAGTACCTGGAGGCCTACGCAGATCCCCAGGACGGGGCGTCCGCCTGCCACCCGGCGGCCGATGAGCCTGATGCCATCCACGGCCTTGAGCTCGCGCATGACCGTCTCGAAGGCGCCGACGCCGGGAACCACCAGGCCGTCGGCGTTCAGGACATCTTCGGGCTTGGCGCTGAGGATGACCTCCGCGCCGGCCCGCTCGAGGGCGCGCACGGCGGACCGGACGTTGCCGGAACCGTAGTCGAGCACCGTGACGGTGGGCTTCCCCTCCGGAGATGCGGGCTTGCGTGACGCGGACGGGTCGATGATGGCACCGTCCTTCAGGATCTGGCCGCTCACAGGGCACCCTTGGTGGACGGGATGCCCTCAACCCGCGGATCGGGTTCGACGGCTGCACGGAGGGCACGGGCGAACGCCTTGAACTGGGCTTCCACAATGTGGTGGGGGTCCCGTCCGGCAATGACGTTCATGTGCAGGCAGATACCGGCGTGCAGGGTGATGGCTTCAAAGACGTGGCGGGTCAGGGAGCCGGTGAAGTGGCCGCCGATCAGGTGGTATTCCTGGCCGGCGGGCTCGCCGCCGTGCACGAGGTAGGGGCGTCCCGAGACGTCCACCACGGCGTTGGCCAGGGCCTCGTCCAGCGGTACGGTTGCTTCCCCGAACCGGCGGATGCCGGCCTTGTTGCCCAGGGCCGTCCGCAGCACCTCGCCGAAGGTGATGGCGACGTCCTCCACGGTGTGGTGGACGTCGATGTGGGTGTCCCCGGTGGCCTTGACCGTCATGTCGATCAGCGAGTGCTTGCACAGTGCCGTGAGCATGTGGTCGTAGAACGGCACGGAAGTGTCGATGTCCGAGACGCCGGTACCGTCAAGATTGATTTCCACGAGCACGGACGACTCGCTGGTGGCACGTTCCATACGTGCGGTCCGGGCTGCGGCCGCGTTCGATCCGGTGGAAGTCATGGTCAGGTGTCCTTTGTGGCAGGAAGGGTGGTCAGGGCGTCCAGCGCCGGTTCTTCAAGTCTAGGCGGGAAGGGCCGGCTGGCTGGCAAGGATGCTTTCCAGGGAGGTGAGGAAGGCTGTGGTTTCCGTCTCAGTGCCGGCCGTGACCCGCAGGTGCCCCGGGATGCCGACGTCGCGGATCAGCACACCCGCATCCAGCAGTTCCTGCCAGACCCGGTGCGGGTTCTCCAGTCCGCCGAAGAACACGTAGTTGGAGTCGGACGCCGCCGGCTTGAGGCCCATGCGGGTCAGTTCGGACACGATGCGGTCGCGCTGCCTTTTGATGTCCTCGACGTCCGCCATGAGGGCTTCGCGGTGCTGCAGGGCCGCGAGGGCGGTTGCCTGGGTGATGGCCGACAGGTGGTACGGGAGCCGGACCAGGCGCAGCGCGTCGGTCACTTCCGGGGCGGCTGCCATGTATCCCAGCCGGGCGCCGGCCAGCGCGAACGCCTTGCTCATGGTGCGGGAAACGATCAGCCGCTCCCGCCCGGGCAGCAGCGTCAGGGCGCTGGGCGTGCCGTCGTGGGCAAACTCGTGGTAGGCCTCGTCCACGATCACGATGGCCTGGCTTTCGGCGCCGGCTTCGTAGACCGCTTCCACCACGTCCAGCCCGAGGCCGGTGCCGGTGGGGTTGTTCGGCGAGCACAGGAAGACGATGTTGGGCTTCAGTTCCCGGACCTGGCGGGCGGCCGATTCGGCGCTGAGGCCGTACCCGTCCTCACGCTGGCCCTTAATGTATCCGGTGTCCGTGCCGCTGGCCAGCAGCGGGTACATGGAGTACGTGGGCGGGAAGCCCAGCGCCGTGCGGCCCGGACCGCCAAATGCCTGAAGGATCTGCTGGAGCACCTCGTTGGAGCCGTTAGCTGCCCACACGTTGGCCTCGTCCAGGCCGTGGCCCAGATACTCGGCAAGGGCCTTGCGGAGCTCGGTGAACTCCCGGTCCGGGTAGCGGTTAAGGCCGGCGGCAGCCTCCGCGACAGCCGCCGTGATGGCGGCAGTGACGTCGGCCGGGACACCATGGGTGTTCTCATTGACGTTGAGGAGGATGGGGACATCCAGCTGCGGGGCACCGTAGGGCGTCAGGCCCCGGAGGTTGCTGCGGAGGGGAAGCCGGTTCAGGCGTTCAAGCTGGTCATTCACCTGAACAGTTTAGTGGGAGGTGCGGTCGCCCGAAAATGTGACGGTTTGCGCCGGTCCGGGCGGGGTGCGCGCTCCGGGCGACGCACCTGCTGTTTGCGGGCCTTCATTCATCCGGGAAATCTTGCCGGCACCTTTCCTAGCGCGTGGGAATGTACAGCTGCTGTCCCGGGAGAATCTTCCCGGCGGACAGGTTGTTGAGCTGCACAATATCTGCCACAACGTCCCTGGCGTCCCGCTCCGGCGCGAGGTCGGCTGCGATCCCCCACAGCGACTCACCCGGCTGCACGGTCACTGTCACGGTGGGGGTCACGGTGAGGTCCGCCGCGGAGTCGGATGCCTTGGCGGGGGAATTGAAGAATCCGGCCAGGGACAGCAGGAGCGCCGCCAGCAGCACCAGTGGAATCCCGATCAGGACCACCTTGCCCCGCCGCGTGAGGCGCAGGGGCGGCAGCGGCGCCTCGCCGCGGCGTCCGCCGGCCGGCGTCCGCTGGACCGGCACCCGGCCTTCCTGCGCCGCCTGCTGATCCCGGGCACCGTTGCCGTGAACATCGAAACCGTGTGACCTGAAAGCGGATGTAGCTGACATGACCTTAGCCCTCCTGGACCGTGCTGCGTCTGTTGGTGTCGCCTGCTGGTGCCGCCCGATGGTGCTGCCTGACCGGCTCCGTGTTCGAACGGCTGCTCGCCTTGTTAGAACACATATTCGAATACTGCTTGGTTCAGTTTTAGCACCTATGGACGAATAATGTCGAGACTCGCTAGAACAAATGTTTGAAAAAGCAATGTGGCTGACCTACGTTTGAGGCAGGAACATCCACACCTGAAGTTGATCAGCAGGGTCTGACATTGACGGTGTAAACACTCAGTCCGGTGCAGTTGAAAGCCCGGTGGCTACCGAAAGGCAACGGCGAACATGGCAGCAGCAGCCACCGGGGGCAGGGCGACCTCGCAGCCGAAAAGGACAGCCAAGGGTTTGACGCCGCGGCAGAAGAAAATCCTCGAGACCATCCAGCGTTCGGTCAATGTCAACGGTTACCCGCCGTCCATGCGCGAAATTGGGGACACCGTAGGGCTGGCCAGCCTCTCCAGCGTCACCCACCAGCTCTCCCAGCTGGAAAAGCTGGGCTACCTCCGGCGTGATCCGAAGCGGCCCCGTGCCATGGAAGTCCTGATGCCGCTGACCCTCGACGGCGGTACAACCGGCAGGACGGCCAGGCAGGCAGCGGCACCAGAGGCGGCGGCCTCACCGGGGATCGCGGCTGTCACGGAGTTGCCCACGGCGCTGGACACGGCCATGGTGCCCCTCGTCGGCCGCATCGCCGCCGGCGGCCCCATCCTTGCGGACCAGGTGGTGGAAGACGTTATGCCGCTCCCCCGCCAACTGGTGGGCCAGGGCGAACTCTTCATGCTCAGGGTGGCCGGTGATTCCATGGTGGACGCCGCCATCTGTGACGGCGACTGGGTGGTGGTCCGGCGCCAGGCCGACGCCGCGAACGGCGATATTGTTGCAGCGCTCCTGGACGACGAAGCCACGGTCAAGACATTCCGCCAGCGGGACGGTCACACGTGGCTGCTGCCCCAGAACACGCAGTACGAACCGATCCTTGGCGACCATGCCACCATCATGGGCAAAGTGGTTTCGGTCCTCCGGTCGCTCTAGCGGGACCGCACGTCAACAACAGGCCGCAGCAGTCCAGCCGATAAGGAAGGCGCCGTTCCCCGGAACGGCGCCTTCCTTATGCATTTCAGGTGCTGCCTAGGGCGTTTCCCCGGCCAGCCTCTCCAAGGCCGCGATCGCCGTCGTGCGGTCCGTCGTCGCCCAGAAGGGCGGCAGGGCGCCGCGCAGGAACCCGGCATAGCGTTCCGTGGCCAAGCGGGAATCGAGGACCGCCACCACGCCTTTGTCGCCGGTGGAGCGGATCAGCCTGCCGGCGCCCTGGGCCAGCCGGATGGCGGCATGCGTGGCCGAGACGGACATGAATCCGTTGCCGCCTGCCTGTGCCACGGCCCGGGAGCGGGCCGTCATGAGGGGGTCGTCCGGGCGGGGGAAGGGAATCCGGTCGATGACGACCAGCCGGCAGGAAACCCCTGGGACGTCAACGCCCTGCCAGAGCGACATGGTGCCGAACAGGCACGTGTCCGGTTCGTCGGCGAACTGTTTGACGAGGGCCGTCATGGTGGAGTCGCCCTGGCACAGGACCGTCATGCCCAGCTTGGGCCGGAGCGCTTCGGCCGCCTCCTCGGCTGCCCGCCGCGAGGAGAACAGGCACAGCGCCCCGCCGTTCGAGGCGCTGATTAGTGCCTCCAGTTCTGCCAGCGATTCCGGTGACGCGCCACGGCCCGGCTTGGGCAGGTGCCCGGCCACGTACAGGATGCCCTGCTTGGGATAGTCGAACGGCGAGCCGACGTCGATCCCGGTCCAGGCCGGCGCCCCTTCGCCCACCAGGCCCAATCCCCCGGCGGCGGGCTCGAAGGCAGAACCGATGGCCAGGGTTGCGGACGTCAGGACCACTGTGTGCCCGGCGAAGAGCCCCTCACGCAGCCTCCCGGCCACAGACAACGGCGCGATGTTGACCAGCGCAGGAGCGTTGTCGTCAGGTTGGGAATAGCCCTGGCCGGGATCGAAGGTTCCGGCGCGCGAGATCCACACGACCTCGCGGTTTTCCCTTGCCGCCAAAAGCCGTTCGGACAGTTCAAGAATGAGCATCAGCCGTGAACGCGCAAGCTGCCTGCCGCCGTCGGCCGTGTTGCTGCTGTCTCCCTTGGAGTCGGACAGCGCCGCCCTGCAGGCCTCGCGCAGCTGGTCCACGCAGTCGAGCTGTTCGTCGTTCAGTCCGTTGGGGAGCAGCCCACTTGGGACGCCGGCAAGGGCCAGCTCCAGGTTCGCCGCGGCGGCGTTGAGCGCGTCCACGGTGATCGCTGTGTGTTTGCGGGCACCCGAGGCAGCAGCGTGGACCATGGCGACGGAGAGCTGGCCGGACACTGCACCGGTGACCCGGTCCTGCAGCTCGTGGGCCTCATCCACCACCACAACGTCGTACTCCGGCAGCACCGCGAGTCCCTCGAACGCGCTGACCGCGAGCATGGCATGGTTGGTCACCACGACGTCGGCCTCGGCAGCGTCCTGGCGGGCCAGCTCGCTGAAGCACTCCTCGGCCAGGGGGCATTTCTGGGAGCCCAGGCACTCCATGGACGTCACGGACACCTGCTTCCAGGCACGGTCCGTCACGCCGGGCAGGAGCTCGTCCCGGTCTCCTGTGGACGTCTTTTCCGCCCATTCCCGGAGCCGGACCACTTCCTTTCCGAGCTGGGACTGCGGCCCGCCTGCGGCTGCGGCGAAGTGCGGCACGCTGGTGTCCTCACCGAGGGAGAAGAGCTGCCCCTCGGAGGGTTCCTCGGAGGGAAACCCGCCTTCCAGCTTGTGCCGGCACACGTAATTGGACCGGCCTTTGACCAGCGCCACCTTGACTGGCCGGTCGAGGGCCGGGGTGATGGCTTTGAGGAGCCGGGGCAGGTCCCTGCCCACAATCTGTGTCTGCAGGGCAAGGGTGGCCGTGGACACCAGCGCCGGCTTGTTGCTTTCAAGTGCGTGGGCGATCAGCGGGATCAGGTACGCCAGCGACTTTCCGGTACCGGTCCCGGCCTGCACCAGCAGGTGGTTGCCGGTCTCGATAGCCTGCGCCACCTGCCGCGCCATCTCATGCTGCCCGGAGCGGCTTTGGCCGCCCATGGCGGAAACGGCCCGGTCGAGCAGCTCGATGACGAGCTGCCCGCCGGCCGTTTCCTTGGATTCCGTTGCCACAACCTCAGGCATTGACGGCAAAGGATTCCAGTTCGGCGGCCAGGCCCTCACGGACCTTCACCACCGCCCGGGTTCCGGCCTCGACATGGTCCATGCTGATGATCTCCGCGTCCGAGTCGTGCAGCTTGCTGATCAGGTCGCCGCGGTTGTACGGGATGAGGAGCTCCAGTTTGACCCCGGGGCGCGGAATCGAGTCGCTGATGGTCTTCAGCAGTTCCGCGATGCCTTCGCCGGTGCGCGCCGAAACCACCACATGGCGCGGTTCGCGCTGCTTCAGCCGTTCCACCACGAAGGGATCTGCGGCGTCGGCTTTGTTCAGGACGATGATCTCCGGGATCTTGCGGGCGTCAACCTCGCCGAAGACCTTCCGCACAGCGGCGATCTGGCCTTCAGGATCCGGGTGGGACACATCCACCACATGCAGGATGAGGTCCGAGTCGGCCACTTCCTCCAGCGTGGAGCGGAAGGCCTCCACCAGCTGGGTGGGGAGGGACCGGACGAAGCCCACGGTGTCGGCCAGGGTGTAGCCCAGGCCGTCGGAGGTCTCGGCCTTGCGGATGGTGGGGTCCAGCGTGGCGAACAGGGCGTTCTCCACCAGCACCCCGGCATCGGTCAACCGGTTGAGCAGGGACGACTTTCCGGCGTTCGTGTAGCCTGCAATCGCTACGGACGGCACTTCATTACGACGGCGGTTGGCGCGCTTCGTTTCCCGGGCAGGCTTCATCGCGGCGATTTCGCGCCGCAGCTTGGCCATCCGGGTGCGGATCCGGCGGCGGTCCAGTTCGATTTTCGTCTCACCGGGACCACGCGAGCCCATGCCGGCGGCGGCACCGCCCACCTGGCCGCCTGCCTGGCGGGACATAGAGTCGCCCCAGCCACGCAGGCGCGGAAGCAGGTACTCGAGCTGCGCCAGCTCAACCTGGGCCTTGCCTTCGCGGCTCTTCGCATGCTGCGCGAAGATGTCCAGGATGAGCCCGGTGCGGTCGATGACCTTGACCTTGACGATGTCTTCCAGCCCACGTCGCTGGGAAGGGGCCAGCTCAGCGTCGACCACCACGGTGTCCGCTCCCGTGGACATGACAATGTCTTTGAGCTCCAGGGCCTTGCCCGAGCCCAGGAACGTGCCGGGGTCCGGCTTGGCACGGCGCTGCACGAGGCCGTCCAGCACTTCGGAGCCGGCGGTCTCGGCCAGGGCTGCGAGTTCCCGCAGGGAGTTCTCGGCGTCGGCCAGGGTGCCTTCGGACCAAAGTCCGGCAAGGACTACGCGCTCGAGCCGCAGCTGGCGGTATTCGACTTCGGTGACGTCTTCGAGCTCGGTGGAAAGCCCTGCCGTGCGGCGCAGGGCGCGCCGCTCTTCGAGGTCTTGCTGGTCGCCGTCGTATTCAGAGTGCTCATCGTCCAGGTGGGAGATGGCCTGGGCCTTGCCGAGGACCGCCTTCGCGTCGCCGGCACCGCCGGACGTCCTGGAGTTGGCCGGTACGTCCTTGGCGAGGATCCGGTCGATGACAGCTTGGATTTCCGCAGGGCTCATATCCTGGGCTGCTGGATCGGATCCGGTGTTGGGCTGGCTGGTCATGGTCTCCTTTGAAGTTTCGGCATTTCCAGAATAGTGCCGTTCGGTGGAATGTGGTGAAGTATTCGCGCTGGGCTGAGGGGCTGCGGTCATGCAGTGTCTCCTGTACTGGCCGCCGGGCAACGATGCCGCGGCAATGTGGGCGCCGCGAAGGAAAGGCGGCGGAGGGGGTTGGGACCGGCATCACGGCAGGAAGCACAGACGAATCAAGCTTCGAGTGTTGTCCGGCGTCCGGAGCAAACGGTGGAGTTTGGTCCGGTGCACAAGCGGAAGGCGGAAAGCCTGCGTCGCTGTGGGCAGAATCGCTGGCGGGAGTGGACACCGCGGACAAGGGAGCGGGACGGGCAATCGCCCGTGCCGGCTACTCGAAGATCAAGAACATGCCCTCAAGACTAACAGAGGCGCCGTGGCGCGGTTTCCCATTACGCTGCTAGGGGAACTACTCTGGCCAGTTATGGAGTCCGCACACTATTTCAGCGCATCGCCCGCCGGCCCCTTCACCCGGAAACCGCTGACGGTGGAACTCGCCGGAGAAACGCGGACGCTGCAGACCTCGAACGGCATCTTCAGCCCGGACGGAATCGATAAGGGAACCGCCGTTCTGCTGGCCGAGGTTCCCGCACCCGCAGCTACCGGCAACCTCCTGGATATCGGCTGCGGCTGGGGACCCATCGCCCTGACCATGGCGCTGAAGGCACCTCATGCGCAGGTCTACGCCGTGGACGTGAACGAGCGCTGCATTGCCCTGACCAACGGGAACGCCGCAGCGCTGGGCCTGTCTAATGTTGCAGCCAGCACGCCGGAGGCCGTGGATCCCGGGGTGCGGTTCGACACCATCTGGTCGAACCCGCCCATCCGGATCGGCAAGGATGAGCTGCACTCCCTGCTGAAGCTGTGGCTGCCCCGGCTGGCCCCGGGAGGGACTGCCTACCTAGTGGTCCAGAAGAACCTGGGCTCGGACTCGCTTCAGCGCTGGCTGATGGCAGAACTCGGCGGGTCCTTCACGGTGACGCGGGAGTCGACATCAAAATCGTTCCGCGTATTGAAAGTCAGGAAAGCGTCCCCGACGCCACAATGACGGCAGGGCCGCTGAGCTCCACATGTTCGTGGCCGCCGGCGCCTGCAAAGAACTTAACGCCGACGACTCCGCCTGGAACGTTCACGCGCCAGGCGTCCGGGGCTCCAGCCCCGGCCCAGTGGCGGATTGCGACGGCGGCGGCACAGGCTCCCGTGCCGCAGGACTGCGTCTCCCCCACGCCGCGTTCGTGGACCCGCATGGTGACGGATCCGATGCCATCGAGGACCAGCGGCTCGGACGGAACTACGAATTCGACGTTGGTTCCGTTGGCCGGGACCGGTTCCACGGCCGGGGCGGTGTAGAGGCGGGTTGCTTCAAGCTCCGCGAGTTCGGCGAGGGCAACCACGGTATGCGGGTTGCCCATGCTGACTGACAGGGCCGGGCGCGGGACCTCCAGGCCTTCGGCGGTCACCAGTGAGTCCATGGCTTTCGCTGTGGCCTCACCGGGAAAAATGAACTCCCACGGTCCCATGTCCACGGCATAGCCGTCGGCGGTGCGCACCACAGTCTTCAGGCCGCCGCGGGTGCCAATGGCAAGGGCGCCGCCCACCGGAAGATCGATCAGCCCTTCAGCACGGAGGAAGTGGACAAAGACACGGACGCCGTTGCCGCACATTTCGGACAGCGAGCCGTCGCCGTTCCGGTAGTCCATGAACCACTCGGCCTCGGGGTTGGCGGCGAGGATCTCGCGGCCCTCCGGAAGGAACCGTGACGGCACGGCCCGGATCAGGCCATCTCCGCCGATGCCAAGGTGCCGGTTGCACAGGGCAGCCACGTGGCCGGCCTCAATGGTGTGTGCACCCTCCGGATCGGCCACCAGGACGAAGTCGTTACCGGTTCCGTGCCCTTTGGAGAAGCGCAGCCCGGCCAGCGTTTGAAAGGCGGTTCCGGTGGTCTCTGTCAGGGTTGCGTCCATGCCGTCAAGCCTACCGGCAGGCCCAATGGCACCGGAAACCGGACGCGTTCAGGCTACCGGCGGCAAAGGCCTGCGGCCTTGGCCAGCAAATCCGGGTCCTGCCAGTCGATCCACGTAATCCGGGGGTCGGCGCGGAACCAGGTCAGCTGGCGGCGGGCGAACTGCCTGGTGGCGATGATGGTGCTTTCAACAGCCTCAGCTTCGGTGGCGGAGCCGTCGAGGACCTGCAGGAACTGCAAGTAGCCCAAGGCACGGCACGCGGTCTTTCCGGTGCGCAGGCCCAGTCCATCAAGCCGGCGGACTTCAGCCAGCAATCCGGTGTCCACCATGGCATGCACCCGGGCGGCCAACCGTTCATGCAGTGCCGCGCGGTCAACGGACAAGCCAATCTGGACGGCAGGCTGGAAGTACTCCCGCCGGGGCATGAAGGAACTGAAGGGCCGGCCGGTGAGCTGATGGACTTCCAGGGCGCGGATGATGCGCCGGTCATCGTTCAGCCGTTCGGCCGAGGCCGGGTCCACGTCCTGGAGGCGGGCCCGCAGGTGCGCCGTACCGTGCGCGGCCAGCTCAGCTTCGAGGGAGCGGCGCAGATCCGGGTCCGTCCCGGGAAATTCGAGGACGTCGAGGGCGGCGCGGACGTAAAGGCCGGAGCCGCCCACCAGGATGGCCCGCTTCCCCCGGGCATGGATGTCCCCGATCAGCTGCCGCGCCTGCCGCTGGAAGTCCGAGACGCTGGCTTCCTGGGTGACATCCAGGATGTCCAGGAGGTGGTGCGTTATGCCCCGGCGCTCGGCCGGGGTGATCTTGGCGGTTCCGATGTCCATGCCGCGGTAGAACTGCATGGCATCGGCGTTAATGATTTCGCCGTCCAGTTCAAGGGCCAGGCTGACGGCAAGATCGGATTTCCCGGACCCGGTGGGACCGACGACGGCGATGACGGGCGGGGTGCCCACGGATCAGGAAGTGCGCACGGGCAGCGATGGCATGCCAAGCGAAACGCCCTTGCGCCCGTCACCGGTACCCGGTGCGGGGACACCGCAGGACTCGGCCTGGGACCTGTCCCAGGCATCACCCGCGCGGGAGCGGCGCAGGCTGTACTCCCCGGGTACGGGATCCGCGATGAGGTGGAAGGCGCCGGCGTCCGTGATGGTGACCGTGACGAGGTCGCCAGGCCGGGGTGCCGGGGCGTCGTCGGGGACGGAGAAGTGCACCAGCCGCTGGTCCCGTGAACGTCCGGACAGGCGGTGGGTTTCTTCTGCCTTCCGCCCGGACTGCGCGGTGACCATGACCTCCACGCGGCGGCCCAGCTGCTTTTTGTTTTCTTCCGCGGCGATCCTGTCCTGGAGGGCCGTCAGCCTCTCGAAGCGTTCCTGGACCACGGCCTTGGGCAGCTGGTCCGGAAGGTCAGCGGCCGGGGTGCCGGGGCGCTTGGAGTACTGGAAAGTGAAGGCAGTAGCGAACCGCGACTTCTCCACAACGTCCAGCGTGGCTTGGAAGTCCTCCTCGGTCTCGCCCGGGAAGCCGACGATGATGTCGGTGGAGATGGCTGCGTGCGGGATCTTCTCGCGGACCTTGTCCAGGATGCCCAGGAACTTCGTGGACCGGTATGACCGCTTCATGGCCTTCAGGATGCTGTCGGAGCCGGACTGCAGCGGCATGTGCAGCTGCGGCATGACGTTGGGAGTCTCCGCCATGGCGTCGATGACGTCGTCCGTGAAGGCTGCGGGGTGCGGGCTGGTGAAGCGGACGCGCTCCAGTCCCTCGATATCGCCACAGGCGCGCAGGAGCTTGGAGAACGCCTGGCGGTCCCCGAATTCCACTCCGTAGGAGTTCACGTTCTGCCCCAGGAGGGTGACCTCAATGGCGCCGTCGTCCACGAGAGCCTGGATTTCGGCGAGGATGTCGCCGGGCCTGCGGTCCTTTTCCTTGCCGCGCAGCGCCGGCACGATGCAGAACGTGCAGGTGTTGTTGCAGCCGACGGAGATGGAGACCCAGCCGGCGTAGACGGAGTCACGCTTGGTGGGAAGCGTGGAGGGGAACACATCCAGCGATTCCAGGATTTCCAACTGGGCTTCGTCATTGTGCCGGGCCCGTTCCAGCAGCGCCGGGAGTGCACCGACGTTGTGCGTACCAAAAACAGCATCCACCCACGGGGCCTTCTTCAGGATGGTTTCGCGGTCCTTTTGGGCCAGGCAGCCGCCGACTGCGATCTGCATACCCGGGTTCGCGGCCTTGACGGGCGCCAGGATTCCAAGGTTTCCATAAAGTTTGTTGTCCGCGTTCTCACGCACGGCGCACGTGTTGAAGACAACGACGTCGGCCCGGTCACCGTCCGCGGGGACGTAACCGGCGTCCTCAAGCATCCCGGCCATCCGCTCGGAGTCGTGGACGTTCATCTGGCAGCCGAAGGTGCGCACCTGGTAGGTACGTGGTGTGGCTTCATGTGGCAGGCCTGACACCGGTTCTTCGGTGGGGGCGCCGGAAAAAGGGGAAGGAATGGTCAAACTCACCTGTTAAGGGTACCGGCTGTGCAAGGTTGGGGCTGGCTCTCGGAGTCCCGGGCCAGGAAGGGGCCGACTATCCGGGCCTACGCAGTTGGTTGCGGCGCGGCCCGTCAGTCTTCGCCGCACTGGCCGGACCGGGAGTCCAGGACCTCGCCGACGATGCGGAAGGCCTGGGACGGCTGGTATCCCTTGCGGGCCAGCATCGACGCCAGCCGCCTGGTGGCCTTGTCCCGCTCTGCACGGTCCTCGAGGTCCGTGCCGGGACGTAGCTTGCGTTCGACGAGGGCCCGGGCAGCTTCCTCCTCATCCTGGTCGGAGAGCTGCTCCAGTGCCGCAGCAGCGGATTCCTCGTCGATGCCCTTATCTGCCAGTTCCCGGCGCAGTGCACCCTTCGCCAGCTTGCGTGATTGCGAGCGGCTGCGGACCCACATGTTGGCGAACTCGGCATCATCGATCAGCCGGGCATCCTCGAATTTGTCCAGCACCGATTCAGCAACGTCTTCAGGAATATTCCGTTCGGCGAGCTTCCGGGCCAGCTGGAGCCGGCTCTTGGCCGACACAGTGAGCTGCCGGTAGACGATGGTCTGCGCCACGGTAACCGGGTCGGGCTCGCGGTCGCCGAATCCCGGCGAACCGGAATCGGAATCGGCGGCGGGTTCCGTTTCCTCCGGGCCTGCCGAAGGGCTGCCGGTCCGCCGGCGGCGGGTCCCTGCGGACCCACCCCGGCGTTTTTCGAAGCCAGTCAACTGCTAGAACCCGTCGACGGCCTTCAGCTTCGGGGAATCCTCTTTGGACTCCGCGTCAGCGGGCTTGACTCCGACGCCCAGCTTTTCCTTGATGAGCCGTTCCAATTCGGCCGCAAGTTCGGGGTTGTCGCGCAGGAACCGGCGGGAATTCTCCATGCCCTGGCCCAGCTGGTCACCGTCATAGGTGAACCAGGAGCCGGACTTCTTGATGATGCCGTGCTCCACGCCCATGTCGATGATTCCGCCTTCGCGGGAGATGCCCTGGCCGTAGATGATGTCGAACTCGGCAATCTTGAAGGGCGGTGCCATCTTGTTCTTGACGATCTTCGCCTTGGTCCGGTTACCCACCGAATCGGCACCCTCTTTGAGGGTCTGGATCCGGCGGACGTCGATGCGGACCGACGCGTAGAACTTCAAGGCCTTACCACCGGTGGTGGTTTCGGGAGAACCGAAGAAGACACCGATCTTTTCACGCAGCTGGTTGATGAAGATGGCGGTGGTTTTGGTCTGGCTCAGGCGTCCGGTGATTTTACGCAGCGCCTGGCTCATCAGGCGGGCCTGCAGGCCGACGTGGCTGTCTCCCATGTCGCCTTCGATTTCGGCGCGGGGCACCAGGGCTGCCACGGAGTCGATGACCACGATGTCCAGCGAGCCTGAGCCGACCAGCATGTCCATGATCTCCAACGCCTGCTCACCGGTGTCCGGCTGCGATACGAGGAGGGCGTCCGTGTCCACGCCCAGCTTGGCTGCGTAGTCCGGGTCCAGGGCGTGCTCAGCGTCGATGAAGGCTGCGATGCCGCCGGCACGCTGGGCGCTGGCTACAGCGTGCAGCGCGACGGTGGTCTTACCGGACGATTCCGGCCCGTAGATTTCGATGACCCGGCCGCGGGGAAGGCCGCCAATTCCCAGGGCGACGTCCAGGGCGATGGAGCCCGTGGGAATGACTTCGATAGGGGCACGGACTTCGTCGCCCAGGCGCATGACAGAGCCCTTGCCGAACTGCTTGTCAATCTGGGCCAGTGCTGCTTCCAGCGCTTTTGCACGATCCGGGGCTGCCGCCATGGTTGACACCTCTAATGCTTTCTCGATGGTGGCCTTCGCGGCCGTTTATTGGTCATCTCTGACGCTAAGGGGACCCACTGACATTCCGGCCGGATGACAACGGCTATGTGGATAACCCGCTGTAAAAATCATAGTCATATCCGAACAGGTATTCGAACAACTTCCCGGCGTGTCAGCCGAAAAACCGGGTGTGGCTGCTAGTCGCGACGCGGTTTAATGTCCCTGCCGAGCCGTCGCTCCGCGGGCACATCCTGGACGTCGCACAGGGCGAGCCACACCCTGCGGGGCTCCACGCCGGCGGCCAGGGCCTGGTCTGCGGTCCTGCCGCCAACGCCGGACAGGACCAAGGTGCTGCTCAGGACGCGGGAATAGCCCGCACCGAACTCGTCGTCCATCAGCCGCCAATAGTCGCTCAATCGCATCGGAAGATTCTCTCATGCGCCGGACCCTAGAATTGTTGCCATGAGCAACTCCCCCGACGCCCTGCCGGGCAGCACTCCGACCGAGGACACCGTGGACTCCGCGCTGCAGAACGTGGAACACCAGATCAGCCTGTTCTGGCGGCGGGCCCGGGCAATCTCCAACCAGTTGTCCCGCGAGGTCCACCCGGATATGGAACCGGCCGCCTACGGACTGCTTTCCGTCATCCGGAAAGAGGGCACCATCCGGCTCACGGATCTTGCCATCAACATCGGCGTGGGCAAGCCGTCGGTCAGCCGCCAGATCGCCTTCCTGGAAGGCCTCGGCCTGGTGTCGAAGGAGGCCGATCCGCTGGACGGCCGGGCGCAGGCCATCAGGCTGACTCCGAAGGGCGAGGAGAAGATGCACGAAGTGCAGGACGCCCGCCGGCAGGTGTTCCGGGAACGGCTCGGGGAATGGCCACTCGGTGACCTCCAGGAATTGGCCCGCTATATGGCGAAGCTCAATGCCACCTACGAACGCGACGGGTTTCCCCAGGACAACGATTCCGAAGACCCTCGGGCCTAAGGAGCCGGTTCAGGGCCGAAACGGCGAAACCCCCGGCCGGTGGCCGGGGGTTTCGTGGGCTCCAGGACCCGTTACCGGGCGGGCAACCCTCAGCGGGCGCCGGAGAGGAGGCCGGTAGACAGTTCGTCGTTGAGTTCCGTGTTCAGGTCGCGCTCAAGGTCGCGGCCGTAACGCTGGGAGAATTCCTGCGGAACGGTGTCCGGTACGGCAACGCCTTCTGCGACTGCCACCCGGTCGCTGACCTCGCGGAGCATGCTGGACAACGGAACATCCAGGGCCGAGCAAATCGAGGACAGCAGTTCGGACGATGCTTCCTTCTGTCCGCGCTCAACTTCGCTGAGGTAGCCAAGGGAGACCCGGGCGCTGTGCGAGACTTCACGGAGCGTGCGCCCCTGACGCTGGCGGACATCGCGCAGGACATCACCAATTTCGTGACGAAGTACAACCATCTTGCGCTCCTTTTGTTCGCTCTTAGCCTGATCGGCGAGGCCCACATCCTTCCAGCGGACAACGCCGTTTACGGATACGGGCTGCTTTACCATCTGTATCGCCTTGCTCCCTCATAAGTCAGGTCCGCCGCCAAGCGAACCGTCGTGGTCATTTCATCCTAGGCGCCTCCGCTCTTCGGAAGCGACACAATGTAATAACTAATCGGTACCGGCTTTTGTTCCCGGCAACTTTACTCCCGGTAACAAGGGGCGCTGCCAGCCCGGCGCCTGCCGGGTCTGATCAGGTGAAAGTGCTTCGAGTAGCCGTTCCAGGGCCGCTCCGCAGGCCTGGCCCCGGATTTCGGGACGCGTCCCCTCGAAGTGGTACTCGTAGGCCGCCGCTCCCCCGGCGGTGGCAATGCCGATGTAGACAGTGCCAACGGGCTTGCCGTCATGCGGTTCGGGGCCGGCGACGCCGGTGGTGCTGACGCCGATGTCGGCGCCCAGGGCAGTCCTGGCTCCGGCGGCCATGGCGCCGGCCACACCGCCGTCCACGGATCCCACCCGGGCGAGGAGATCACCGGCGACGTTCAACACGGCTTCTTTGACCGAATTCCGGTAGGCCACCACACCGCCCTGAAGCATGCCCGACGCTCCCGGGGTATCAGCCAGGACGGCTGAAACCATGCCCGCGGTCAGCGACTCTGCGGTGGCCACCGTCCGCCCGGCCTCCAGCGCCTGCCGGACTGCCTCGCCGGCCAAATGGTGAAGGTTTGTCACGGCTGTTCCCGGCCCTGGTTGGCGCGTGCCTGCAGCTTGCCCCTGGCCCGGAGCCGCAGTGCCTCGACGACGTACTCCACCCCGGTCCAAACGGTGATCAGCACCGCGGCGAGCATCACCGCGAACGCCACCCACGTGAGCCAGGGCGCCACAGCCCCCAGCGGCAGGAGATAGAGGAAGATCGCGGCGGTCTGGACCACGGTCTTGAGCTTTCCGCCCCGGGAAGCCGGGATCACGCCGTAGCGGATGACGAAGAACCGCAGGCCGGTAATTCCCCATTCACGGACCAGGATCACCAGCGTCATCCACCAGGGCAGTTCGCCCAGCACGGACAGCATCACCAGGGCGGAGCCGATGAGCAGCTTGTCCGCAATGGGATCGGCGATCTTGCCGAAGTCCGTGACGAGGTTCCGGCTCCTGGCGATGTCGCCGTCGAGCTTGTCCGTGTAGATCGCCACGGCGAAGGCCACCACCGCGGCCCAGCGCCAGATCCCCGATTCGCTGTGCAGCCCGGCGGCGTCGGCGATCAGGAACCAGACGAAGAAGGGCACCAGCGCGATGCGGATCATGGTCAGGACGTTGGGTAGGTTCCAGACCCCGGCACGGCCCTTGCCGGCGGCGGTTGCATCAGTGCTAGTCACGTTTCTAGGCTACAGTCCCCGGGCTATCGACCGGTCAGTGACCAGGCGTCCTCGGACCCCTCGTCGTCGTCCCCGTAGCCGCCTGGCGCGGAATCGGAGCCGTCGTAATATTCGACGTTTTGCTTCCGCTGGTCCAGGTCGGCCGCCACCAGGTCCTCGGCGTATCCTCCCTGGGCGATGTTGGCGTTGGCGTTGTCGCTCAGGGCGGCAGTCTGGGCATCCGGCGCCGCGGGTGCTTCCTGGCCCTTCATGGCTGCCAGAACGGGCGCGAGGTCGTCCGGCTTGACCAGGACGTCACGGGCCTTTGAGCCTTCGGACGGTCCCACCACGCCCCTGGACTCGAGGAGGTCCATCAGGCGGCCGGCCTTGGCGAAGCCCACCCGCAGCTTGCGTTGCAGCATGGAGGTGGAGCCGAACTGGGTAGTGACCACCAGCTCGGTGGCCTGCAGCAGCACCTCGAGGTCGTCCCCGATGTCGTCGTCGATCTGCTTCTTTTCCGCTTCGGGGGCGACGTCGTCGCGGTAGACGGCCTGCAGCTGTCCCTTGACGTGTTCCACCACCTTGTGGATTTCGGACTCGGTGACCCAGGCGCCCTGGACGCGCATGGCCTTTGAGGCGCCCATGGGCAGGAAGAGCGCGTCGCCCTGGCCGATCAGCTTCTCGGCGCCGGGCTGGTCCAGGACAACGCGGGAGTCCGTCACGGAGGACGTGGCAAAGGCCATCCGCGAGGGCACGTTGGCTTTGATCAGGCCGGTGACCACGTCCACGGAGGGCCGCTGGGTGGCCAGCACCAGGTGGATGCCGGCCGCACGGGCCAGCTGGGTGATGCGGACGATCGAGTCTTCGACGTCGCGCGGAGCCACCATCATGAGGTCGGCGAGTTCGTCCACGATCACCAGCAGGTACGGGTAGGGGCGGATCACCCGTTTGGAGTCGGGCGGCGGCTGCACCTTGCCTGCACGGACGGCCTTGTTGAAGTCGTCGATGTGCTTGAAGCCGTAGTTGGCGAGGTCGTCGTAGCGGGCGTCCATCTCGCGGACCACCCATTGGAGGGCCTCGGCGGCCTTCTTCGGGTTGGTGATGATGGGCGTGATGAGGTGCGGAACGCCTTCGTAGGCGGTCAGTTCCACGCGTTTGGGGTCAACCATCACCATGCGCACCTCATCGGGGGTGGAGCGCATCAGGATGGAGGTGATCATCGAGTTCACGAACGACGACTTGCCGGCACCGGTGGCACCGGCCACCAGGAGGTGGGGCATCTTGGCGAGGTTGGCCACCACGTAGCCGCCTTCGACGTCCTTGCCAACGCCCATGACCATCGGGTGGTCCGTCCTGCGGGCGTTCTGGCTGCGCAGCACGTCACCCAGGGACACGGTCTCACGGTCGGTGTTGGGGATCTCGATGCCGATGGCGGACTTGCCCGGGATGGGGCTGAGGATGCGGACGTCGCTGGAGGCCACTGCGTAGGAGATGTTCTTGGACAGCGCCGTAACGCGCTCCACCTTGGTCCCCGGCGAGAGTTCGATCTCGTACCGGGTCACAGTGGGGCCGCGGCTGAAGCCCGTCACGGTGGCATCGACGTTGAACTGCGTCAGGGTGTCCGTCAAGGCGGCGACGACGGCGTCGTTGGCCTCGGTGCGCTCCTTCGGGATGGAGCCCGGCGTGAGGAAGTCCGAGGCAGGGAGCGTGTAGGTCACGTCCCCGGCGAGGGAGAGCTGCTCGGTCCGCTGAGGGATGGGCACGGGCGGCGGCGCGGGCGCCACCGGGTTGGCGGGCACCGTGGGTGCCGTGGCTGGTTTCCCGGGCGCGGCGGCGCCGGGGATGACCAGCGGAATAGCCTCGGTGGCATTCTCCGGCGGCGCCGCCTGCGAAGCGGTGCCCAGGCCCTGGGCCGCTTTGATCTTTTCGACGGCGATCTCCGCCTGGGTGGGCCGGCGGACGCCGGGAGCGGGCCGCGGCGGCTGTGGCTCGTCGTCGTCGATGACCGCGTGCTCAAAGGCTTCGTCGCCCACATAGCCCTCAAGGCCGGCGTCGGGATCTTCGTCCTTGCCGAAGAGGCGCCGCTTCTTCTTCTTGGGCGCGGCAGGCGCGGGCCGGTCCAGGTAGCTGCGGTCATGGGTGTCCCCGGCCTGCTCCTGTTCCATCAGGTCGATGCCCATGAGGTGTTCGTAGGCTCCGCGCAGGCGGCGCGGGATGGCCGTGAACGGCGTGGCGGTGATGATGAGCAGGGAGATGAACGCCAGGACTCCGTAGAGGACCGTCGGCACGGCGGGGTGGATGGCTGCCAGGGGCGTCGCCACGAGGAAACCCAGCATGCCGCCCGCCTGGCGGAGGCCGTCGAAGCCGTCTGCGACAGTGGGCTGGCCGCCCAGGATATGCGCCAGGCCGGAGCCGGCGAACGTCATGACCAGGAATCCGATGCCTACCCGGTTGTTGCCGCGGCCGTCCGATGGCACCCGGAAAAGCCGGAAGGCACAGACAAAGAGCATGAGGGGCAGCAGCAGGGAGATCCACCCGAAGGTGCCGTTCACCACCGCGTAGACGGCGTCCGGGAACCACCCGGTCAGGCCCCACCAGGCAAACGTGGCGATGAAGACGCCCAGGGCGAGGTTGAACAGGGCGGCGCCGTCGCGGCGTTCCTCGGCGGGGATGTCGCTGACGTCGTGGCCGATCCGCCGGACTCCGCCGCCCACCATGTGCCCCAGTCCCAGCCAGGCGCCGCCAACCACCCTCGCCAGCCACGGCTGGTGGTGTTCGACGGCGGGGAGCTGGCGGGTGCGCGCGGTGCTGGACGAGCCGCCGCGCGGGGTCTTGCCTGCTGGTGAGCCGGTTCCGCGGCCTGTGGAGCTGCCGGCTTTGCTGCCGGAGCCGCCCCTGCCGGTACCTTTGGGCGCGGAAGTAGTACGTGTGGCCATGCTGTTCACGCTACCGGAACCAAGCCCTGAATCCGGGGATATCCGGCCGCCCGGCCCCCCGCAATATAGGTGGGCACGGGATAGGCAAAGGGCCCGGTTCCACCGGAACCGGGCCCTTTGCCTCCCACCCGCTGGGGTTGGAACCGCTGCGGGGGTCAGGCCTCCAGCACCACGGGGATGATCATGGGCTTGCGGCGCAGCTTGCGGTTGACCCAGGTGCCCACTACCCGGCGGACCACCTGCTGGAGCTGGTGGCTGGTGTGGTCCTTGTTGTTCAGGACCGCTTCCTCAAGCGCAGCGTTGATCTTGGGGATGATGTCGTCAAAGACGGAATCATCCTCGGCTACGCCGCGGGCGTGGATCTCAGGCCCGGATACCACCTTGCCGGTGGCACGGTGGATGACGGTGATGATCGAGATGAAGCCTTCATCACCCAGGATGCGCCGGTCCTTG
>Ga0160459_100323_pt1 | contig 21498 bp, 20 predicted proteins | sample HID1973K_E6MG_FD_108208 | JGI IMG/M metagenome (GOLD analysis project Ga0160459, IMG submission 108208) | Enriched mosquito-associated microbial communities from UW Madison campus, WI, USA - HID1973K_E6 MG | ecosystem: Host-associated > Arthropoda: Insects > Digestive system > Unclassified ... | reverse complement strand
GCCGCCGCTGTTGATGTCGAAGCCCGATTCCAGCTGGAAGATCGCCTTGTTGCCGCCGCCGAGATCTTCAGCGCCCTTCAGGCCGAAGCGGCTGCCCGCCCAGATGCCCGAGGCCATCTTGACGTTCGAGCGGCCCGGGTTCGTCTTGGCCAGATTGGTCTGGCTGCTCTGATAGACGATCGAATCGTCGACGATACCGTACAGCGTGACGCTGCTTTGCGCGCAGGCCGGAGTCGCGATGATCGCCGCGTAAGCAAGCACGCCCGCACTCAATGGCTTCAGTTGACGTTTCACTCTTGAGAACCCCTCATCGTTGTCGTTGGATTGATGACGCGTTTGGCTCGGCGCACCGTGCGCCTTTTGCCCGCGCCTCCGAACGTACGCCGTTCGAACGGCGCAGAAAGAAAGGGTTAACCAGTGGGATCGTCCCGACGGCACGTTGCGAGGCAGCCCGCGACGCGCGAGAAAACCTTGCGCGGCGAGACTCCTTCAAACCGTGATCGACGAATTCGATGAGGTAATCGCGATAAACAAAACTGATGGCGGTGTTAAGCCTTTGAATTGACGCGCCCGCGCTTCTTTTTCGGCGCCGCGCGCTTTCTGTTCGCGTCGGCATGGTCGCGGATCATCTCAGTCAGCGCGCGCAGCCCGGCGGGCACATGTCGCCGCCCCGGGTAATAAAGACACAGTCCGTCGAGCGGCGGCGTCCAGTCTTCGAGCACGCGCACGAGCGTGCCCGCCGCGAGATCCGCGTCGACGTTCCATTCGGTCAGATAGGCGAGACCCAGTCCCGCGCGCGCCGCCGCCAGCATCAGGCCCGGTTCGTCGAGTGTCAGCGCGCCGTCGCCGTCGATGCGCACCGGTTCGCCGTGCCGCTCGAATTCCCACTGATAGATCGACCCGCTCGGCATGCGGCTGCGGATACAGCGATGCGCCGCGAGGTCCGCGGGCGTGCGCGGCGGCTTGTGCTGCGCGAAGTAGGCCGGACTGCCGACGACAGCGAATCGCTGTCGCTTGCCGAACGGCACCGCGATCATGTCCTGCGGCACGGTTTCCAGCAGACGAATGCCCGCATCGAAGCCGCCGGTCACGATATCGATCAGCCGTCCCTCGGTGACGATGTCGAGCTTCATGTCGGGATAGCGCTGCAGGAACGCGATGAACACGGGCATCACCTGATGCGCCGCGCCCACCGACGTGTTGATGCGCAACGTGCCCGACGGCGTATCGCGGAAGCTGCCGGCCTGCTCGAGCGCATCGCGGATCGTCGACAGCGCGGGCGCGACGTTCTGCACGAACTGCGCGCCGGCTTCGGACAGCGACACGCTGCGCGTCGTCCGGTTGAAGAGCCGCACGCCGATGCGCGCTTCGAGCGCGGCGATCGCGTGACTGAGCGCGGATGTCGACACGCTCAGTTCGCTCGCCGCCGCGCGGAAGCTGCGATGCCGCGCGACGGCCAGAACGGCTTCGAGTTCGGCGAGCCCGGACGTTTTCATTATGCTAAATCGTTCAAGAGGTCATGCCGGATTGTACGGCTAGTCGAATCAATGAAGACGCCTTATCTTTGCGATCAGGACATCGACTTACGGATCAATCATGCAGATCATCGACCGAATCTATATCGACGGCGCGTTCGTCACGCCGCACGGCAGCGAGCTTTTCGATCTCTTCAATCCGGCTACCGAACAGGTGATCGGCCGCGTGCGCCTGGCCGACGCCGAAGACGCGCGTCATGCCATCGCGGCGGCGAAGCGCGCATTTCCGGCGTTTTCGCGGACGGACCCACGTGAACGCATCGACATGTTGAAGCGCATGCACGCGGCTGTCGTCGCGAAAGAAAATGAGCTTTTCGAGGCGATCGTCGAAGAGTACGGCGCGCCCGTGTCGCGGGCTCGCTGGATGGCGCAGCACGCGAGCAATGTGCTGCTGGAAGCGGCCAACGTGCTCGAAGACTATGCGTTCGTGCGTGAAGCGGGTTCGGCGAAAGTCGTGATGCAGCCGCTCGGCGTCGCCGGACTGATCACGCCATGGAACAGCAATGCGGGCTTCATCTGCGGCAAGCTCGCGGCGGCGCTGGCGGCCGGTTGCACGGCCGTCATCAAGCCGAGCGAGATGAGCGCGCTGCAGACGCGCGTCGTCACCGAGGCGCTGCACGAAGCGGGGCTTCCGGCAGGCGTGTTCAATATCGTCACAGGGCGCGGCGAGACGGTCGGCGCGGAGATCAGCGCGCATGCCGATGTCGCGAAGCTGTCGTTCACGGGATCGACGATCGTCGGCAAAGCGATTCTGCGCACCGCCGCCGATACCCTCAAGCGCGTGACGCTGGAACTCGGCGGCAAGTCGCCGATGATCGTGCTCGACGATGCGGACTTCGACAAAGCCGTACCGCTCGCGCTCGATGCGGGCTTCATGAACAGCGGGCAGGCATGCATCGCCGGCACGCGCATTCTGGTGCCGCACGCGCGGCTCGCGGAGTTCGAGCGCAAGATCGCGAGCGCGGTGACGAAGGTTCAGGCGGGCGATCCGCGCGACCCGCGGACGAGCATCGGCCCGATGGTGAGCCGCAAGCAATGGGAACGCGTGCAGCGCTATATCCGCATCGGCATCGACGAAGGTGCGCGTCTGATCGCTGGCGGCGAGGGCCGTCCGGCTGAGATCGGCGCGGGCTGGTTCTTGCGTCCCACCATCTTCAGCGATGTCACGAACGACATGACCATCGCGCGTGAAGAAATCTTCGGGCCGGTGCTGTCGATCATCGCGTATCGCGATACCGAGGATGCGATCGCGATCGCCAACGATACGCCCTACGGCCTGCAGGCCTACGTCGCATCATCCGATACCGCGCGTGCGAATGCGGTGGCATCGCGCATCGAAGCGGGGCGCGTGCTCGTCAACACGCTCGCGCACGAACCGGCCGCGCCGTTCGGCGGCTTCAAGCAATCGGGTATCGGGCGCGAATACGGCACGTTCGGTATCGAGGCGTTTCTCGAACCGAAGGCGCTGCTGGGCGTCGCCTGAAAACGGGTCTACGTGTCGTCTGCGCGTTGCGCGGGTCCGAGCCGATCGAGGAGTTCGACGATCTGTTGCATCTGGGTCGTCAGAAGATTTTTCGCGCAACAGCTTGTTCAGGCGACGCCGCCAGTACGCCGGCGGAAGCGCGGGATGATCGTCACGCACGGATGATTCGATCGCGACACGCAGATGCGCGATGTCGGCGTCGGTGAGGGCGAGTCGTCGGGCGTCCGTGAGCCGGGTTTTTCTGCGGTTCATGCCGCGTTCTTAAGGAATTTATTAAGTCCTTATGGTCACGGAACTCGCAAGCGTCGAATACCCTCCTTTCGGGGGATGAGCAAAGTGGGGATCGGGGCCGCGTCAATCGGATGCGGCGAGCCACGTCCACGCGAAGCCGTCCATCGTCTTCTCGATTCTGCCTGCGGAAGTGTGCGGAAAATGCGCGGTGAAGATCGCGCTGGAATGTTCGGCCGCGCGGCTCAGCAACCATTCGCGCGACGCGCGAGCTTCATCCGGTTGCAGGCAGAACACGGAGTTCCATTGCGGCTTGCCGACCTGAACCGGGCTGTGCATGACATCGCCGGAAAATATCGCGATCTCGCCGTTCGATTCCATCTCGATCGCCATGTGGCCCGCGCTATGCCCGAAGGTCGGCAGGAAGCGTACGCCTTCGATGAGCGTCGCGCCTTCGTCGGGAACGGTGCGCGCGAGCTTCGCATCGATCAGCGGCAGCACGCTGTCCTCATAGACCATGCGGCGCGGCTCGCCTGCGGGCGTATCGAAGAACGTGCGCTCGCGCTCGCCGAATACATGCGTCGCATTCGGAAATACGGGCGTCCAGTGTCCGTTCTCCCAATGCGTGTTCCAGCCGACATGATCGACATGCAGATGCGTGAGCAGCACATAATCGACCTCATGACGATCGTAACCTGCGGCGGAGAAACGTTCGAGCACGGGATTGTCTAGCCGGTCGAAGAGCGCGCTGAAGGCTCGCGCCTTGCCGTTGCCGATGCCCGTATCGACGATGAACGTGAGCCCATCGCGTTCGATCACCCACAGATGCGTGCGCAGGCGAATCTCGCCCGCGCTCGCGTTGTCCCAATCGGGAAAGAGCCGGTCCGGCGCGAGCCCGAATTCCGTTTCGTCGATGCGCGTAATCGTCATGTCGCCGATGCGGCAACGGAACGTGTCATGGCTCATCGTCAAACCTCCTTGCGTGCGGGCGCTATGCGGCGCGTCGCCAGTGCATAGAGCACGGCGCTTGCGAACGCGGCGCTGCCGCCGACGATCGCGAGCGCATGCGCGCCACCGACATGTTCGTTCAGATAGCCTACCGCGAGCGGCCCGACGCCGCCGCTGATCGCGTTGGTCATGAACACGAGCAGTGCGATGGAGCGGCCGCGCATGCGGTTCGGCACGGCGATCTGCAACGGCACGGGCGCGAGCGCCATCACGATGCTCGCGGCCAGCGCACACACGCCATAAAGAAGGATGGCGAGCGTGCTGTCGGCGACGAGCGGCATCGCGATCGCGGCGGGCACGAGCGCGGCCACGGCGCACGTCGATAGCGCGAGCACCTTCTGCAACGCGCGCTCATCCGTGACGCGCGTCGCGAGCATGCCCGCAGCGGCGACGCCCATCATTCCGCCGATCATGTAGGCAGGCGCGGCCATCTTCCCCACTGCCGACGGCGCGAGATGAAAATGCCGCATCAGAAGCGTTGGAAACCACGCCGCATGCGAGTAGAACAGCGTTATGAGCGCGACATACGCGGCGAAGTACGGCGCGCAGAAGCGATTGCGCACGAACAGTTCGACGAGCACGTCACGCAGCGAAGGCAACGCATCGCCCGCGAGCGCGGTGTCATCGGCTTCGTGTCTTGCGGGCTCGCGCACCGTGAACGCGACGAGCGCCGCCAGCACGAGACCCGGCAAGCCGACGAGCACGAACACGGCCTGCCACGGCGCGAATCCACGCGATGCGAGCCATGATGCCGCGTCGCCGCCCGTCGCGGACAGCAGCATGCCGCCGCCGAACAGCGCGAGCCCGCCGCCGATATACGGCCCGAGCATGAAGACACTGCTCGCGCGCGTGACTTTGCGCGGCGGAAAGATATCGCTGAAGATGGAAAGCGCCGCGGGGCTCAGCGCCGCTTCGGCGATGGCCGTGCCCGCGCGCGCGGCGAGCAGTTCGGCGAAGCTCGTTGCGAAGCCGCAGAGCGCGGTCGATACCGCCCAGATCGCGACGCATGCCGCAATCAGTCGCACGCGGTTTGCGCGATCCACCAGGCGCGCGACGAACACGCCCGCGGTCGCATAGCACATCGTGAACGAGAAGCCTTGCAACAAGCCGATCTGCGTGTCGGTGATGCCGAGCGTGAGCTTGATCGGCTGCACGAGAATGCTCACGATCTGCCGGTCGAGATACGAGAACGCGAAGCAGACGAAGAACAACCACACGATATACGTCGGATGCCGCGCGTCGATGGGCGTGCGCGCGTGCGCGGGCAGGGGATGAGCGCTCATGCATGGCTCCTGTTTGAGTGTCAGTCGAGAGAGGATTCGGCGGCGACGAGCGCGATGCAATCGCCTGCTTCGACGCGCGCGAAGGTGCGCGCGCACATGACGCGGCCGTCGCCGCGAAACGCAATCTCGCGCGGCGCGCGCCACGGTTCGTGCGGATCGAAAAGACGGCCGGCGAGCTGGCCCGCGCGCACGTCGTCATCGAGTGAGAAGGCCGGTTCGAACACGCCGGCATGCGGGGCATAGACATAGTGTTGCGGGCCTTCGACACGGAAGTAGCGCGTCGCCGGCGGCGGCGCGTCGACGTCATCGCGCAGCACGCCGAGACGCTGCAACACGCGCTGCAGGCCGCTTTCGACGATCGCGAGATTGGCCGCATCGCAGCCCGCGTGGCCGCCGAACTCGCCGCACATGAAGAGCGTGCCGTGACGCTCGGCCGCCGCCGCGAAGGTGCGGTCCTCGCCGAGCAGATCCATGATCATGGTGTTGGGCGCGCCGAACGCGCGCACGAGTTCGAGATAGCGCGCACGTTGCGCGGCGTCGCTCGCGGGCGGCGGCGAAGCGAGCAAGGTCGGCGCATGTTCGAACGATGCGCCGCCCGCGTGAAGATCGATCACGACATCCGCGCGCGGCAGCAATGCGGTCTCGATGTAATGCGCGATCATCTCGGTCGGCTTGCCGTGGCGCGCGCCAGGAAAGAGCCGGTTGAGATTGCCGCCGTCGATGGGCGAGGTGCGCGATCCATTGAGAAACGCGGGGAAATTGAGCGCCGGAATCACGATCAGCCGGCCATGTATCGCGAGCGTCGGCATGCGCTGCATCAGTTTCATCAGCGCGACGGGGCCTTCGTATTCGTCGCCGTGATTGCCGCCGGTGAGCAGCACAGTGGGGCCATCGCCCGCGTTCAGAACGGCGAGCGGGATCGGAATGTGACCGTAGGCGGAGCGGTCGTGCGACCACGGCAGACGCATTGTGCCGGTCTGAAAGCCGGTGCGTTCGTAGTCGATATCGGTGGCGATGAGCGAGGCGGGCGTGGACATGGGCGGAGTTCGAATCGAGTGAGTTCGACTCCACTATTGCCGACGATAAAACGCCTGGCCAATGCCGTTTTCTGCGGCGGGCGATGCCTTGCGAGCATCACTGTGCAGCGGGTTTCAGCAGATCGATGAAGCGCTGCAGCGCCGCATTGCCGTGCTGCGCGAGAAAGCAGAATTCGAGCGGCAGGCGCACGGACAAATCCGCTACGTCGACGAAACGCACGCGCGCGGGTGGACGTTCCCGGTTGGCCGCATTGACGAGCGCCGCGCCGACGCCCGCCGCGACGAGCGAGAGAATCGCGGTCTCGGTGGAGGCTTCCTGACGGATATCGAGCGTGAGGCCCTGCCGCGCGCATGCGGAGATGAGCCGGTCGTAATACGCGGCATAGACGCGGCGTGGAAACGCGATGAAGGGCAGGCCCGACAGTTCGCGCGCGTGCACGGAACCGTGCTGGCCGACGGGGCTACGTTCGGGGACCGCGAGCACGACGGTCTGCTCCAGCAGCGGCACGCTGTCGAAGCCTTCGGGCAACGCGCCGAAGCGATAACAAAAGCCGCCGTCGAGATGCTCGGCCGCGATGGCGTCGAGTTGCTCCGGCGTATTCATCGGCTGCAGTTCGAGCGCGACGTCGCGCGCCGATTGTTGAAACGCGTTCAGCGCCGACGACACCACGCCGCTCCACGACGCGTTCTCGACGAAGCCGATGCGCAAGCGGCCCTGCACGCCCGACGCAATGCGATGCGCGAGCCGGTTCGCGGCATCGACGCGTGCGAGGATATCGCGCGCTTCGTCGAGATACGCGACGCCTGCGGGCGTCAGCTTCAGACCGCGCGGCGTGCGCTCGAACAGCGCTGCGCCGATGGCCTCTTCGAGGTCCTGAATCTGCCGCGAAATGGCCGGCTGCGTGACATGCAGATGCTCGGAAGCGGCGCGCACGCTGCGCAACTCCGCGACGGCGATGAAGTAACGAAGATGGCGCAGTTCCATGAGACGGCGGCCGCGTTGCGGGCGTTACTTTTCCGTGGCGAGCTTGTCTTGTGTGCGCGTTTCGAAGTCGCTCGCGTCGTGACGTTCGTGCAACTGGCTCGACGGCTCGCCGAAGGTCCGGTTCACCATGCGGCCGCGTTGCACGGCGGGGCGCGCGCGGATCACATCGGCCCAGCGGCATACGTGCTTGTATTCGTGCACGGAAAGAAACTCGGCCGCGTCATACAGCCAGCCGTTCACGAGACCGCCGTACCACGGAAAGATCGCCATGTCGGCAATGGTGTATTCGTCGCCGGCGATATATGCGCTATCCGCGAGACGCTTGTCGAGCACGTCGAGTTGACGCTTCACTTCCATCGCGAAGCGGTCGATCGGATATTCCATCTTGCTCGGCGCGTAAGCATAGAAGTGCCCGAAGCCGCCGCCGAGATACGGCGCGCTGCCCATCTGCCAGAACAGCCACGAGAGACACTCGGCGCGTTTCGCCGGATCGGTCGGCACGAACGCGCCGAACTTTTCCGCGAGATAGAGCAGAATCGCGCCCGATTCGAACACGCGCACGGGCGTGGCGCCGCTGCGATCCAGCAGCGCGGGAATCTTCGAATTCGGATTGACGTCGACGAAGCCGCTGCCGAACTGATCACCCTCGCCGATGCGAATGAGCCATGCGTCGTACTCCGCGCCGCGATGGCCGAGCGCGAGCAATTCCTCGAGCATCACGGTGACCTTCACGCCGTTGGGCGTGGCGAGCGAATACAGTTGCAGCGGATGCCGACCAACCGCCAGCGCTTTCTCGTGCGTCGGTCCGGAGATCGGTCGATTAATACTGGCGAAACGACCGCCGCTTTCCTTGTTCCAGGTCCACACGGTGGGCGGCACGTATTCGGTTGATGCGCTCATGCTTCCTGCTCCTCAATGCGAATTCGATAGGTTCGCCGAGGTTATCAGGTCGACAGCAAACGTGCTCAAACGAGCTTTGTACAATCGGGCATGGCATTTCACGAGAGGAGTCGAATGAGCCAACGTCCATCGCGCAAAACCTTTCGGCCTCGAAAGACGCCGGCGCAGTCGCGCTCCGAAGCGACCGTTTCGTCCATCGTCGAGGCGGCGGCGCAGGTGCTCGAAAGCGAGGGCTTTGAAGGGTTCAATACGAATGCGGTCGCGCGTCGCGCGGGCGTCAGTATCGGCTCGCTCTATCAATATTTTCCGGGCAAGGATGCGCTGACCGTCGCGTTGATTCGTCGAGAAAGCACGCGGTTTTATGAGGATGCCTCGATTGCGTTGACGAAGCGCAGCGGCAAGGCCGCGCTCGAATATCTGATCGGCGCCGCCGTGCGCCAGCAATTGCAACGTCCGATGCTCGCGCGCTTGCTCGATATCGCCGAAGGGCGTCCGGCATTGCGCGACGAAACCGCGAAAGGAGAGATGGCGGAGCTGGTCGGAACGATCGTCGGGCGTGCCGCGCCGCGGCATCCGGGCCCCGACGTCGCGGCGCACGATCTGCTCGCGATCGTCAAGGGAATGGTCGATGCCGCGGGCGAACGCGGTGAGCGCGATCTCGACGACCTCGAACGTCGCGTGCGGGCGGCTGTTTTCGGTTATCTGGCGCGAAGCGGCGGCGTATGAAAGCGTGCAAATGCGAGTAATCGATTCGCACGCGGCGGCATCGGATGCATGAAAGCGCGCCTTGCAGCGGGCTTCGGGCACTTGCCGCAAGCCTTCGCAATGCGAGTAGTCGAATGTGAGCTTTTACTTATATTCTGAAGTCCTCAGGCGGCGACGGCATGGGGCTGCCGCCACTCGACTCATGAGAGACCGACGATGACACTTTCGACTCAGAGCATGAAGCTCAATCACCTCAGCTTTCCTTCCGCCGATACACCCGCGACAGCGCGCTTCTTCGAGCGCTATCTGGGCTTCGCGATATCGGGAACATGGGAGCGGTCGTACATCCTGAAGCGTCCGGGCTTCGATGTCGTCATCGATCACGCTCGCGACGATAAACCCGACTGGCCGCGCGCGTTTCACGTCGGCTTCGAATTGCCGAGCCTCGATGACGTGCGCGACCTCTATGAGCGTTTCAAATCGGAAGGTGTGGAGATGGAGACGGGCATCTTCAACAACGGGCGCGGCTCACGCTTCTTCTGCCGCGCGCCGGGCGGCGTGATGTTCGAAATGAACACGCGATCCGACGCGGCGCCCGAATATCAGGGCACCTTCGACGATTGATGCGCGCGATGCGCAACGTCAGTGGCCCGCTTCACGACGGCCTTGCTCTTCGACCGTAAAGAGAGCTTCCGGCATCGCTTCGAGGCGCGCTTTCGGAATGGGCACGCCGCTTTCGTCGGATAAGCCGTAGGTGCCTTCCGCGATCTTTTGCAACGCACGCTCGATGTCGCCGATGCGCTGATCGTTCACGTTGCGCAATGCCTGATTCGTGATGTCCTGTTCCATGCGTTGCGCATCGTCCTCATACTCTTCGGCTTCAGAACCGCGTTCTTCCTGGAGACGACGTTCGCCTGCGATGGTGCTTTCCTCTGTACCGAGCAATTCGCGCTTCATCGCAAGAAGACGCTTCTGCTGCTGCTCGATGAATTCGTCGCTCAGGCCGCTTTGTTGATTCGACATGATCATGCTCCGCAAATCTTATGCGGCTATTCGCCAGCCGCGATGGAAACGGACGCTTCGCTCGTCAGCATCAGGAACGTGAGCGTTTCGCGCAGATAAAGCTGCACGGTCGTATCGGTATGGCTCGTGTAGCCGATCGATACGTCCTGTCCGATATGCAACTCGTAATCGCCGCCGCGCGTGGACAGCACGCAGCCGCCTTGCAACGCGGGCGCCCATACGAGATCGCCGCTCACGATGCGCTTGATGTGCTCGATGACCGGATAGCCCTGATCGCTCGCTTCGGCGAGCACGGTATAGGCATCCGCGCCGAGCAGCACGGAGTAGGGTCCTTCGACGCCGGCAAGACGCAGCTTTTCGAGCGCCTGGCTGATGGCGGTGGGGTAATCGGCGACATCCGCGGGCAGAAAGGTCGGCGCATTCGAACTGCCGTCGCGAATACCGACGATGCCGGCGGCCGCGAAGCCATCGAAGATGGCGCTGTCTTCCGCGAGCGCGAGTTCGTTCGCGGCGGTCTTGGCGGGCTGCCAGTCGGCGTCGTTCGAGCCGCGCTCCACGCTGTCGATGGCTTCACGCTGCAGCGTGAACGGCACGGTGAGTTGAACGAGCTGCTTCACGTCGTACAGCTTCGCCGAGACGCCTTTGTTCGGCGATGCGATGTTCGTCTGATGTCCCGTGCCGATGCCCGACAGCGCCACGCCGCCCGGACTCTTCACGTCGACGACGCGACGGCCCGCGAGCGCGCGCTTGAACGTGCGGGCGACTTCAGCTTCGATCTGCGACCATGCCGCGCTCGAAACCGGCGCGAGTTCCCGATGCAGGTTATTCATCTTGTGACGTTCCTTTGAGAGAGCCAATGTTCAATGTTCCCGCGCGGCTATCTTCTTGCTGGCTTTCGCCGGCGGAGGATGGCGCGGCGTCCGGATTGCGGTCGGGCAGCGCGTCGAGCAGATCGGCGGAGGGCACGAAAAAGAGGCCGCCCGTCACCACGCGGCTATAGTCGAGCAGGCGGTCGTAGTTGCCCGGCGGCCGCCCGACGAACATGTTTTCGAGCATCTGTTCGATCGGCCGGGGCGTGCGCGCATAGCCGATGAAATACGTGCCGAACTCCTTCGCGCCCGGACGGCCGAAGGCCATGTTGTGCCGCAGGATCTTCACTTCCTCGCCGTTCTCCTCGATCGTCGTGAGCGAGCTATGCGAGCACGAAGGTTTGATCGAATCGTCGAGTTCCACATCGGATAGCTTTTCACGTCCGATGATCAATTCCTGCTGCTCGACGGTCAGCCCGTTCCACGCGTCGAGGTTATGCAGATACTTCTGCACGATCACATAGCTGCCGCCAGCGAAATCGGGATCTTCATCCTCGATGAGCGTGTACTTCGCCATGCTCTTGCCGGTCGGATTCTCGGTGCCGTCGACGAAGCCGACCATGTCGCGCAGATCGAAGTAGCGAAAGCCATGCACTTCGTCGACGACCGTGACGGCATCGCCGAGCTTATTGAGTATCTGCGACGCGAGTTCGAAGCACAGATCCATGTGATCCGCGCGGATATGCAGGAGGATATCGCCGGGTGTCGCGATCGCGCGGCGCTCGCCCGAGCCGAATTCGCGGAACGGATGCAGCGACGCCGGACGCGGCGCGCCGAACAGATGGTCCCACGCGTCGGCGCCGAAGCCGCATACGCAGGACAGATTCGCGGACGGTGCGCGCGTGCCGACCGCGCGGACCAGCGCCGCGATATCGCCGCACCATGAGCGCACGACGTCGGCTTTGCCTTCGGCGCGCGACACCGTGGCGACGAGAAAGATCGCGCTTCGGGAAATCGGATTACAGACGGCTTGTGGTTCGGGTAGGGTATCGGGCATCTGAAGAGTTCGATTGCGTGAGTTCACGATGAGGCGACAAGGCAACGCGAAGATTCATAAGACTATATGCTGGCGCATTCACGCGCATTAAGCAAAAGCAGTGGACCGACGATACACCAACTCCATGTAACGAATAATCCGGAACGCACGGTTTTGTAACATGGCATCTGATCGACTGACAGGAGCGAATGTGAAACTGACCGACTTCAACACGCTGACCTTCGACTGCTACGGCACGCTGATCGATTGGGAAACGGGTATTTTCGAAGGGCTGCGCGCGCTGCTCGATCGCGTCGAACCTGCGCTGACGCGCGATCAGGTGCTGGAGGCGCATGCGCGTCACGAGTCGTCGCAACAGCGATACACGCCGGGCAAGAGGTATCAGGAGTTGCTGGCTATCGTCTATAAACGGCTGGCCGAGGAATGGCGCGTGTCGTACACGCACGAGGAATGCCTTGCATATGGCCGGTCCATTCGCGATTGGCCTGCGTTCGCGGATTCGGCGGACGCGCTGCGATATCTGAAGCAGCATTACAAGCTGGTTATTCTGTCGAATGTCGACAACGAGAGCTTCACGCATAGCAATGCGAAGCTGAAAGTGGAATTCGATGCGATCTTCACGGCGGAAGATATCGGTTCCTACAAGCCCTCGCCGCGCAATTTCGAATACATGCTGGAGAAGCTGGGCGAGCGCGGCATCCGCAAGGAGACGATCCTGCACACTGCCGAAAGTCTCTTTCACGATCACAAGCCCGCCAATGGATTCGGGCTTGCGTCGTGCTGGATTTATCGCCGTCATTCGCAGCCGGGCTTCGGCGCGACGATGGACCCCGGTGCGCAGCCGAACATCGATTTCCGCTTCGACAACATGGCGGATCTGGTGAAGGCGCACGAGGCGGCGGTGCTTTGATGAGGTTCGCGCCGGAGTCAGACAAGCAGTAACATCGTTGATCTCTCTCTTTATCGGAAATGCTTCGATGCAAGTGCTAGTCGATGCGGACGCCTGTCCGTTTGCCGTCAAGGAGATTCTCTTTCGGGCCGCGCGGCGCGTCGAAGTGTGCGTCACGCTGGTCGCGAATCAATATCTGCGCACGCCGCCTTCGCGCTTCATCAAGGCGCTACAGGTGCCAGCGGGCTTCGATGCCGCCGATGACCGCATCGTCGAACTGGTCGAAAGCGGCGATCTCGTGATTACGGCGGACATTCCGCTTGCCGCCGCCGCGCTCGAAAAAGGCGCTCATGTGCTCGATCCGCGCGGCAACTGGTTCAATCGCGAGAATATCCAGGAACGTCTCACCATGCGCGACGTGATGGATCAACTGCGCGGCTCGGGCGTCGAGACAGGCGGCCCCGCGCCTTACTCCGCGAACGATAGCAAGACGTTCGCAGGACAACTGGACCGCTGTCTCGCGCGGCATCGTGCGGCTCAAGGCTCGTCACCCTCCGCGCCGTCGGGTTCTTCCTGAGCCAGCCTTGCAATGCTCGCGTCGTAGCGCGCGCCCTTGCCGCCTAGTGCGATGGTGGCGCGCTTCGCACTGTCGAGCAGACTGGCCAACGCGACCCTGATGGTCGCGGGCGCATCGAAGCGGCCTTTGGGCCCCGACAAGGTCAGCGCACCCATCAGCGCTCCCGTCGAATCGAAGACGGGCACCGAAGTCGATGCCGTTTCGGGATCGCGCTCACCGTACGAGACTGCCCAGAGCTGCTCGCGCACCTCATCCCAGCGCGGGTCCTGCGTTTCGGTGAAGGCGAGCAGGACCTTGCCTGACGCGCCCTTGTCGATCGCGAACTCCTCTCCGACCCTGATCGACACCCGCACGCTTCGCGACGGTTCGACGCGATACAGCACGAGGCGCTGATCGCCCTGCCGCACATAGAAGGACGCGGTTTCGCCGAGATCGCGGCTCAACTGCTGAAGCAAGGGTTCGATCGCAGGGCCGACCTGGAAGGATCGCTGATACAGCGTGGCAAGGCGCAATGGCTGGTGACCGATCGCGTATTGCCCGTCGCTCAGCTTGCGTATGTATCCGCCGTGCTCCAGCGCGCCGAGCAGGCGCAAGACCGTGCTCTTGTAAAGACCGGTCCGCCGTGAAAGCTCGGTGAGCGTCAGGCGGTCGTCGGTCGGTCCGAACGCGTTGAGAATGGCGAACGCTCGATCGAGGACGGCAACGCCGCTCGAACTGTCGGTCGTGGATTCGGGTGTCGCATCTGCGTGTACAGCCACGGCGTCGTTCCTTGTCAGCGAAACATGTCGTCACTCTACGGTTTCATCAGGCAGAACTCAAGTTCTAAAAAACGCAATTTCAGGGGTTTACCCGTCTTAACGACCTCATGTCACGCGCCTATAGTTCTTTTCAACAGAACACAGGTCTATCAGATAGAACTTTGGAGGTGATCTTGAGTCATTCGGAACGAACCATCCTGATCAGCGAAGTCGGACCGCGCGACGGTCTTCAGAGCATCAGGCGCGTCATGCCGACGGCGGCGAAACTGCGATGGATTTCAGCGCTGGCCGCAGCGGGCCTGAAGGAAGTGGAGGTCGGTTCGTTCGTGCCGCCGGCGTTGCTGCCGCAGATGGCGGACGTCCGCGAGGTCGTGCGCCACGCGCTCTCGATTCCAGGCCTGCATGTCGCCGTCCTGACGCCCAATCTGCGCGGCGCCCGCAGCGCATTCGAAGCAGGCGTGCACAAGATCACGCTGCCCGTCTCGGTCACCGATGAGCATTCGATGGCCAACATCCGCAAGACGACCGCGCAGATGATCGACGAGGTTCGCAATATCGTGGCCCTGCGCGACGAGCAGTTTCGCGGCGTGCAGATCGAGGCGGGCGTGTCGGTTGCGTTCGGCTGCACGATCGCCGGCACGGTGCCCGACGACCAGACGATGCGAATCTGTCTCGCTATGGCCGAGTGCGGCGTGGACGAGATCGGTCTTTCCGATACCAGCGGATACGCCAATCCCGTTCAGGTCCGGCGGATGTTTCGCCGGCTGCAAGCCGAAGTCGGCAGCAAGGCCGGTGGGGCGCACTTTCACAATACGCGCGGGCAGGGACTGGCGAACGTCGTCGCGGCGCTCGATGCGGGCGTCACCACGATCGATTCGAGTCAGGCGGGTCTCGGCGGCTGTCCGTATGCGCCGGGTGCGACCGGCAACATCGTCACCGAAGACCTAGCTTTCCTGCTCGAGGCGATGGGCTACGACACCGGCGTGGACATCGACAGACTCATTGCCGCGCGCGCGATTCTCACCGAAGCGCTGCCGGGCGAAGCGCTCTATGGTCATGTGCAGGACGCGGGACTGCCCAAGGGATTCGCCTACGCGGACGGGCGCGCACCGAGCGCGCCGCAACCGGAAGGCTGTCTGCTGGGAGCCGCGCAATGAGCGAAGCACAAGTGAACTCGTCCTTGCCGTACGGCGGCGTGCGCGTCGTCGAGATGACGCATATGGTCATGGGCCCGACATGCGGCATGGTGCTCGCGGATCTCGGCGCCGAGGTGATCAAGATCGAACCGATCGCCGGCGACAGCACGCGCGCGCTGCGAGGGTCCGGCGCGGGCTTCTTCGGCACGTTCAACCGCAACAAGAAGAGCATCGCGGTGGACGTGAAGGATCCGCGCGGGATCGAGATCGTCCATAAGCTGCTCGCGGGCGCCGATGTCTTCAGCGAGAATTTCAAGAGCGGCACGATGAACAGGCTCGGCCTCGGTTACGCCGCGTTGTCGACGCTCAATCCGCGCCTGATCTATGTGTCGCACAAGGGCTTCCTGCCCGGTCCCTACGATCACCGCACGGCGCTCGATGAAGTCGTGCAGATGATGGGCGGTCTCGCGTACATGACGGGACCGGAAGGCCGTCCGCTGCGCGCGGGGACGAGCGTCAACGACATCATGGGCGGGATGTTCGGCGCGATCGGCGCGATGGCCGCGCTCGCTCAACGCGAGCGCACTGGCCGGGGCCAGGAAGTGCAGAGCGCGCTGTTCGAAAACAACGTCTTTCTCGTGGCTCAGCACATGATGCAGTTTGCCGTGACCGGCAACGCCGCAGCGCCGATGCCGAGCCGCATTTCAGCGTGGGCCGTCTACGACGTGTTCTCGGTGAAGAACGGCGAGCAGATCTTTCTGGCGGTCGTATCGGACACGCAGTGGGCGCTGTTCTGCGATGCATTCGGCCTGAGCGCGCTCAAGTCCGACGAGCGGATCGCCACCAATAACCAGCGTGTGCAGGCGCGTGAGTGGTTGTTGCCCGAGCTTCGCAGGCACATGGAGGCGTTCACCGCCGCCGAGATCAGCGCCATCTTCGAACGCTGCGGCTTGCCGTATGCGCCCATCACGAAGCCTCAGGATCTCTTCGATGATCCTCATCTGCTCGCAACCGGCGGCCTCGCCGACGTGACCTTGCCGCCCGACGCGAGCGGCGCCGGTCAGCCGGTCTCCACGAAGACGGCGTTGCTGCCCTTGACGCTCGATGGCGAGCGCCTGCGCTTGCGTGCAGCGCCACCGTCGCTCGGACAGGACACGCAGGCGCTGTTGCTGCAACTCGGATATACGGCGGAAGACCTCAGGCAACTGACCGAAGCTGGCGTCGTGAAATGTCGGGACCGTCAGCCGGGCGATACATCGAATCCGTCGGCAAACGAACTCGCCAGCGCCTGAAATCAACGCATATAAAGAATCACTGCGCCGCGCGGACCGGCAGGGCTGCGCTCGGCCAGTGATTCGTCCGGAGACGAACGATGACATCCATTTCCTCGAACATGACGGCCGATAGTCCCGTCGACGCCACGCTCGAACAGCAGGCGGTAAGGAAGGCCGCGTGGCGCTTCATACCGCTGCTCGCGCTTGCGTATTTCTTCAACTATCTGGATCGCACCAGCGTGGGCTTTGCCGCGCTGACGATGAATCGCGATCTCGGCCTGACAGCGACGCAGTTCGGCTGGGGCGCGGGCATCATGTTCGCGGGTTACTGCATCTGCGAGGTACCGAGCAATCTCGCGTTGTATCGGTTCGGCGCGCGACGCTGGCTGGCCCGCATCATGATCACGTGGGGCTTCTTCGCGGCGGCGACGGCGCTCGCCGTGGGGCCGACGAGCTTCTATGCGATCCGGCTGCTGCTGGGCATCGGCGAAGCGGGCTTTTTTCCGGGCGTGATTTTCTTTCTCGCGGTCTGGTTTCCGGCGAGCTATCGCACGCGCGTGCTCGCGTGGTTCACCGTTTCCACGCCGCTTTCGTCGCTCATCGGTGGTCCGCTTTCCACCTGGCTTCTCAAGATGGATGGCGTGCTCGGTCTGGCGGGCTGGAAATGGATGTTCATCGTCGAAGGCCTGCCCGCGTGTCTGCTGGGCTTTCTCGTGTTGAAGATGCTGGCGGACAAACCCGCCGATGCGAAGTGGCTCTCGTCGGCCGAACGCCAGGCTCTTCAGCGTGCCTTCGACCGCGAAGGCTCGGCGAGCCAGAAGAAAAAGCACTTCGGCGCCGCGTTGAAGGACGTGCGCATGTACCTCCTCGCGATGATCTCCTTCGGCTTCACGATGGGCTCATACGGTATCGGCATCTGGTTGCCGCAGATGCTCAAGGCGCACGGCATGAGCGTGACGCAAACCGGCTGGGTATCCGCGGTGCCTTATTTCTTCGCCACCATCGCGCTGCTCTGGTGGGCCAGGCGTGTGGATCGGCGCGGCGGACATATCGCGAATCTGGCGGCGGGTCTTTTGATCGGCGCCGTGGCGCTCGGCGTATCGACTTACTTTCAGCAACTGGTTCCGGCGATGACCGGCATCACGCTGGCGCTCATCGGCACCATCGCGGGCCGCACGATCTTCTATACGTTGCCGGCGAGGTTTCTCTCCGGGCAAGCCGCCGCCGGCGGGCTGGCGCTCATCAACTCCATCGGCGCGCTGGGCGGCTTTGCCGGGCCGTATCTCGTGGGCTATCTCAAGGACAGCTTCGGCACCTTTACAGCGGGCATGATCGGCCTGTCCGTCGTGCTGGCGATCACGACCTTGCTGACGCTTTCGCTGTTCGCGTTCAACCAGGGGGAATGAAGATGAAGACGCCTCATTCGTCCCGGCGACGCCGGCTTCTCCGCGCGGCAGCGGCATCCATCGTCATTCCGGCCATCGCTTCGCGGCGGGCGTGGGCAAAAGAGGAAACACGCACCATGAGCACGACCAGCAACTATCTGCCCGTTCGCGCGCAATGGCTCGCATCCGGCACCGAAGCCGCGCTCGAACCGGATATGCCGATCATCGATGCGCATCATCATTTTTATGAGCGCGCGGGCTGGACCTATCTGCTCGACGAGTACCTTCAGGATGCGCGCTCAGGTCACAACATCACCGCGTCGGTGTACATGCAGGCGCTGACGCGTTATCGACCGTCCGGCCCGGAGCAGTTGCGACCGGCGGGCGAAATCGAGTACGTGGCCGGCGTGACGGCTCCGTTGCAACAGAGTGGCCCTCAGGTCGCGAAGGGGATCGTCGGATTTGCGGATCTTCGTCGCGGTGCGGCCGTGCGCGACGTGCTGGAGGCAGAGCTTCAGGCAGGCGATGGACGCTTGCGCGGCGTACGGCATCTCGTGACGTGGGACGCCGACACATCGCTCGTGAATCCCTTGTCGGCCGCGCCGCGTGGGCTGTTGCTCGATCCCACCTATCGCGCGGGCGTGGCGCAACTCGGAGCGTTGGGCCTGTCTTACGATGCATGGCTGTTCTTTCCGCAACTGCCCGAGCTATTCGATCTCGCCAAGGCATTTCCGGACACGCCGGTCATCGTCAATCACTGCGGTGGCGTCGTACGCATTGCGAGCTATACGGATCAACGCAAGGAAGTATTCGATACATGGTCACGCTCCATGCGTGAACTCGCGCAGTTGCCCAACGTTCATGTGAAGATCGGCGGCCTCGGGATGCGTATCAACGGCTTCGACTTCGACAAGGGCGAGCGCCCGCCTTCATCGACGCAACTCGCGGATGCGTGGAAGCCCTGGATGCACACCTGCATCGAGGCTTTCGGCGCGGACCGTTGCATGTTCGAGAGCAATTTCCCCGTGGATAAAGGCTCTTATCCCTTCAGCAATGGCTGGAACGCGTTCAAGCGCCTGACCGCTCAGGCCAGTGATGGAGAGCGGGAGGCGCTATTCAGGGGAACGGTGGCTAAGGTGTACCGGCTCGCGTGAGCGCCCCGATCAATCCAGCGGCACGTCGGGGACGTACACGCGGCCTTCCATCAGCACGCGTGCGCTGCGGCTCATGATGGCTTTCTTCACCTGCCACTCGCCGTTGGATTCGACCGCCTCCGCACCCACGCGCAACGTGCCCGAAGGATGGCCGAAGCGCACCGACTGCCGCTCGCCGCCGCCCGCAGCGAGGTTGACGAGCGTGCCCGGAATCGCCGCCGCCGTGCCGATCGCGACGGCAGCCGTGCCCATCATCGCGTGATGCAGCTTGCCCATCGACATCGCGCGCACGAGCACATCGACATCGTCCGCGCCGATGCGCTTGCCGCTCGATGCGACGTACTCCGTCGGGCGCGCGACGAACGCGATCTTCGGCGTGTGCTGGCGTTTGGCGATTTCGTCGAGGTTCCTGATCAGCCCCATGCGCAGCGCGCCGTACGCACGGATGGTCTCGAAGCGCTTCAGCGCCGCGTCGTCGCCGTTGATCGCGTCCTGAAGCTCGGTGCCCTTGTAGCCGATGGCGTCCGCGTTCACGAAGATCGTCGGAATGCCCGCGTTGATCATCGTCGCCTTGAACGTGCCGATACCCGGCACTTCGAGGTCGTCGACGAGATTGCCTGTCGGGAACATCGCGCCTTCCGCGCCTTCTTCTTCCGCGGCCGGATCGAGGAATTCGAGTTGCACTTCGGCGGCCGGGAAGGTCACGCCGTCGAGTTCGAAGTCGCCGGTTTCCTGCACGGCGCCGCTGGTCATCGGCACATGCGCGATGATCGTCTTGCCGATGTTGGCCTGCCAGATCCGCACGATAGCGATGCCGTTGTCCGGCACGCGCTCCGGATCGACGAGGCCGCTCGCGATCGCGAACGGTCCGACCGCTGCGGAGAGATTGCCGCAATTGCCGCTCCAGTCGACGAACGGCTTGTCGATGGCAACCTGGCCGAAGAGATAGTCGACGTCATGACCGGGCCGCGCGCTCTTCGACACGATGACCGTCTTGCTCGTGCTCGACGTCGCGCCACCCATGCCGTCGATCTGCTTGCCATACGGGTCCGGGCTGCCGATGACGCGCAAAAAGAGCGCATCGCGCGCGGGGCCGGGCACGCGCGCCGCTTCGGGCAAATCGTTCAGGCGGAAGAAAACACCCTTGCTGGTGCCGCCGCGCATGTAGGTCGCGGCGATCTTGATCTGTGGTGCGTGTGCCATGGGGCTCGGGTCTCCGTACGTTGTCAGGCCGCTTCTTTCGACGATTCAAGAAAGTCCTGTGCGAAGCGTTGCAGCACGCCGCCGGCTTCGTAGATCGAGACTTCCTCGGCCGTGTCGAGCCGGCAGGTCACCGGCACTTCGACACGCTCGCCGTTCGCGCGATGAACGATCAGCGTGAGATCCGCGCGCGGCTTGCGTTCGCCGATCACGTCGAACGTCTCGGTGCCGTCGATGCCGAACGTCTGGCGATTCGCGCCCGGCTTGAATTCGAGCGGCAGCACGCCCATGCCGATCAGGTTCGTGCGGTGAATGCGCTCGAATCCTTCCGCGACGATCGCTTCGACGCCCGCGAGCCGCACGCCCTTTGCGGCCCAGTCGCGCGACGAGCCTTGCCCGTAATCCGCGCCCGCGACGATGATCAGCGGCTGCTTGCGCGCCATGTAGGTTTCGATCGCTTCCCACATGCGCGTGACCTTGCCTTCCGGTTCGATGCGCGCGAGCGAGCCATTTTTCACTTGACCATCGACGACGGCCATTTCGTTGATGAGCGTCGGATTCGCGAAGGTCGCGCGCTGCGCCGTCAGATGATCGCCGCGATGCGTCGCGTATGAATTGAAGTCCTCTTCGGGCAAGCCCATTTTCGCGAGGTATTCGCCCGCCGCGCTGTTCGCGAGGATCGCGTTGGACGGCGAGAGATGGTCCGTCGTGATGTTGTCGCCGAGCACGGCGAGCGGGCGCATTCCCGTGAGCGTGCGTTCACCCGCGAGCGCGCCTTCCCAATATGGCGGGCGGCGAATGTACGTGCTTTGCGCGCGCCAGTCGTAGAGCGGGCTGATGGCTTCGCCGCTCGCCGGGGTCAGCGCGAACATCGGCTCGTAGACCTTTCGGAACTGTTCCGGCTTCACGCTTTGTTTGACGATGGCGTCGATTTCCTCGTCGCTCGGCCAGATGTCTTTCAGATACACCGGCTGACCGTTCGCGCCGATGCCGAGCGCATCGCGTTCGATGTCGAAGCGGATCGTGCCCGCGATCGCGTACGCGACCACGAGCGGCGGCGACGCGAGAAACG